>Ga0315339_1000088_pt1 | contig 154674 bp, 148 predicted proteins | sample ASW17metaG_FD_204514 | JGI IMG/M metagenome (GOLD analysis project Ga0315339, IMG submission 204514) | Ammonia-oxidizing marine archaeal communities from Pacific Ocean, United States - ASW #17 | ecosystem: Environmental > Aquatic > Marine > Oceanic | place: USA: California | collected 2016-12-05
AATGAAAATTCTTCATTGAGAGGCTTATATATCCAAGATTGGATTATTTTTTCTTTAAATGTTAAAGCTATCATTATTGCAAATCTTTCTTCACCTTTAACAAAATTAGTAGTTCCATCAATAGGATCAACAGTCCAGCAAAATTTATTTTCTTTGTAGAATTCAAGAATTTTAGATTCTTTAGAATAAGATTCTTCACCGACAAATAATGAATTAGGCAATAGTTTTAAAAGCTCTTTTTTCAATTTATTTTCTACTGCTATATCTACAGATGTTACTAAATCGCCATTATTTTTTGATCTAATATCTTCTGCATTCAACTTTTGATATTTTGGTAAAATTATTTCTTTGCTTATGTGATATAAAATATTATTTATATCATCATTTTTAATTTCACTCATTTATAAATGACTTAGAATATAATTTAGCAAGTTTCAAAGTAATATTACCAATTTTGCCATTATTAATTAACTTAGAGTCAATTTTTATAACTGGAGTAACAAAACTACCAGAGCTTGTTAAAAAAACCTCATCAGCATCATATAACTGCTTTTTTGTAAAACTATTTTCACTTAATTTTAATCCAAATTCTTTAATGATAAGTTTTAAAGTAGTTCTAGTGACTCCTTTTAATATATCAGTATTTGAAGGATGTGTTAAAATCTTATTATTTTTTACAATCCATATATTTGAATGACTCCCTTCAGTAATTTTATTATTTTTGATTAGTATTGCTGTATAAGCATTTCTTTTATTAGCTAAATTTTCTGCCAGAACATTGGGTAAAAGATTTGTAGTTTTGATATCTCTACGAGACCATCGGAGGTCTTCATGAGTAATAGCTTTAACTCCTTTAAAATTTTTATTAGGTAAATTAAAAATTTTATTCTGAGTATATATTATTAGCGTAGGTTTTAAATTTCTCTTGTAGGCATGCTCTCTTGATTGTACGCCTCTAGTGATTTGCAAATATATTATACCATTTTTAACTAAATTATTATCAATCAATTTAATAAATATGTTGGTTAATTTTTTGTCATTAAATTTATATTCAATATTTAATTTACCAAGAGAATATCTTAAACGTTTAAAATGAAACTTTAAATCGACTAAATTTTTATTAATTATAGCAACTACTTCATAAACACTATCTGCAAATTGAAGACCTCGATCTTCTATATGTATTTTAGCATTATTAAATTTAATATATTTTGAATTAATATAGGCAATTTTTGACATACAAATCAATTATTGATTTGATAATAGTTTTTCAAGTTTTTTTATACAACTAGTCTCAGCAAAGAAAACAACGTCATCTTTTTCTTCAAATACAGTTTTGCTATTAGGTATAATTATTTTATCATTTCTTAGAATTGCTCCTACTCTTATTGCCTTTGGTAAACTCAATTGATTAATATCTTTTCTAGCAAATGATGAATTTGGTAATATTTCAGCTTCTATTACTTCTCCAAAACCACCTCCCATTGTATAATCACTTCTAATACGTCCTCCTCGAACTTTTTCAAGTATTTTTGATATTGTAATTAATTTTGGATCAATTGTTATATCAATACCAATATTATTTAATAAAGATGAATACGAACTATTATTAATCAAAGCCATGCAATTTGTTGCTCCTGCTCTTTTTGCTAATAATGAAGTTAGAATATTAACTTCATCATCATCAGTAACTGCAATGCAATAGCCTGCATCAGAAATATCTACTTCATCTAAAATTTGATGATCTAGTCCATCTCCATTTGTGACAGTAACTAATTTTAGAACTGAGGCTAAATATTCAGATCGTTTTTTATTAAATTCAATTAAACTTGTTGTGATTTTATTATCACTTTCTTCAATAATTTGAGCTAGAGAATGACCTATGTTGCCTCCTCCTATAATAACTATTTTTTGAGCTTGTGTTTCATCATGACCAAAGGCTTTCATCACTCCAGATAAATCATTATTATCTGCTACAAAATATATTAGATCATTTAACTCTAATTTAGTATTTGAATTAACAATAAATTTTTGTTCTCCTCTAAAAACAAATAGGACATTAGCCAAATAATCAGTGAATTGATTGGAGAGTTCTCTTATAGTTTTACCTAATATTTTACAATTTTTTTCACATTTTATTCCTACAAATTTTAATCTGCTATCTGCAAGTTCTACCATGTCAATTGATCCTGGCGATTGGATACGTCTATATAAAGCATGTGCTACTTCCTCTTCAGGAGAAATAATTGCATCTATTGGTAAATTGTCATTTGTATATAAATTTTGCCATTCACCTTTAAGGTAATCTTGTTGACGTATCCTTGCAATTTTTTTAGGAATCGAAAAAAGTGAGTATCCGATTTGACAACAAACCATATTTGTTTCATCACTTCTGGTAACTGCAATTAAAATTTCGCATTCTTTTGCTCCTGCTCTTAATAGTACCGAAGGCAAACTAGGTGATCCGAGCGTTACTTTAACATCTAAATTATCTGAAATTTTCTTTAAGCGGTCTTTGGATTCATCAACAACAGTAACTTCAAAACCTTCCTTAGATAGTTTGTCGGCAATACTGTAACCAACATCACCTGCTCCACATATTATAGATTTCATGTTTTTAATTATTTTCGATATTTATATCTAATGATTTTAATTTTCTATAGAGTGCTGTTCTCTCCATACCTGTAAAATTTGATATTTTACTTATATTACCATTAAAACGCTTAATTTGCGACAATAAATAATTTTTTTCAAAATTATAGCGAGCTTCTTTAAGTGATAAATCAAAGTTACTCTCAATATCATTTTTTTTATCATATTCACCCATATTTAATGGTAATTTATTAATTTGGTAATTAGAGACTAAATTTAAATCTTGATATAAAATTATAGTCTTTTCAGCATAATTAATAATTTGAGAAATATTCCCCGGCCAATTGTATAATTCTAATTTTGTTTTTGAATTAGAGGAAAAATAAAACTTATACTTTTTATTTTTATTATAATAATTTAAATAATATTCACAAATGGGAACTATATCTTCTCTTCTTTTATTAATTTCTGGTAAATCAAAATTTATAGTACTCAATCGTTCATATAAAGTATTAATAAAATTACCTTTTTTAATTTCATAATTAATTAATTTATTAGATAAGGAAATTATTTTCTGCTTTAGGTTAATATTTTTATTATTAAAAAAAGAAATATTTTCTATGAAAAAAAGTAGTTTTTTTTGATAATTAATAGGAAGCATATCTATATTTTCTAAAATAAGAGTATTGTTATTAGCCAACACTAAAATATTTTGATTAATGTATTTGTCATCATCAGAAAACATAACTGTTAATTCATTTTCATTTATATTTTTAAAATCAACTATCACAAACAATGAGTCTGAAAAAATTGAATTTTTATGAATTAATTGAGATATAAGTTTTTTGCCTGTACCAACTTGTCCAGTAATAAAGACTCTTGAATTAGAAATAGATATTTTAACAAGTTCTTTATTTAATTTTTTGATAAATTCAGAATTGCCAATTAAAGGAGTTTGCAAACTTGTAATAGATTTTAATTTATTATTTTCTTTAACTAATTTCGCAGATTCAATAGCTCTTTTTGTGACAATAATAATTTTATCACTATTAAATGGCTTTTCAATAAAATCATAAGCCCCATTTTTAATAGCATTAACGGCCATATCAACAGTACCATGACCGCTTATTATGATGATTGGAATTAAAGGATTTAAATTTTTAAATTTTTTTAACAATTCAATTCCATCAAGTTCACTATTTCCTAGCCATACATCAAGTATAATCAAATCGGGTTTAAATTCATCAAATTTATCTAAGGCTTCATTAGAATTAATTGCAGATTCTGTTATAAAATTTTCATCTACTAAAATTTCAGATATTAAAAAACATATATCTTTTTCATCATCAATTATTAGAACTCTAAACATTAAGATATTTCTAAAGTTATTAAACTATTAGTTCCTGCCATATCTCTATTCTTTTCAACTTTAATAACTCCTCCATGATCTTCGATTATTTTTTTTACTATAGATAAGCCTAGTCCTGTTCCTTTTTCTTTAGTAGTAAAATAAGGTTCAAATAATTTTGTAATTTTATTTTCATCAATACCTATGCCATTGTCTTTAACCGATATTTTTATATAATTTTGAATTTCAACTAAAGAAACTATGATAGAAGGATTTGGGATAGCGCTAACTGCTTCAATGGCATTTTTAATAATATTTGTAAAAGCTTGCGTGATTTGAAAATTATCAAACTGGAAAAAAACTTCTTTTTCAGGTAGTACAAGTTTCATATTAATATTAGAATAAGAATTTGAAAATAAATCAAAAGAATTTTTTAAAGTTTGTGATAAATTATCAAGTTTAACTTCTGCTTTAGGCATTCTAGCAAATGAAGAAAATTCATCTACTAAATTACCTATATCATCAACTTGTTTGGAAATAGTTTGAGTTAAGCGACTTACTTCTTCAACACTTATAGATTCATCCTTAATTTTTTTTTCAATTCGTTCGGCTGATAATTTTATTGGAGTTAAGGGATTTTTGACTTCGTGTGCAATTTTTCTAGCAATATCCGACCAAGCAGCATGTTTTTCAGCTAGAATAAGAGATGTTGTATCATCTATAGTAACTACATATCCATTAATGATATTATCTTTAATTTCCTTAATAATTCTTAAATTAAAGTTCCTATTATTTTCATTTATAATAGTTTCAAATTGAAAAGATTCAATTATTCTTTTTGATTTTTCAAAGTTAATTAATATTTTTTTCCATTCAGGAAATACATTAACAAAATTTTTATTATCAAATTCTTTTTTATCTTTTTTCAAAATAGTAAGTACTGATTTATTATAAAGATTTATATGAAATTTATTATTAAGTGAGATAACGCCAATTGTTAATAAACTTAAAATAGCTTCAATAAAAATTCTCTTATTCTCATCTTCTTCACTTTTTGTCAAAATTTCAGTTTGCTTAAATTGAATTTCACTAATCATTTTATTATAAGAAGATAATAAAATTTTAATTTCTTCAAATTGATCATCTTCTGAAACTTTCGCATCAAAATTACCTTTAGATATTTGATTTGCTGATTCTATTAGATTTCCTATTGGTCTTGACAATTTTCTTGCAAGATTAAAACCAATAAGTACTGCTATCAATATAAAAGATAATGAAAAAAGAACAAATATCATAGAAAAAGTAATCTGCACTCCTGAGCTTTCTTCTTCTTTAGCGGTATAAATATCATATGCTTGTTTAGTTTCAGATATATGATTCCAGATATTGCTATTTAATTCTCTATTGACCTGTAAAAAAATATTATTTAAAAAATTTATTTTTTTATAAGCAGAAATTGAATCACTATTCTGTTGAAAAATATATACTTGATTTTTATCTAGAATATCAAATATATTTGAAGGTGGTTTAGTAAAATTAATAATTTCTTTATCTTTAAAACTTAGGAAAACTTCTCCTTCTCTATTAAAAATATAAATATTAGAAATTGTTCGTAAATTAATAAATTCATTTAAAGAATTTTCAATAGATTTTATTTGAATTTCATTATTATTTGAAGTCTTAAATATTTCTCTTAGTATAAGCTGTGTATCAGAGATAATTTCTGCTTGAATTTCATTTTCATAATCTCTAGCAACTATATTTGAATTAATTACAACTTTCTTTACTGCCCCCCCATACCAAGTACGTAATTCTAAATTAAAAAATAAAGAAGTTAAAATGAAAACACCTATGGCAGGACCTAGAGCCATAGCTGTAAACAAATTTATAAATTTAATATATAATCTAGACTCATCAAAATTTTTTTTTCTATAAATAAAAATAAGTAATATTTGTCTAATTATAATACTTAAAAGAATTAAAACTAATACTACATCAGCAAGCAATATATATTGTAGTTTTATTGGATCTTTTACTAATTCATTATTTGGCAACAAAAGATAAAAAGTAATAGAAAAACTTAAAATAACCAAACTTACCAATGCATAAAATGAAAATTTTGATAAATGTAAGGTTTTTATTAATTGTGATATTTTTTTCATTGAAGATTTTTTTTCTCTATGAACATAAAAAGTATAATAAGTAGTCTATTAATAGAATTATAATTAAATAATATATATATATGAATAATGCACTAATATTGTTATCTGGAGGAGCTGGAAAAAGACTGAGAGCTAAGGATCCTAAGCAATTTTTAAAATTTGGTATGAATAATATAATAGAATATTTTCTATCAAATTTAGACAGCAAAATATTTGATATAATCATTATTGCAATTAAAAAAAAGGATAGGAATAAATATCTCAAATCAATTGAAAAAAAATTTTTTAATCATAATATAAAATTTTCTAATGCAGGACAAACAAGACAAGTGTCCTCAAAAAATTCTCTGCAGGTTCTTAAAAAATATAATCCAGTAAATGTTTTGATACATGATAGTGCAAGACCATTAACAAGTAATTTTCTCATTAAAAAAATAATTAAAGGGTTATATAAAAACACTAATTGCATTCCCTTTGTGACACATAATGATTTAATTAAAATTGGAAAAAATATTAATTTAAAAAATAATCAAATTAAGAATATTCAAACTCCCCAGGGATTTAATTTTAAAGAAATATATAAAGCTCACAAAATATCTAAAAAAACTGACGCTAAGGATGATTCTTCATTATTAGAAAATAATGGAACTATACTCAATATGATTAAAGGAGAGTTAACTAATATAAAAATTACCACAAAAGAAGATTTAAAAATATTTAATAAACTCAGAACAAATGAATATAGAAGTGGCATTGGTTATGATATACATAAAATAGATTTTTCCTCGAAAAAAAAATTAATATTATGTGGAATTAAAATAAATCATCCTCCTTTAATTGGTCATTCTGACGCTGATGTTGGTTATCATGCAATTTGTGACAGTATACTAGGATCACTTTCTATGAGAGATATTGGATATCATTTTAAAAATAAGGATAAAAGATGGAAGAATGCAAATTCAAAAATCTTTATAAATTTTTGTTCAAAAGAGTTAGCTAAACGAGGTTACAAAATAGTAAACATAGATATAAACTTCATATGTGAAAAACCAAATATTAATAAATTATCATTTTTGATGAAGAAAAAATTATCAAATTTGTTAAAAATTTCTACAAACAAAATTTCTATAAAAGCTACAACGAATGAAAAAATAGGACTCATTGGAAAAGGAAAGGCTATTGCAGCTGAATCCATTATACAAATTGTGAATGAATAAACTTTCAATAGTAATTGTTAGTTTGTTTGGAATAGGTTTTTTTCCTTGGGCTTCTGGAACAATTGCTTCATTTTTTTCTATAATTTTTTTTTATTTAGTTTTTGATTTTCTTTCTTTTTTTAATATTTTGTTAATATTTACGATAATTTTTATTTTATCAATAATATTTATTGATAAATATAAAAACCTTACAAATAAACATGATTCATCAGAGATTGTGATTGATGAGTTTTTAGGGATCAATTTAATATTTATATTTTATGAATATTTTAAATTTACCTCCGATATCTTTATGTTTACCCTAATTTTTTTAATATTTCGTTTTTTTGACATTATCAAATTTTTTCCTGGGAACTGGATTGATAAAAATATAAGAAATTCGTGGGGAGTAATACTTGATGATATTGTTGCAGCAGTTTATTGTATAATTACTTTATTTATTTTGAATGCCTTCTTATAATAAAATAATTAGTAGATTAATTAATAACAATATAACTATTTCTGTGGCAGAATCTTGCACAGGAGGTCAATTAAGTAAATTTTTTACTGACTTTCAAGGAATATCAAAAATATTTCATTTAGGATTTGTCACATATTCTAATGAGTCAAAAAGTTCAATTCTTAAAATTCCATCAAGATTAATTAAAAATCACGGTGCAGTTAGTGAAAAAATAGCTAATTTAATGTCTAAAAATTTATATAATATTAGTAAAAGCAAATTATGTATTTCGACTACAGGAATTGCTGGTCCTTCTGGTGGTTCAAAAAATAAACCCATAGGTCTAGTTTATGTTGGTATAACCTTTAATAAAAAAACTATAGTTTTTAAAAAAAAATTTAATGGAAATAGAAAAAAAATTCAAAAGGATACAGTCATTTTTTGTTTAAAAGAAATAAATAAATTAATTTAAAATCTGATCTGCTCTTTTTATAAAGGATTCAATCATTTTACCTTCAACTAATGGAAAAAAAAATTCAGCAATTTTTTGTTGCATAAAACTTTTGAATTCAAACTCAACGGTAAATAAAACTTTGGATTTATTATTTTTAATATCTATAAATTCCCATATGGTATCTAAATCTTTCAATGGACCATCTATATATTTTGTTTTTATAAATAATGTTTCTAAATCAAAAATTACATTTGAGATAAATTTCTGAGATGGGAAAAATCTATAACTAACAAGCATATTAGCTTTAATTTCATTTTTTTTTCTTTTCAATATTTTAATATCAGAACACCAAGGAATATAGTCTGGATATTTTTCAATATCTAAAACAATTTTATATAGATCAATTGCTTTGTAATTTAATTCAATCTCATGATTTGATTGCTTCATTTATTTAATTCTCTAAATTTATTTTTTCTCTTGCTTTCTTCATTAAAAAAAAATCATCCGATGCATGATAGCTTGATCTAGTTAAGGGAGAGGATGAAACCATTAAAAAACCCTTAGCATATGCCATTTTCTTATAAAGATCAAATTCTTCAGGCTTAATAAATTTTTCTAACTTAGCGTGTTTTTCAGTTGGTTGTAAATATTGACCAATAGTTAAAAAATCTACATTTGCAGATCGCAGATCATCCATTACTTGATAAATCTCATTCTTTGTCTCTCCTAACCCAACCATTAATCCTGATTTAGTAAATATATTAGGATGTTTTTCTTTCATATCATATAAAAGCTCTAAACTTATAAAGTAACGTGAGCCAGGTCTTATAGATGTATAGAGTCTCGGTACTGTTTCTAAATTGTGATTAAAAACATCAGGTAAACAATTTGATAATATTTTTTTTGCTTCTTTTTTTTTATAAAAATCAGGTGTTAAAATTTCTATAGTAGTATTAGGACATTGTTTTCTTAGAGATCTTATTACTTCCACAAAATGCTTTGCCCCACCATCTGCTAGATCATCCCTGTCAACACTAGTTATAACTACGTGCTCTAACTTTAATTCTTTTACTGTATTAGATATTTTAGTAGGCTCTAAGAAATCTATAGCATTTGGTTTGCCTGTCTTGATATTACAAAAAGCACATGCTCTAGTACAAGTATCACCCAATATCATAAAAGTTGCATGTTTTTTTTGCCAACATTCAGATATATTTGGACATGAAGCCTCTTCACAAACAGTAATTAGATGGTTTTTTTTTATAATTTCACTAGTTTTTTTAAATAAATTAGAGGTGGGAGCTTTTACCCTAATCCAGCTTGGTTTTTTTGCAATAGGATTTGATTGTCTATGAATCTTTTCAGGATGTCTAATAGACATTATATTATTTTCATATCGTTACTCATCAACCACAAGTTAAATGGATCTTCAATTATATCATTAAAATCTTTTAATAATTTTCCAGCCACAGCTCCATCTAAAACTCTATGATCAGCAGATAAAGTAGATTTCAAAACATTGATAACTTTAATTTCATTATTTACGATACCAGGAATTTTTTTAATAACACCTACTGCCAAAATAGATGATTGAGGTGGATTAATTATTGCTGAAAAATCAGTGATTCCATACATTCCAAGATTAGAAATGGAAATAGTACCGCCATTATATTCATTAGGTTGTAAATGTCCTTCTTTAGCTTTATTAACTAAATGTTTGATTTCTAATGATATTTCTTTTAAACCTTTTTTATTTGCATTTTTTATTATTGGAGTAATTAAACCTTCGTTTAAAGCAACTGCTATTGAAACATCAATGGAATTATATTGAATGATTTTATCATCTACCCATGAAACATTTGTTAGGGGATTTATTTGTTGAGCATGAGCTAATGCTTTTACAAGAATATCATTTATTGAAAATTTATTATCAGAAGTCTCATTCATTTTTTTTCTCATTTCAATCAATTTGTCTACATTAGATTCAATCGTTAAATAGAAATGTGGAACAGTTTGTTTAGTAAGAGTAGTTTTTTTTGCAATTATTTTACGAATTAAACTTGGTGAAGTCATTACTTCTTTAAGGTTTAATTTGGATACAGATTGATAGTTTTCATTTTCTAAATCTCTTTTGATAATTCTACCGTTTGGCCCTGAACCAAATATATTTGATAATAATAGACCTTTTTGTTTAGAAACTTTTCTCGCATAAGGTGAAATAAAAAATTTTCTATCTAAATTTGTATCTTTATTAATTTTCTTATTAGTTTTATTATCATTTGAATCTAAATCATCTATTAATTTCATTTTATTGATATTATTTTTTTTGGATTTATTTTCTTTTGGATTTTCATTTATATTTTCTCTTTCTATTTCTTCTTTATTACCATCAAGTATGGCAATCGTAGAATTTACTGGGACTGATGTAGTTCCTTCTTTAATTAATAATTTAGTTACTACTCCTTCATCTACAGCTTCTACTTCCATTGTAGCCTTATCAGTTTCTATTTCAGCAAGTATGTCACCAGCTACAACTTTATCACCAACTTTTATTAACCATTTACTAAGAGATCCTTCGACCATTGTAGGTGATAAAGCAGGCATATAAATCTTAGTAGCCATTGAAGTAATTAGATATAGCAGACTTCTTTAATAGCAAGAATAATGTCTTCAATTTGAGGTAAATATTTTTTTTCTAAAAAACTTGAATAAGGCATAGGTACATCTGCACTATTAATTTTTTTTACTGGGGCATCTAAATAATCAAAAGCTTCACATTGTACTATATTAATAATTTCAGAACCAATACTTGCAAAAGGCCAGGATTCTTCAACCGTTATTAATCTATTTGTCTTTTTAACTGATTTTAATATTGTATCTTTATCTAAAGGTCTAATTGTCTGTAAATCAATAACTTCAATATTAAGATTATATTTTTCTTTTAATATTTTTGCTGCTTCTAAAGATTTTGAAACCATAATAGAATATGTTACAATAGTTGCATCTGAACCTTCCAAGGCAACATTTGCAACACCTAATGGAATCTCAAAATTGGTATCTTTAGGAACCTCAGCCTTATGACCATATAAAATTTCATTCTCTAAAAAAATAACAGGATTATCATCATCAATAGATGACTTAAGAAGTCCTTTTGCATTATATGCATTAGAGGGTGTTACTACTTTTAATCCTGGGCAATGTGCGTACCATGCAGTGAAGTCTTGACTATGTTGAGCTCCAACTTGAGATGCAGCCCCATTCGGACCTCTAAAAACTATAGGACAATTTATTTGGCCTCCAGACATATAAAGTGTTTTGGACGCAGAATTTATAATTTGATCTATAGCTTGCATAGAAAAATTAAAAGTCATAAACTCAACTATTGGTCTTAAGCCTTTAAATGCACTTCCTACAGCCAATCCTGTAAAACCTTGTTCAGAAATTGGAGTATCGAGAACTCTTTTAGGACCAAATTCCTCTAATAATCCTTGTGTAACTTTGTAAGCACCCTGATATTCTCCTACCTCTTCGCCAATAATAAAAACAGAATCATTTTTTCTCATTTCTTCAGCCATTGCATCCCTAATAGCTTGACGCATTGTAATTTGATTATTATCTGATGAAAATTCAGTCTCCTTTTTATTTTCCTCTTTAATATTTTCTTCTTCCTTTTGAGTATTCTTTTTTTCTGCTTTATCTTTATTTTTTTTAAAATCTATTTCATTTTTTTTACCTTCTTCAAACTTTTGATCATTATCTATATTTTCATTAATTTTACTTTCTCCAGTAGATAATATTGCAATAGGCGAATTAACAGAAATAGATTGTTCACCTTCATTGAATAGTAATTTTTCTACAGTTCCTTCATCTACTGTCTCTATTTCCATCGTAGCTTTATCTGTTTCAATTTCAGCCAAAACATCTCCGGCTTTAACTAAATCACCTTCCTTTACTAACCATTTTGATAGATTGCCTTCAGTCATCGTTGGGGATAAAGCAGGCATTAATATCTTAACTGACATAAATTATTATAAATAAACGTTTGTAAATAAATCTTCATAAATTGGAAAAGGGCTTTTTAAAGCATATTCTGCAGCTTCTTTAATATTGTGAATAATTTTTTTATTAATATTTTCTAAATCTTTTTTTGTAGAAATTTTCTTATTTAACATCTTTTGTGATGCAATTTCTATTGGATCATTTAATTTATAAGCTTCTAACTCTTTTTTAGTTCTGTATTTTGCTGGATCAGACATAGAGTGGCCTCTATATCTATATGTTTGAACTTCTAAAATATAAGGACCTTTACCTGATCTAACATAGTCACCAGCCTTTTGAGCAGCTTTTATTATCTCAAAAACATTCATACCATCTACTATAGAGCCTTTTATACCGAATGATTCTCCTCTTTTATAAAGTTCGTTTCCAGCAGCTGCTCTATTTACTGCCGTACCCATACCATACATATTATTTTCAATAATATACAAAACAGGCAAAGACCATAAAGCTGCTAAATTAAATGCTTCAAAAACTTGGCCATTATTCATAGCTCCATCCCCAATATAAGTTCTACAAATATTTTTTTGATTTCTGTATTTATGAGTGAAAGCAATTCCTGTACCAATTGGCACTTGTGCACCTACAATACCATGACCGCCATAAAAATTATTTTCTTTTGAAAACATATGCATAGAACCTCCCTTGCCGCCAGAGTATCCAGTACTTCTTCCTGTTAATTCTGCCATAATTCTTTTTGGTTCCAAACCTCTTGCAATCATGTGACCATGATCTCTATAAGTAGTTACAACGCTATCATTTTTTTCAATAGTCATTAAAACTCCTACAACTACTGCCTCTTGACCAATGTATAGATGGCAAAAACCTCCTATATGGCCCATTCCATATAACTGTGCGGCTCGTTCTTCAAACCTTCTAATCTGAAGCATATATGTATATATTTTAATATAATCTTTTTTTGATAAAATTTTCTTCATTTGTAAATATTTGTAAATTTTTAGTAATTAATTTGTAAATATTTGTCAATATTAATCTTAGTTAAATTTTATTATAACTTCATTGTTTTCAATAAAACCGGTAGTATTTCTTAATTGTTCATCAAGATAATCTAGATCTATAGTATTTGTTTCCAATCTTTTAATTCTATTAGAAAGATAAATATTCTTTGTTTCAATATCTGATAAAGTTTTTTGCAATTCATACATATAATTATTTATTTTATAATAAGAAATTAAGCCCCTCTCTCCATTAATAAGAAAATATAATAAATATAGGAAAACAAAAAAAAGAGATATTAATGAGAAAAATAAATATATTTTATTTTTAAGAGCCAAGGATTTATTCATTTTATTATATTTATTAAATCAAAATATCTATGTTATTGTCAATATTTAATAATTTTATTACCACCATATTTGGCATTTTTTCCAAGAATTTCCTCTATACGAATCAACTGATTATATTTTGATGTTCTTTCACTTCTAGATAGAGATCCCGTTTTTATCTGACCTGCAGAAGTTGCTACCGCGAGATCAGCTATAGTTGTGTCTTCAGTTTCACCTGAACGATGAGAGATTACACTAGTATAGTTATTTTTAGTTGCTAAATTTATTGCATCAATTGTTTCACTTAGAGTTCCAATTTGATTAACTTTAATTAAAATTGAATTAGCAATTTTATTATCAATTCCTTTTTGCAATCTTTCAATATTTGTTACAAATAAGTCATCTCCTACTAATTGTGTTGTTTTGCCTATTTCCTCTGTAAGATTTTGCCATCCTTCCCAATCATCTTCTGCCATACCATCTTCAATTGAATATATAGGATATGTTGTTCTTAAATCCTTTAGGTATTTAACCATACCATCTGATGATAAAATTTTTTTTTCTCCTCTTAAATTATACTTAGAGTTTTCATAAAATTCAGAAGATGCTATATCTAATGAAAGAGTTATATCTTTATTAATTTCTAATCCTGTAGAATTGATAGCACTTAAAATAAATTCTATAACTTCATAAGAAGAATTAATATTTGGCGCAAAACCGCCCTCGTCACCAACATTGGTGTTTAAGCCCTTAAGTTTTAATTTTGATTTAAGGGAATGAAAAATTTCACATCCAAATCTAATAGATTCACTAAATGTTTTTGCTCCAATTGGAGCTATCATAAATTCTTGAATATCAACATTATTATCAGCGTGAGATCCCCCATTAATTATATTAATCATTGGCACAGGTAATAAAAATTTTTTATCTGCAGATATAAATGAATACAAGTGCTCATTATTTTGATTTGCTAGGGCTTTTGCAAAAGCTAAACTAAGGGATAAGGTCGCGTTTGCTCCTAATCTAGATTTATTATTAGTTCCATCCAAAGCAAGAAGTAATTTATCAAAATCATTATAGTTGTTAAAAGATTTATTAATTGCATTTGGTAAAATAATATTTAAGATATTTGAAATAGCTTTTTTAACACCTTTTCCATTATACCTATCTTTATCCCCATCTCTCAATTCTTTTGCTTCATGCAAACCTGTAGAAGCACCAGATGGAACTGATGCACGACCAAATGAATTATCCTTTAAATATATATCGCACTCTACCGTCGGATTCCCTCTACTATCTATTATTTCTCTTGCTTTAATATCCTTAATAGTTTTCATATTATTTTTTACGTTTTTTTTTAAGATTTAACAATTAAATCTATTTCTTTTAGTTTTAGAATTAAAGATTTTAGATCTTTTATATTTAACATATTTGGACCATCACTTGGAGCATTATCAGGATCATCATGAGTCTCAATAAATATTCCAGCAACTCCAATGGCAACTGCTGCTTTAGAAAGTATGGGCACAAATTCACGCTTTCCTCCACTTGTATTTCCTAACCCCCCTGGTTCTTGTACCGAATGTGTTGCATCAAAAATTACAGGATATTCAAATTTTTTCATAATTTCAATAGATCTAAAATCATTTATTAAATTATTATAACCAAAAGAAGTGCCTCTTTCAGTTAACAGTATATTATTATTATTGGTGGTATGAATTTTATCAATGACATTCTTCATATCATATGGAGATAAAAATTGTCCTTTTTTAACATTAATTATTTTTTTTGAATTACCTGCTGCAATTAATAAATCAGTTTGACGGCATAAAAAAGCAGGGATTTGAATTATGTCTATAATATCACTTTTAGATATTTGCACACATTGATTTTCATTATGTATATCTGTAATTATTGGGCAATTTAATTTTGATTTTATTTCTTCAAAGATTTCTAATGACTTTTCTAAGGTAAGGCCTCTTACACTCTGAATACTTGATCTATTTGCTTTATCAAAACTAGCTTTAAAAATAAAATTTGTTTTTGTTTGTTGACAAATCTCATTAACTAATTCAGCAATTTTTAAAGTATGATCTCTACTTTCAATAACACAAGGACCAGCAATAAGGCATAGGGCATTATCATTAGAAATTTCAAAATTTTTTATCTTAATTTTTTTCATTATTGATTGTTATAACAGCTTTGACAAATGAAACAAATAGGGGATGAGGATTTTGTGGTCGAGATTTTAATTCAGGGTGAAACTGAACACCTATAAACCAAGGATGTATTTTTGATTCCAATATTTCTGGTAATAAATTATCGGGGGACATTCCTGAATATTGGAAGTTATTTTTATGAAATAAATCAATATACTTTGTATTTACTTCATATCTATGTCGATGTCTTTCAGAAATTTTGTTTGAAGAATAAATTTTATTAACTAAAGAGCCTTTTATTAGATTGCATGGGTAAGAACCCAGTCTCATTGTTCCGCCTTTATCACTTTCATTTGTTCGGGTAATTTTAATATTATCCCTGTTCCATTCAGTCATCAAACCTACAACAGGATTCTTTGTTTTACTAAATTCAGTTGAATTAGCGTCTTTAATTTTTAAAACATTTCGTGCAATTTCTATAACTGCTAATTGCATTCCAAGACAAATTCCAAAAAAAGGAATGTTATTTTCTCGAGCAAATTTAATACTGCTAATTTTTCCATTAATACCTCTTTCGCCAAAACCTCCTGGAACTAAGATACCCTCAACATTTTTAAGTTCATTAATAATTTCAGTTTTATTTAAACGCTCTGAATTAATCCAATTTATATTAACACTTGCGTCATTATACAACCCTCCATGAATCAAAGCTTCATTCAATGATTTATAACTATCTTTTAAATCTGTGTACTTGCCTACAACACCAATTTTAATTTTTTTTGATGTTTTGTTAAATTTTGAAACTACATTATTCCAAGAAGATAAATCCAAAGGATATTTTTTTTCATCATAGTTTAATTCATTTAATAATGATTTATCTAATCCTGCCTCATAATATAGAGAAGGAACTTCATATATAGATTTTGCATTCAATGCTGGTATGACATTCTCTTTTTTTACATTACAAAAAAGAGATATTTTTTTTAAAGCTTCCTTATCAATATTCTTTTCACATCTACACATGATAATATCTGGTTGAATACCTGCATTTAATAATTCTTTAACAGAATGCTGTGTTGGTTTTGTTTTTAATTCATCTGCTGATGATATGTAGGGAACATATGTCATATGAATTAAACATGATGAAATTTTCCTATCGTTTCGAATTTGTCTGATTGCCTCTAAAAAAGGAAGGGACTCTATATCTCCAACAGTACCTCCTATTTCATAAATAATCAAATTTTCATCTTTTAAATCACTATGAATGAAGTTTTTAATTTCGTCTGTTACATGAGGAATTACTTGTATAGTTGCTCCTAAATATTCTCCTTTTCTTTCTTTACGTAAAACATTAGAATAAATTTTTCCAGAAGAAATACTGTCTGACTGACTTGCAGAGAGATTTGTAAATCTTTCATAATGTCCAAGATCTAAATCTGTTTCAGCTCCATCATCAGTAACATATACTTCTCCATGCTGATATGGACTCATAGTACCTGGATCAACATTTAGATATGGATCTAATTTTCTAATTCTTACTTTAAATTTTCTAAGCTGTAACAAGGAGGCTAAAGATGCCGAAGCCAAACCCTTTCCTAAAGATGATGCAACCCCACCCGTAATAAAAACATAATGCATTACGGAATACCCTGATACATAAAGGCAGTAATTATATCAAGTTATTTATAATTAATTATTTTCAGGAATAGAAGGCTCTGTAGGAGAAATATTTTCATTAGATGAAGAAATTGAAGGCAATGACTCTAAAATATTTTTATCAGACCCTACAGAAGCTGAAATGGTCAAAACAACACTCATAAACATAAATAAAGTTGCTGTAATTGCTGTTAAACGAGATAGTAAATTTGCAGATCCTCTAGCAGACATCATACCACCAACTCCTCCTCCTCCTCCTCCTAATCCCAAACCTTCATTATCGGAACCTTGGAGTAAAACAAAAGCGACAAGTAAAATGGCTAATATTAATTGTATAATTATTAATATTGTCATTTGAGCCTTATATTTAAGTAATAAAGTTATTCAAGGTAATAATTAAGAATTCATGATTTTTCTAAACTCTAAAGGATCCAAAGAGGCGCCTCCTACTAAAACGCCATCAACATTATTTAATTCCATAATATTTGTTGCATTGTTTGATTTAACAGAACCTCCGTAAATAACTTTATAATTTTTAAAATTTTGTATTTCATTCTTAATAAAATAATGAATATCATTTATTTCTTCAAGAGATGGAGTTAAGCTAGTTCCTATTGCCCAAATAGGTTCATAAGCCAATATAACTGAATTCTTTGAACCATTATTAGGAATACTTTTAGATATTTGATTAAACAAAACTTCTTTTGTTAAATTCTTATTTTTCTCTTCTAGTGTTTCACCAATGCAAATAATTGGATGAATGCTTTGATCTAATAAATTTTTAGCCTTAAGACATATATCTTTATTAGACTGTTTAAAAATTTTCCTTCTTTCAGAATGGCCTACAATACAAAAATTACATGATAATTCTTTAAGCATATTAGCGCTAACCTCTCCTGTGTAAGCTCCTGAATTATAATTTGAACAATCTTGAGCTCCTAAAAAAATAGATTTTAAATTATTAACCAATTTGTGTAAATATATAGAAGGTGGGCAAACAATGCTGCAAACACCTTGTTTTTCTAATATATTTGAGTTTAATTCATCTAAATATCTTTTAACAAAGTCAAACGAACCTTGTAATTTCCAGTTTGCAGCAATAATCTTATCAAATTTTTGAATTTCAAGCATATTTTTACTTTCCATTATAGAAGGTATTATTATACAAGCAACGCCAAAAAAGGATATATGTTTAGAGCATTAGGAAAATCAAAAATTGCTTTCGTACTTGCAATATTATTTGGAATTAGTTTATTTTTTTTTAAAGGAGGTTCAAGATACTCCAATTTTTTTAATTCAGATACTGTTGTAGCCACTGTTTCAGGTACACCAATTTCAACAACTAAATTTAATAGAACAATGAAAATGAATATAAATAAATTTAATCAAATGTTGGGAAAACCAATTACCAAAGATGAAATTAGAGCATTTCAAATACATTCTTTAGCATTAGGGGCGTTAGTAAATGATGCTGTGTTTGAAAATGAATATGACAAAATGAATTTAAGAATTGATGAAACAATTATCGCTAAGAAAACACAAGAAAAGATACCGCAACTTTATGATAAAAATAATCAATTAAATGAAACTTATTTAAATACTTTTCTAAAACAACAACAATTAAAAATTGAAGATGTAGTTCAAATAATTGATTTTGAAACACGCGATGCATATATTAACGATGCTTTTTTTAAAATTAATTATCCTGAATATTTTGCTAACAAAATTTCAAAATATAATCAGCATCAAAGAAAAATTATACATATAGAATTGCCATTAAGTAAGGTTGATATTGAAAATACAATTCAAGAACAATCCTCAAATATGAATACTGAATTACAAAACTTTTATGATAAAAATATTAATCAATACATGTCAAAAGAAAGTCGGAACATAGAATACATTTTGATTGACAAGAAATCTTTTGCCTCAATGTTTAATACTTCAGATTTTGAAATCAAAGAATATTATGATTCTAATAAAGATTTATATTATGAAAATGAAAAAAGAAGCTTTACTCAGTTTAATTTTAAATCAATTACTGAAGCTAAAAATTTTCAATCTACAATTAAAGATTTTGATACAAAACAAATTTTAGAATATTCGTTAGAAAATAATATACGTTTTAAAAAGTTTCAAAATATTGAATCAAATCAAATATTAGAAGTTATAGCTACCCCACTTTTTAAATTAAATCTAAATGAAAAATCAAATATCATAGAAACATCTATTGATAAAAATATTATTTTACTCCATTCTATAAGCCCGTCAAAACAATTAAAATTAGAGGATGTTAAAGAAGATATAAAAAAAACGATTACTTCTTTAGAGACAAATAATTATTTTTTGGAAATAATCAATCAAATATCAGAAAAAGTTTTAAATGGTGAATCACTTAATGAAATTGCTAATAAATTTAATTTTAAAATTGAAATAATTAAAAATTTAACAAAAGATTATAAAAAATATGATGTATCACAAGAAAATATTTATTTAAACTTGATCTCATCTGCTTTTTCAGCAAATAAAGATTTTGTAAGTGACATAGTAACTATTGATGAAAACTATGCTTATCTATTTAATGTTCAAGAAATAGACTTTTCTTCTCCTTTAATTTTTAATTCTATCAGAGAAAGAATATTAAAAGATTGGAAAATAGCAAAAAAAATAGAAAAAATAAAACTTGAAATAGAAGAAAATAAAATAAATATAAATTTTGTGACAAAGTTATCTCAAAAATATCAATTAGAACTTAAAGAAAATTTAATAGATAAATCCTCGAATGCACTTCCGAGAGATTTTATAAATAATATTTTTGAAGCAGAAAAAAATAATAATGTTCAAAGTATAGATAATAATACTGTGCACATAGCCAACATTACTCAAATATTAATTAAAGACATAGATAAAAATGCAGTTGATATTAAATTAATTGAAAACGACTTGCGTCGCTCTTTTGGTCAAGAAATAATGAAAAATAAAAAAATCTCTACTAACGATAGCCTTATAAATGCAATTATAGAACAATATTAATGGATGAAATCAATAAAAAAAAATTTATTGAAAACTATAATTCTGGAATACCACAAATAATTCAAAAAGAGTTAATTGCCGATGTAGAAACTCCTATATCTTCTATCTTGAAAATATCTAGAAATGAAAAATATTCATTTCTGCTAGAGTCTGTAGAAGGTGGTGACCAAAGAGGTAGATTTTCATTATTAGGATGTGATCCAGACTTAATTTGGGAAGTTAAAAATAATCAAGTTAATATTAAGTTATTTGATAAAAGTTTGAATTTATCTTTTTTGTCTAAAGATCCTATTAAATCACTTAAGGAATTAATTAATTTTTCGAAAATTAAAAAAGATATAAATTCACCTCCATTCCCAGTGCTAGTTGGATATCTAGGTTATCCAATGATACAATTAATGGAAAATATAAAATTCAATAATCCTGATGAAATAAACATACCAGATGCAGTGATGATAAGGCCTAAGCTAGTAGCTGTATTTGATAATATTAAAGATTCCATAAATATAATGACTTCTATTTATCCTAACAATATTATAAATGCTAAAAAAGCAATAGATAAAGGCCTAAGTTATATAGATAAAGCGATCAATAATCTCAAAAAAAATATTCCAATAAAAAAATTGAATAAAAAATATCAGGATTCATCAATTAATTTTAAGTCAAATTATACAAAGAAAGAGTATTTTGATATCATAAAAAAAGCTAAATCATACATCCGTAAAGGTGATATTTTCCAAGTAGTTCCTTCTCAAAGATTTCAATCAAATTATTCACTTGATGCATCCACATTATACAGATCTCTTCGTCGCCTTAACCCATCACCTTTTTTAGTAAATCTTAATTTTAATACTTTTGGATTAGTTGCTTCTAGTCCTGAAATATTAGTAAGATTGAGAGATAATAAAATCACGATTAGACCAATTGCAGGAACACGTAAACGTGGTAGAAATTTAAATCAAGATTTAAAATTATCTGAAGATTTATTGAGTGATAAAAAAGAACTTGCTGAACATTTAATGTTATTAGACTTAGGCAGGAATGATGTTGGAAGAGTAGCAAAAGTAGGTTCAGTTAAAGTAACAGAAAAAATGAATATAGAATATTATTCTCATGTCATGCATATTGTATCTAATGTAGAAGGTCATATTGATTTAAAATATGATGCCATAGATGCTTTAATATCTGGATTTCCCGCAGGTACTGTAACAGGAGCTCCAAAAATAAGAGCTATGGAAATCATTGAAGAGCTAGAAAAAATTAATAGAAGTTTTTATGGCGGTGCGATGGGTTATTTCGATTCAAATGGACAAATGGATACTTGCATAAGTTTACGAACAGGTTTGGTAAAAGATAAAAAACTTTATATTCAGGCTGGAGGCGGGATTGTTTTTGACTCAGATCCTGAAAAGGAGTTTCAAGAAACAATTAATAAAGCGAATGCCCTTGTACAAGCTGCAAAAGATTCATATAAATATAGTAAATGATTATCTTAATTGACAATTATGATAGTTTTACATTTAACGTATTTCATTACCTAGGTGAAATTGGAGCAAAAGTAGAAGTTTTTCGAAATGACAAGATATCCACGCATGAGGTTCTAGAAATGAATCCTCAAGCAATAGTACTATCTCCAGGACCAAAAACTCCAAATGAAGCTGGAATTTGTCTTGATTTGATTAAAAAAAATAATTCTTTTCCTATTCTTGGTATTTGCTTAGGTCACCAATCAATAGGTCAAGCTTATGGAGGTTCAATTGTTGAATGTGAAGAAATTATGCATGGAAAAATAGATAATATTAAACATTTAAACCATCCTCTCTTTAAAGGAATAGAAGAAAGTTTTAGAGCAACTAGATATCATTCGTTAATTATAGAAAAAAATACCCTTCCTTCTGAATTAAAGATAATAGCTGAAACAAAAAATAAAATTATTATGGGGATTGCCCACATTAACAAAAAAATATTTGGTGTACAATTTCATCCTGAAAGCATAGGAACAGAAATGGGTAAACTTATTCTAGAAAATTTTCTTCAAATTATTAATTATGAATCTTAAAGAAATTAAAGAAAAAATTTTTAATTCTATAAATATTTCCACAGAAGAAACTATTTTTATTTTTGAATTAATTATGAGTGGAAAAATATCTGAAATAGAAATAGCAGGTATATTAATTGCTTTAAAAACAAAATCTGAAACAAAAGATGAATTACTTGGAGCGGCACTGTCAATGCGAGAAAAATCTTTAAGAATCACATCACCTGAAAATGCTATAGATACTTGTGGAACAGGTGGTGACATGAGTGGAACATTAAATATTTCAACAAGTTCGGCAATAGTTGCTGCAAGTGCAGGGGCAAAAGTAGCAAAACATGGTAATCGCTCAATAAGTTCAAAATCAGGATCTGCTGATATGTTAGAAAATTTAGGTTATAAAATCTCTACTAATTTAAAACATTTAGAGTCATCTTTAGAAAAAAATAACTTTTGTTTTTTATTTGCACAATATCACCATTCTGCAATGAAACATGTAATTAATGTGAGGAAAACATTAAACACGCGTACTATTTTTAATCTGTTAGGACCTCTAACCAACCCAGCAAATACAAAAAATCAACTTCTTGGGGTATTTGATTATAAATGGGTAAAAACTCATTGTGAAGTTTTAAAAGATCTTGGATCGAAACATGCTATGGTAGTGCATGGACAAGATGGTTTGGATGAAATTTCCTTAAGTCAAAATACAAATATTGCTGAGTTAAAAAATGGCACAATAAAGGAATATATATTTAATCCTCAAGATTATGGATATCAATATATTAATAATCATGACATTCAGGGAGGTGATCCTGAGTATAATGCTAAGAAATTTATTGAAATGTTAGATGGTGAAAACATAAAATTTCAACATATTGTTGAATTGAATGCTGGTGCAGCATTATATTTATCAAAAAAATCTAAAAATCTTAAAGAGGGATTTGAACTAGCAAGACATGTTATTAAGAAAAAAATTTCAAAAAACTTTTTAGAAAAAATAATTATAAGTAATGAATAAAATTTTAAAAAATATTTGTGAAAAAAAAAGGGATGAGTTAGAGTTCATAAAAAATAATTGCTCTTTAATATCTTTAAAAAAATTATTACCGGAAAAAAATAATAAAGGTTTCAAAAACTTACTTAAATTATCTCAAAAAAATAGGAAAAATAATATTATTGCAGAAATTAAGAAAGCAAGTCCTAGTGCAGGGTTAATTATCAAAGATTATGTACCTGAGGAAATAGCTGTTCAGTACGAAAAATCAGGAGCGGGTGCAATTTCAATTTTAACAGAAACTAATTTTTTTAAAGGCCATGTAGAACATATATCAATAATTAATCAAAAAATAAATATACCTATTCTTCGAAAAGATTTTATAGTAGATCCTTATCAAATATATGAGAGTAAAGTTTATAAAGCGGATGCAATATTATTAATCGCATCAATATTGAGCGATGATACAATTAAAGAGTTTATTAATATTTCAGAAGAAATTGGTTTGGATTGTATAGTTGAAACTCACACAGAAGATGAATTAGAAAGAGCTATTAAAATAAATTATCCCATAATAGGAATTAATAATAGAAATTTAAATAATCTTTCAATTGATATTAATAATACTCTTAAATTAATTAAGAATCTCCCCAGTAATTTTACTGTTATAGGAGAAAGTGGTATTAAGAATCATCATGATATAATTTTATATAATCAATCAGGTGTATTTAATTTTTTGATAGGTGAAACTTTACTTTCTTCAAAAAATATTTCTCTAAAAATGAAGGAGCTTCTAAATAAATGATTAGTCATTTAAATAAAAAAGATAAACCGCGAATAGTAGATGTCAGTAAAAAAATTATTTCTGAAAGATTTGCAACTGCTCAAGGTGTAGTTAAATTTTCTGAAAAAACCTTCAAAAAAATTGAAAAAATGCAGACAAAAAAGGGGGAGATAACAAGTGTAGCAATAATAGCGGGCATTATAGGGGCAAAAAAAACTAGTGAGTTAATTCCTTTGTGTCATAATATTGGCATCGATAAAGTTGATATTAACATAAAAACAAATAAAAAAGAATTTAGCTTAATGGTGTCTGCTTTAGTGAAAACATCTGGAAAAACAGGAGTTGAAATGGAAGCTTTAACAGCTGTAAGTGTGGCCTGCTTAACAATTTATGATATGTGTAAAAATTTAGATAAATCAATATTAATTAGTAAGATAAAATTAATCTCAAAAAGCGGGGGTAAATCAGATTATAAACAAAACTAATATATAATTTATCCATCAAAAATACTAGAAAATAGACAAATATAAGAATATAGTTGCAACATAACAAGAACATATATAGAACAATTATATGTTAACTAGAAAACAAAAAGAGCTTTTTGATTTTTTATGTGAATATATTTCAAAATATAGTATTTCCCCTTCTTTTGAGGAAATGAAGAATGCAGTTAATCTTAAATCAAAATCTGGAATTCATCGCCTTATTACGAGTTTAGAACAAAGGGGTTTTATTAAACGTCTAAAACATAAAGCTAGAGCCATGGAAATTACAAAAACATTTAATGGTATTTTAAATAGATCCAGTAAAATTGATCAAAAGACTTATGAAATTCCTTTATTAGGTTCTATAGCTGCTGGTGATCCTATAGAGGCAATTGAAAACCCAGATGAATTTGTAAATGTTCCTGCTAATTTTATTTTGCCTAATAATCAATATTTTGGACTAAAAGTAAATGGCCTTTCAATGATTGAGAGAGGTATTTTTGATGGAGATATAGCAATAATTAAAAAAACAAATACAGTATTAGATGGAAAAATTGCAGCTGTTTTAACAAATGAAAATGAAATTACACTTAAAACAATTAAAATTAAAAATAATAAAGTCCATTTAATCCCTGCAAATAAAAGTTATTCTGAAAAAATTTTTAATATTAATGAAGTACAAATTCAGGGTGCATTAACTGGAATTATTAGAAAATATAGCTAATAATAATATCTTTTTTAACTTATAAGACTTTTGATGAAATCAATAATTACTCGCTTTGCCCCTTCTCCAACTGGATATTTACATATAGGTGGAATTAGAACAGCACTAATTAATTATATTATTACACAGCAATCAAAAAAAGCAAATTTAAAATCAAAATTTTTATTAAGGATTGAAGATACAGATAAAAAAAGATCAAACCCTGAATTTAAGGATAGCATTATTAACGGTTTGAAATGGCTTGGGATATATCATGATGGTGAGATTTTTATACAATCAAAAAGATTTCAAAGACATCAACAAATTGCTTATAATTTACTCAATAAAAATAACGCCTTTAAATGTATTTGCACATCTCAATTATTAGAAAAAAAAAGAAATGAGAATAAAATAAATAAAATTAATTCAAAAAGATTGTGTAAAACATGTGAGGATAATCCAGAAATACAATCATTAAAAAAGGGATACGTAGTAAGAATAAAAATACCCAATAGTAGTCAAACTAAAATCAAAGATATTATTCAAGGTTATATAGAGGTTAAAAATAAAGAAATAGATAATTTTATTTTATTAAGAAATGATGGTTCACCAACTTATATGCTTTCAGCAGTAGTTGATGATTTTGATATGGGTGTAAATTTAGTTATTAGAGGTGATGATCATCTTAATAATACCTTCAGGCAATTATTTATATATAAAAATATGGAATGGCCAATTCCTGAGTATGGACATATTCCTTTAATACATGGTGAAGATGGAAAAAAACTTTCTAAAAGACATGGGGCTGTAGATATTAATGAAATTAAAGATCAGGGATATTTAAAAGAAGGAATTATAAATAATCTAATTTTACTTGGATGGGCGCCTCCTAATTCTAATGAAATTATTAGAATTAATGAAATAATTGATATATTTAGCATTAAAAATATTTCTAAATCATCAAGTATTTTTAGTTATAAAAAACTAAATTTTTTTAATAATTATTTTATGCAAAAAGATAATGATTATAAGAATTTATTAGATTATTCACAAAAAAATAATATTTTAAATAGTTTTTTAAATTTGGATATAGAAAAATTTAAAAAATTGTTTTTTATATATAAAAAAAATTTAAATAAATACAAAGATTTAGAAAAAATATGTCCTATTTACTTTGAAAAAAACTTTATTACAAAAAATCATCGACTATTTGATAATAATTTTAACAATCTAATTAAAGACTTTATTATTATTTTAGAAAATTTAAAAATTTGGAGTATTGAAAATTTAAACCAAAAGATAGAAGAATTTATTAATACCAAAAAAATTAAATTTGTAATATTTGGAAAACCTTCAAGATTAATGCTAATAAATGCAGAAAATGGACCTTCAATAAGAGATATTTTATTTATTTTAGGAAAAAAAGACTCTATTCAGAGAATAAAAAACTATATAAAGAATTTTTAAATTATGAATGATTCCAAAGATACAAAAATTAAAAACAAACCTTTTACATTATTCAATAATGAAACTGGTCAATCATTTGAAATTCCCGTAATATTAGGTTCAGATGGTCCAAATGTTTTAGATATTAGAAATCTATACAAAGATACTGGCATGTTCACGTATGATCCAGGATTTACTTCTACTGCTTCTTGTGACTCATCAATTACGTTTATAGATGGCAACAAAGGAATTTTAAGACACAGAGGTTATGATATAATTGATTTGGCAAAAAACAGTGATTTTCTAGAAGTATGTTATTTATTATTACATGGAGAATTGCCATCTCCCCAAGATAAAGAAAAATTTGAAAATGTTATATCAAATCATTCAATGCTTCATGAGCAACTAGTAAATTTATATAGAGGTTTCAGAAGAGATGCTCATCCTATGGCAATTATGGTTGGAGTAGTAGGAGCACTTTCTGCCTTTTATCATGACAGCACTGATTTTTCAGATATTAATCAAAGAATGATAGCGTGTCATCGTTTAATATCAAAAATTTCAACAATAGGTGCTATGGCTTATAAATACTCCATCGGACAACCATTTGTTTATCCTAAAAATAATTTGTCATATGCTGAAAATTTTCTTCACATGACCTTTTCTGTTCCAACTGAAAAATATCAAATAGATCCTAGAATTTCAAAAGCTATGGACACTTTTTTTATTTTACATGCAGATCATGAACAAAATGCATCAACTTCAACTGTTCGTCTAGCAGGATCTTCTGGAGCAAATCCATTTGCTTGTATAGCTGCTGGTATTGCATCATTATGGGGTCCAGCCCATGGGGGAGCTAATGAAGCAGTAATTGAAATGATAGAAAATATAGGTGATGTCACTAATATTCCAAAATTTATTAAAAGAGCAAAAGATAAAAATGACTCTTATAGATTAATGGGGTTCGGTCATAGGGTTTATAAAAATTATGATCCAAGAGCAAATGTTATGAAGAAAAGTGCACATGAAGTTTTACAAACTTTAAATATCAAAGATGATCCATTATTAAAAATAGCATTAGAATTAGAAAAAATAGCGCTTAAAGATGAATATTTTATTGAAAAAAAATTATATCCAAATGTTGATTTTTATTCAGGTATAATCTTAAAATCATTAGGTTTTCCAAAAAGTATGTTTACAGTATTATTTGCTATAGGAAGAACTGTAGGTTGGATATCTCAATGGAAAGAAATGATTGAAGACCCAATAAATAAAATTTCCAGACCAAGACAATTATATAGAGGAGAAAAAACAAGGAATTATCAAATAGCTGAAAGTAGAGAAAAAAAATCAATATTTAAATGGTTATGGAATAAATAATATTATAGATAAGAATTAATTCTTTCTACAGCAATTAGATAGGGGGATTTTTTATTTTGTATTTTAAGCAAGGTTTTTTTTACGTTTAAAATCTGTATATTGTTAGCATTATCGTCAGTGATAAGATTGTGAAAATAATTAATAAATTTTTTTTTAGAAAGATTAGAATTAGTTAATTCAGGAATAATTATTTTATTTTCTATTATATTAATGATACTTGCAAAACGAATCTTAATAAAATTTCTAAAAATAATCTCAGTTAAAAAATTTAACTTATATATTATAAGTTGAGGAATTTGTCTTTTAGCTATTTCTAAACTAGCTGTACCTGAACAGACTAAAGCATAACGTGTTAATGAATAGTTATATTCAATATCTTCATTATTTATTGAAACAATTACTTTAAGTTTCCAATCTTTAACATAATTTTCAATTATATTTTTTAAATGAGGTAAAGTAGGGATGAAAATAACAATGTTAGGATTTGTAATTAATAAATTTTTATAAGCAATTTGAAAAAAATAAAAAAGGGATTGAATTTCATTTAATCTACTGCCTGGTAAAAAAGCTATATTTTTTTTTTTAAACTTATTGTCATTATTGGCTTTAATATAATATATAGGATGACCAATAAATGTAGATTTAAGACCATATTTAGTAAAATATATTTTTTCAAATTCAAATAAAACTAAAATTTCATCAAAGATTTTAGAAAATTTATGTGCTCTGTAAGGTCTCCATGCCCATACAGTAGGAGCTACAATATGTATAATACTTTTATTATAGTTTTTTTTTCTTACACGCTTTACCAAAGGATAATTAAAATCTGGAGAATCAATAGTAATAACTAAATCATAATTATTTATAATTATTTTATTGGATAAAAAAAAAATCATTTTTAAATATTTTTTTAATGAAAAAATTATTTCAATCAGACCTATTGTTTTAAAATCTTTTATATCAAAATATTGATTATTAAAAAAAGGATTCATTTTTGAACCACCGACACCATCAAATTTAATATATTGATTATTATCTAACAATAAACGCATGATATTTGATCCAATATTATCTCCAGATTGTTCTGTTGCACTTATAAATATATTCATATTCTATAAAATCTAAAGTTTTTTTGTGGTTGAAATAAAAATTTTATTTTGATTACAAAAATTAATTACATCTAGTTTATCTAAAATAATACATTTATTCTTTTCTAAATAAATACCTTCATATTTATATTTTTTAATAAATTTTAATGTGTTAAGTCCTATGGTAGGAATATCAATATAAGCATTTTGTTTATACTTACTTAATTTTAACAAAATTCCATTATCACCTTTTTTTTTATAGTAGAAACAACGTTTTAAAAGTTCATCTGTTCCCTCCACACTCTCGATACCTAAAACTAATTTATTTTGCAATATTAATGATTGTCCTATGTCAGACTTACCAACATATTTAAATATTTCTAAACCTTTATCTTTGTTTAATTTAGCATTCTTGCTTGGGGTTAAAGTTGTGAGATTATCATTAACTTCAAATAATTCTAAACATTCTTTTTTCCAATTAAATAAGGGATATCCATTTTTTAAAAAAAATTTTGATATAGTTGTAAGTAATTGATCATCTCCTTTTGATTCTAATAGATAATCTTTAATTAAATTAATAGTTGTTAAATCAAATCTTAAATCACTAATACTGGGTCTTAAAATATCTCCAACCATAATAATGTTGTCAATCTTAAATTTTTGTAATTGATTTAAAATATCAGTAAAAGAGGTTATAGAAACTTCAGAATAATTATAATTAATATAATCAGAACTATTTGCAAATCCTTTAATACATAAAAAGAAAACCTGAAAGTTTTTTTTAATCAAATTTTTTCCAATTACTATGGGTAATTTACCTCCACCAGAAATAATACCGATATTAATCATTTATAAATTTACATATTCCTCTCTTAAGATTTAATGAAATAAAATTAATAATTTCTTTTATTTCAATAATTTCTTTTTCTTCCAGAGATAGTTTTTGAATATTTTTTTTAATAGTATTTTCATTATTAAAAATTGTATTAAATATTAACTTTATTTTATTAATTTTTTTTGTAGTTATTTTTTTTCTTTTTAATCCCACTAAATTTAGTCCACGCAAGTTCGATCTTATACCTGTATAGAGTCCATAAGGTATTATATTTGATTCAACTCCACTCATACCACCAATCATTGCAAATTTTCCTATATTAACAAATTGATGTATCGCAGAATTTCCACCTATAATTGCATTTTCACCTATATTGACATGTCCACCCAAAGTGGCATTATTTACTAAAATTACATTTGAAAAAATATGACAATCATGAGCAATATGAGATCCAATCATTATTAAGCAATTATTATCGATTTTGGTTATCATTCCACCATTATATGTTCCTGGGTTAATTGTAACATGCTCTCTAATAATATTATTATTACCAATAATAAGTTTCGATTTTTCACCAAAATATTTTTTATCTTGTGGTGGAAATCCTATAGTCGAAAAAGGAAAAAATTTATTATGTTTACCTATAATAGTATCTCCACTTATACATACGTGTGAAATTAATTCAGTTCCTTCATTGATTTCTACATTATCTTGAATTATACAATATGGACCTATTATAGAATTTTTGTGTATTTTGGCTTTTCTAGAAATTATAGCTGATTTATGAATCATAAAACATAAATAATTAATATAAGGAAAATATAAATAAATAAATTATTACTATTTATTGCTAAACTTATTTGTATGAAATCATTGCAGAAAATTCAGCTTCACAAACTATTATATCATTTTTAAAAGCTGTGCCTGAAAATTTATAAACTGATTTTACATTATTAACTAACTCAACTTCAAAAACAATTTCATCATTGGGTATCACTGGTTTTCTAAATTTTGCTTTAGAAACACTCATGAATAACACTGACTTTTCTATAAAATTTTCATATTTTTTTGAAACAACTATTCCAGCTGTTTGCGCCATGGATTCAATTAAAACAACTCCAGGAACAATAGGTAAACTAGGAAAATGTCCTTTAAAAAAATATTCAGAAATTAAAAATTTTCTATGACCTTTGCCACTTATACCAATTTTAGTAACCTCACATTTATCAATAAAAAGAAATGGATTCCTATGTGGTATAAGTTTTTTAATTTCCTGAATGTTAATAATCATTGATTTTTATATTGTTTAATTATTTGTTTTTTCCACAATTTCAAATCAATAGCCGGGAAACCTGCTATACGTGAATTGTCGGGAATGTTTTTTGTAACACCACTTTTTGCGGCAATAATTACATTGTCTCCTATTTTAATATGGCCAGTTATGCCTACTTGCCCTCCCATTATACAATTTTTACCAATAATAGCACTACCTGCTATTCCAGTTTGCGCAGCAATTATAGTATGTTCCCCTATAAATACCCCATGCGCAATATGAACTAAATTGTCAATTCTTACATTATCTGAAATAATGGTAGAATCCAACGATGCTCTATCAATTGTTGTGTTTGATCCTATTTCAACATTATTTCCAATTTTCACATCACCAATATGGATAATTTTAACTTTATCTTTTAAAGTAAAGCCAAAACCTTGACCTCCAATAACAGTACCTGATTTAATTAAACAATCATTTCCAATTGTGCAATTTGATATGGTTGTGTTAGGTTCAATAATAGTAGAAGAACCGATTTTAACATTAGGACCAATAACACTATTATGATGTATTATAGTTTTTTTTTGAATGGAAGTATTATTTCTAATTAATGATTTATCAAAAACTAAAGCTTTTGCTGAAATATTAATATTATCATTAAGCTTATTTTTCTCTTTTAAGTAAATGTCATCTAAACTATTATGATAAAAAAATTTAGTAGTATAGGCAAATGCTAAATATGGATCATCAACTATAATAGGATGGCAGTTAGTTGGTAATTTATTAATAAATTGTTTACGAATAAAACATCCCTTGGCATTAGTATTAATAATAATATTTCTTTTAATTTTCAAATCATCATAAAATGTTAATTGATCAGTTTTTGAATTAGATAGAGAGCCTATTCCTAATATCTTATCATTTAATAATATATTAGTATCAATATTAATTGAATAATTAATAAGAAATTTTTTTAAATCATAAATAGTTGATGTCAAAATATCTCCTCTTTGGAATATAATTTTAATTTTAAATCAAAATTATTTAATTGTTTAATTATATTTTCAGAAATATCTATTAAATTATTTGACATAAAATAATTACTTTCAGAAAAAATAATATCAAATTTTTCATCTATAGATATTTTTTGTGTTATTTTTATTATTTGATCAAGAACTAGTTGTTTATTCAAATCTATATTTTTTGATAAAAATATTTCATGTGATTGAATCAATAATTGAAATTTTTCATATTCTGAATTATAATAATTTATTCTATTATTAATTTCCTCTTCATTCAAAAAAATACTCTCATCATCAATGCTTTTTTTTAGTTCATCAATTTTTTGATTATAATTAGAAATTTCATTTTGCAAAATATTTTTTTTATCATCAAGTAGATTCAGAAATGAATTATATTGAATATTATTTTTTAATATATATTCAAGATTAATAGTTGCAATATTTGAAGCTATAGCTAAATTATAATTGATAAAAAAAGAAAAAAAAAATAAAAAAAAATATTTTTTTATCAATTCAAATCTCCTATACTAAATAAAAACATTCTTTTAATATCATAACTTTCATCAGCTAAAGGGAATCCCCAGGAAAATCCAATTGGTCCAATTACTGAATAATATTTTATACCAAAACCGTAAGAAGCTCTTATTGATTCATTGGTATAAGTAGGGTTATTTTTATTTCCAAAAACAGTTCCAATATCAGTAAATATACTTATATCTATAGGATTATCTGATTTTTTAGTCATAGATTTAGAAAAATCTATTTGAGTACTTATTAAATTATTACCTCCAATATATGAAGAAGATGATTTTCTGGGACCAACGCCAAAAATATCAAAGCCTCTTAACGATCTACCACCTAAAGAAAATTTACGATCACTAATGATTTCTTTGTCTTGTAAGGATAAAATATTACCAATTCGTGATTTGATTGAGAATACAAATTTATTATGATCATAGTATTTTTTGTGATATATAAAATTTTTCAAATATCCATCGTCTGAATTAGTAATAGGTGAAAAATGATTTTCAAAAATAATTGAGTTTCCTTTAGTAGGCCGTGAAAATGAATTTAGTTTATTGAAATTAAAACTATTAACAAGAATAATTTCAGCGTTTTGACCTTCTGAGTTTAAGATATTATTTGAAACTTTACTACTATCAATAATTTCAAAATCATTTAAATTATATCTTAAAAACGTAGAATGTTTTAAATCTTCAGACAAGAAATAAGAGACACCAATTTTAGACTCTAAACCAGTAGTGTTGTATGAAGAACTGTCAGAATAATCTTTTTCTTTATAAGAGATTCCATATATTAAATTGATTTTTTTATTGAAAATAAAAGGCTCAGTTACTGCTAAATTATATCCACTATTTTTTGCAGAATTATTAACAGATAATTCAAGATTACGACCTGAACCTGCAATATTTTTTTCTTTTAAACCAGTAACAAAAGTTACTCCATCAATAGAATTTAAACCTAAACCTACTTGAAAATCACCTGTAGATTTTTCTTTAATATCAATTTCTAAATCAACTGTATCTTCATTTATTTTTTTTTCTTTAATTTGAATACTATCAAATATATTTAAGTATTGTAAATTTCTATTGGATTTAGAGATTAAATTATCATTAATAGAATCTCCTTCTGCAAAATCTAATTCTCTTCTTATCACCTCATCCTTAGTTCTAGTATTTCCAATTATATTTATTTGATTAACATATTTAGGTTTAACAGAATTGATTTCATAAATAATATCTACCTGATTATTAACAATCTTTTGCTTTATAAGAATCTCAAAAAACATCTTTCCATTAGAAAAAAGAAAATCACTTAAGAGATCATTAAATTTAATAATTGTTGTATTGTTAAAAATATTACTATCATCAATTGTTTCAGAAACTGCATTATCAAAAAAAATAGTAAGATTATTTTTTAAATCATTATTAATGTCAGGTAAATTATAGAGTAAAATAAAATTATTAAATTCAAATTTATTACCTTCAATAATATTAAAATAAATATTAAATTTATTTTTTTTTGATATAAATTCAGTTTTTGAATCAATAAATATATCCTTATAACCATTATTAAAATAAAATTCTTTTAATCTAATTAAATCATTTTGAAGTTCATAATATTTAAAGTTTCTACTTAAAAAGAAAAGAATATCTTTTTTTGGTTTAGATTTAATTTGATCTTGTAAAATATTATATTCAAAATTTGTATTGCCTTTAAAAAAAACTTTATTAATTTTAGAAATTTTACCTTCATTAATAGTGATATTAAGATCAAGATTACTATCCGTATAATTATTAGTATCAATTTGTATATCTAAATTATTATATCCATATGAGTAATATAGATCTTTAAGATTATTTTCAAAATTCTTTATATTTTTTTTATTATAATAATTATATATAAAATTTTCTTTAAATATTTTTAAAAGTTCATCATTTTTAAATCTTTTATTTCCAATAAAATTAATATTATTTATTTTTATATTTTCTTTTAAAATTAGATTAATGACATTATTATCTACTTTAATTTGAATATCAGAAAAGTTACCACTTTCATTTAATAAAGAAAATATTTCATTAATATATTCATCAATATTATTAATTTCAATATCATTGATGATAGATAAAATATTATCATCATCTAAGAATTCATTACCTTGAATTTCAATCTTATAATTACTATTTATTGCAAAAACATTTGAAGATAATAAAATTAAAATAGGTAATATTTTGATTATTTTATAGATATTCATATTTATAACTTAATACTTTATTATATTCTCGTTGAAATTCAATAATACTATTAATACTATTAGTAGAAAAATTAAAATTAATAGTGAGTGAATTTTCAATATATTTGTGTATTTCCCAAAATTTGATTTTATTATTAATAAATAGATTAACTGCAAATTCATTTGCCAAGTTGAATTTGATAATGTTAGTAGGCATATTTTTATCTAATTCATTAAATATTTTAGTAATTGGAAATTTTTTAATATCAACCTTTAAAAAATTTAATTGAGAATTATTATTAAATTTAAATTTATCTATATTTTGAAAATTAGAAGGTTTTTTCAAAGAAGAAAAGAAATTAAATAATGGTATAAACATATCATTATAAAAATAATTCATTACAGATGTATTATTTGAATATTCGATAATAGAGTGAATTAATGCTTCAGGATGAATAACTATATTTAATTTATTAAAAGATGTATTAAATAAATAATGAGCCTCAATAATTTCTAGACATTTATTTGCTAAAGTAGCTGAATCAATACTATTTTTATAACCCATTTTCCATTTTGGGTGATTTATAACTTCATTTAGTTTGGCATTTTTAATTTTATTAATAGACTTATTTAAAAAAGGACCTCCCGAAGCAGTTAACGTTATAGAAGAGTAATTAAAATTTTTATTTTTGTTTAGATAATTAAATATAGAATAATGTTCTGAGTCTAATGGAAATAAATTAATTTTTTTTTTATTTATTTTTTTTAATAAATGCCCACATGAAATAATTGATTCTTTATTCACTAGTCCAAGATTTATTGAATTATTAAAAATAGATTCTAAATACAATAAAGCTGAATTACCAGATATCGATAAAATTGAGATATCACATTGAGATCTGTTTAAAAAATCATTTAATTCAGAATAATTTAATATTTTTATATTTTTAAAATTTGATAATTCTTTTTTAAGTTTAGAAATCTTAGTATCATCAAATAATGAAATAATTTTTGGTTTATATTGTTTTGCTTGTTTTGCTAATTTTTTATAATTTTTATTTGCTACTAATATATTAATAGAAATGTCTTTAAAATATCTATTTAAAATTAACAAGGATTTAGATCCAATTTCGCCAGTAGATCCAAAAATATTTATTTTCATAATTGCCCCCAAATAGGTAATAAAAAAACTGAAAATAGAAAACCATCAAAACGATCAAAAAAACCACCGTGACCAGGTATAAAATAACTTGAATTTTTAATATTAGACAAACGTTTAAAATATGATTCTGTCAAATCACCTACAAAAGAAAAAAGTAAAATTAGATTTGAAAAAAATAATATTTTTATATTAAAATTCAATTTAAAATAATACAGAATAAATAGAAAAGTAATTATTGTTAAAATATATCCGTAAAAAAAACCTTCAAAGGTTTTATTGGGGCTTATATTTGGAGCAATCTTTTTTTTTCCAAGAAAAGTTCCAAAAAGATAGGAATATGTATCAAATGAGATTATTAAAAATATAAACAATAAAAAATTTTCAAAGTTATAATAATTGAATAAATAATATTCAATAAATAATAAAGAAAGAAAAATATAAATTATTATTAAATATTTCTTTTTTTCAAAAAAAAAGAAACCTTCAATAATTATGATTATGTATATAGTCAATATGCTAAACATAAGTATGTTAATATTCAATGTAGAAAAAAACATCATAGAAAGCATTACAATTGAAGAGATAGAACGTATTGTTAATTTTTTATAATCCATATTTTCTTTTTATTTTTTTAAATGTTTTAATAATTCTTTTTAATTCTGCAATTGTAAAATTTGGCCATAATGTTTTTGTAAAAAAAAGTTCTGTATAACCTAAATAAAGTAATAAAAAATTACTTAGTCTTTGATATCCACCTGTTCTTATAAGTAAATCAGGTTCTGGAGTTTCTTTTAAATACATTAATGATTTAATTAACTTCATTTTATCATTTGGTATTATGTTATTATCTACATTTTTATATTCATTAATTATAGAAATAAGTTCTTGATCTGATCCATAATTAAAAGCTATATTAAGATTTAATTCTTTATTATTTACTGTAAAATTTTCAATTTTATTGAAAATAGTATTCAATCTATTTGATAAATTATAATTTTCACCTATTATCTTTATTTTAACATTATTATCAAAAATAATTTCTTTCAAAAACTCTTTATAATTACTTGTAATTATTTTAAATATGTTTTTTACTGAATCCCTTTTTAAATTTTCTGTTGATAAAGCATAAACAGTTAAATGTTTTATTTTTTCATCTATGCAATATTTAACTATTTCTTTTAATTTAAAAAATCCTTTGTAGTATCCATCATCAATACTAATGTTATTTTTTTTTGACCATCTTTGATTGCCATCCATTATAATAACAAGATGATTTATGGAGTTATTAATCAAATTATACTGTAGTTATTTCTGTCTTTTTAACTAATAAAATTTCATCAATTTTCTTAATAAATTCATCAGTAATTTTTTGTATATCTGTTGAATTTTTTTTTAATTCATCTTGGGAAATTAATTTTTCTTTTTCTTCATTTTTAATAATATCTAGAATTTCTCGTCTAATATTTCTTATAGCTACTTTAGCATTTTCAGCATACTGTGATGCTATTTTTGATAATTCAACTCTTCTTTCTTCACTTAATTTAGGTATAATTAATCTTATTAATGATCCATCAGATTGAGGATTAATTCCTAATTTTGATTCAATAATTGCATTTTCAATATTTTTTATAAGAGATGAATCCCAAACTTGTATAGTTATTGTACTTGCATCAGGTATATTTATGTTTCCTAATTGATTAATAGGAGTTTTAGAACCATAAGATTCAACTAGTATATTATCTAGCATTGATGATGTAGCTCTTGATGTTCTTATGGACGATAGTTCTTTTTCATAAAAAGCTATTGCGTTATTCATTTTTGAATTTAGATTTTTTAAATCCATAACCTTTTTTAGCTAATTTTACTAAATTTTCCAATACCATTAATCGCATCTAGTATTGAATTTTTTTTATTTATGTTAGTAATTATTATGGGTATTTTCGATTCCTTAGCTAAACTAATAGCTGTACTATCCATTACTTTTAAATCTTTATTTAAAACCTCACTATATGAAATATTAGAATAAAATTTAGCGCTAGTATCTTTGATAGGATCTGAATTATATATTCCATCAACTTTTGTAGCTTTAATTATTACTGAACAGTTCATTTCTGAAGCTCTTAGTGAAGCTGCTGTATCAGTAGAAAAAAAAGGATTTCCTGTTCCTGCAGCAAATATAACAATTCTATTTTTTTCTAAATGCCTTATTGCTTTTCTTCTTATATAAGGTTCTGCAATTTGTGACATATTGATAGCTGATTGAACCCTAGTCGGACAACCTGTGGTTTCTAGAATACTTTGCATAGAAAGAGCATTCATTATCGTAGCAAGCATTCCCATATAATCAGAAGTAGATCTATCAATACCCTCTGCTGCACCTTTAATTCCTCTGTAAATATTTCCTCCTCCTATTATTAAACAAATTTCAATTTTTTGTGCAAATATATTTTTAATTTCATTAGCGATAAACTTTGCTTTACTTACATCTAATCCATAGGTTGAATCTCCCATTAAAGATTCTCCTGATATCTTTAATAAAATTCTTTTTTTACTATTCATGAGAACCTAAAATAAGTAAATAATAATCTAATATTTTAAAGTCATTTTTTTTTGAGAATTCTGAAATAATTTGTTTAACAGTTTTTTCTGTGTCTAAAATATAGGTTTGATGCATAAATACAGATTCTGAATAAAATTTTTTCATTTTACCATCTAGTATTTTCTCAACAATATTGTCAGGTTTACCACTTAATTTAATTGATTCTAATAAAACTTCTTTTTCTTTTTCAATTAATTCATGATCTAAGTGATCAGTATCAATAGCAAGTGGATTGCTAGCTGCTATATGCATACATAAATTTTTTCCTAAGATTTCAGCTTCTTGATCTTTATTGCTTACATAAGATTTTAAAACTACAGCTATTTTACCAATATTTTTTCTATAAGAATTATGGATATATTTAGAAATCATATAATCTTCTTTATTTTGAATAATAATTAATTTATTTAAAATAATATTTTCACCAATTTTTGATATAATTTCTTTAAATAAATCATTTACAATTCTTTGGTTAAAAATAAGATTTTTAAAAATTTCAATTGATAAGTTCACATCATTGGTTTCTAAAATTAAAGATCCTATTTGATCCATAAAATCTAAAAATACATTATTTTTAGCAGCAAAATCAGTTTCAGTATTAATTTGAATAATTGTTGTCAAATTTTTATTAGAATAAATACCAATAGCACCCTCTTTTGCTTCTCTTGAAGATTTTTTATTTGCTTTAGACAAGCCTTTCTTTCTTAAAAAATCTACAGATTTTTCTATATCATTATTATTTTCCTGTAATGCCTTTTTACAATCTAAAAAACCTGCTCCGGTCATTTTTCTTAAATCCTTGATGTAATTCATTAAATCTCTCATAAATTTTTTAGCCTCAAATAAATTAATTACTTAATTATATGTCAGAAACATTATTTTCATTTTGATTTATTTTTTTTTCTTTTATTTGTTCTTCATCATTATTTTTTTCTATTGATAAATCTTGAGATATTTCTTTCGCATCTGCTAAAGTTGAATTAAAATAATTTGCATATAAATTGATTGATCTAATAGCATCATCATTTCCTGGAATAATAAATTCTATAGGATCAGGGTTGGCATTCGTATCAGCTATAGCGATAATTGGAATTCCTAATTTTTTTGCTTCTAATACGGCTAATTTATCTTTAACAATATCGAAGATTACTAAAATATCAGGTTTACCTCCTAAATTTCTTATACCTCCTATATTTGATAATAACTTATCTCTTTCTCTTGATAAGTCTAATAATTCTTTTTTTGAAAGATTCTGATTTGTTTGATCATCACCTAAAATTTTTTCTAAATCTTCTAATCTATTAATTGAATTAGAAATAGTTTTCCAATTTGTAAGAGTACCACCTAACCATCTTTTATTGATATAAAATTGATTATTATTAAGTGCAATTTCTTTTACAATTAATGAACATTGTTTTTTTGTACCAACAAATAAAACTTTACCAGATTTAGATGCAACTTCATGTAATTTTGTTAGTGAAGAGTAAATTAAAGGTAAAGTTTTTCTTAAATCAAATATATGTATATTATTTCTTACTCCAAAAATGTATTGTTCCATTTTAGGATTCCATCTTCTGACATTATGTCCAAAATGGACTCCAGCTTCTAATAATTGTTCTATTGTAATCTCAGGTAAATTCATAATCTTCTCCGGTTGTACCTCCACAGAAATAAAAACACCGGTTTTTTCTGTGTGCTAGTATTAATTTTTAAATCTCTCTACTAAATATATAATTAAAATTCAAGAAAATTTAATTAAGCTCCATAGAATAATCAAGCTTTTTTGCATCACAAAGCTGATCGAGGTATTTATATGAGGATAATTCATATTTATGTGAAAAATCTATAGAAATAAGTTTATTATCTTTATTTATATATAGAAATATTTTTTCATTATTCTTAGATGATTTTATGAATAAATTATTAATAAGATCTTTCTCAGATCCTGATTGCATATAAATATTAATAGTTTTTTTTTGTTTAAAAAAATAATTTTCAAAATCTTCAATTTTCTTGATAATCAATCTTATATTTTCTTTGTTTCTAGAAATATCTATATTAAATAGCAATACATTACCTTCTTTTATAAAAGTCCTAAATTCACTTAACTTATCATTAAATATTGAAAGTTCAATTTGAGACTCTAAGGTTGAAATAGTTAAAAAAGCATATTTACGACCTTCTTTATTGGACCTTTCTTTAATATCTAATATTGAGCCAACAATTTTTGCATTTTTGATATTTTCATCTAAGATTATTTCACTCCAATCAATTATATTATTCTGCTGGAAATAGTTTTTTGGATACAAAGACAATGGATGACTAGAAAAATAAAAACCTATAACTTCAAGTTCATTTTTTAATAAAAAACCTGAAGACCAATCTTCAATTGATTGATTAAATAAGTTAGAATCTTCAAAAGAAAGTTTTTTTTCTTCAAAAAGCATCGATTGATTTTTATTTATATCATTGAATCCACCATAAATTTCTACAAAATTTGTAACATTAAAAAAAAGTTTTGCTCTATTAGTTTCAACTGAATCTAAGGATCCAGATTGAACCAATTTTTCTAATTGTCTTTTGTTGATAACGTCTCCATTTAATCTTGTCATAAAATCAATTATGTCTATAAATTTACCATTTAATTGTCTTTCATTAACCAAATTAGACATTGATTTCACTCCAACACCTTTAATAGCTCCTAAAGCAAAACGAATGCACTTTAATCCATTAACAGTTTCGATGGAAAATTCTGACATAGAATAGTTAATATCTGGTTTTTTAAATTCAATATTTAGTCTGGATAATTCTTTTTTTAATAAAATTATTCTATCAGTTCTGTCGATAGAATAATTTAAAGTAGCAGTCATAAATTCAAAAGGATAAACTGTTTTTAGGTATGCAGTTTGATAAGCTAAAAGAGCATACCCTGCTGCATGACTTTTATTAAAACCATATCCAGCAAATTTATCAACTAAATCAAATATTTTAGACGCTTCATTTACATCAAGTTTATTAATTTTTGCACCTTCAATAAAACGATTTTTTTGTGCGTCCATTTCTTTTTGTATTTTTTTTCCCATAGCTCGTCGTAATAAATCAGCTTCACCCAAAGTATAATTAGATAATACTTGAGCAATTTGCATAACTTGCTCTTGATAAACAATAATTCCATAAGTTTCCTTTAAGACGTTTTTTAATAAAGGATGTAAATATTCAATTTTTTCTCTTCCATGTTTTCTATTACAAAATGAAGGTATATTATCCATTGGCCCTGGTCTAAACAAAGCAACTACTGCTATTATTTCTTCAAATTTATCTGGCTGTAATTGTCTTAAAACACTACTCATACCGCTGCTCTCTAATTGAAATATTCCGATAGCATCACCTTTACTTAAATCTTTATAAGTTTTTTTATGATTCATGGGAATCTGATTTAAATCCAAAATTAAATTAGTTTTATTAATTAATTTAATAGTATCTTGTATTATAGACAGTGTTGTTAATCCTAAAAAATCAAATTTTATTAAACCTGCTTTTTCAACATACTTCATCGAAAATTGAGTTGCATTAACTGATGTATTAGGATCTTTATATAAAGGAACATTATTAATAATATCTGAATCACCAATAACTACACCTGCTGCATGAGTTGAAGCGTGTCTGTGAAGGCCTTCAAGTTTTAAACTAATATCAACAACATTTGATATACGTTCATCATTTAAAACTAATTCTTTTAAACTTTTTTCAGAATTAATAGATTCTTCTAAAGATAATGGATTGGATGGATTATAAGGAATTAATTTTGCAAATTGATCTACTTCAGAATAAGGAATTTCTAAAACTCTGCCTACATCTCTAAATGCTGCTCTGGAGGCTAAAGTTCCAAAAGTTATAATATGGGCTACACAATCTTTTCCATATTTTTTATTTACATATTCTATAACTTCATCTCTTCTATTTTGACAAAAATCAATATCAAAATCAGGCATTGAAATTCTTTCAGGATTAAGAAATCTTTCAAAAAGCAAATCATATTTCAATGGATCTAAATCTGTTATCAACAAAGACCAAGCAACAAGACTGCCTGCTCCTGAACCACGACCAGGGCCAACAGCAATATCTTTACTTTTAGCCCAATTAACAAAATCTGATACGATTAAAAAATATCCAGCAAATCCCATTTTATTTATTATATCTAATTCATAATATAATCGTTCTTCATAAATTTTATATGATGATATTTTCTTATCATTTAATCTTATTTTTAGACCTTCTTTAGATTTTAAATTTAACATTTCAGACTCAGAGATAGAATTATTGGATGAAAATTTAGGTAACTTTGGAGATATTTCTTTGGGGAAATAGTTACATTTCATTGAAACTTTAAGATTATTATTAATAATATCTGGTAGATCAGTAAAAATTTGCATCATCTCTTTTGATGATTTAAAATATAATTCTGGATTAGAAGATATTCTATTGGTCTGATTGATTGTAGATTTTTGGGCTATACAGAGAAGTACATCATGAGCGCTGTAGTCACTTACATCTTTAAATTTAACATTATTGGATCCAATAATTGGAATATTGAAATCATTAGAATACTTAAGAAATTCTTTTTCAAATTCATCAATTTTTGGCTCTTGTATTCTCTGTAATTCAAATAAAAAATCTTCCTTAAATTTATTTTTAAAGAATTTAATTAAGGTTAATATTTCTACTTTTTTGTTATTTAATTTTAAAAATAAAAGAGGATTATATTCACCTCCAATATAACAAATTAATCCTTCATAATGATTCTCCATATCTTTATGAAAAATTCCAATAGGATTATTATTAGAAGTGTGAGAAATAGAAGATAAATACAAAAGATTTTTATATCCAGTTTTATTTTTGACTAAAAAATTAATTTGTGAGGATATCCCTTTGTAATTTATATCTAAAAAATTAATTGAAGATCCAATGATAGGTTGAATACCATTTTTAATACACTCAATTGAAAATTCTAAAACTCCAAACATGTTATTATTATCAGTTAAAGCAATTGCTGGCATATGATTTGATTTAGCAAGTCTAATAAGCTTTGATATTTTTAATGAACTTTCTGCCAAAGAATATGATGATTGTGTTCTTAGATGTATGAAGGGTTTTGACATTAAATTTTTAATAATTTTTGATTGCTAATTTCAAATTTTTGATCTGCTTTCATTGCATAATTTTTATTATGCGTAACATAAATAAGAGAAAGGTTATTTATTTTAATTTGTTCTAAAAAAAAATTAAATACAGAATTAGCAGTTTTTTCATCAAGATTACCTGTTATTTCATCAGCGATAATTAAGCATGGCTTATTTATTAAGGCTCTTGCAATAGCAACACGCTGTTGTTCACCTCCTGATAAAATCGAAGGCTTTGAATGAAGTCTATCATTAAGTCCAAATCTAGTTAGTATATTTTGGGCTGTTAAAATTGAATGTGAGTACTTATTTTTATAAATTAAATTAGGTAAAGCAACATTTTCTAAAATACTTAATTCAGGAATTAAATGAAAAAATTGATGAACAAAACCTATTTGTTCGTTTCTGATAATATTTTTAACATTAGAAGATAGTTTTGAAATATTTTTATTTAAAAAATTATAATGTCCAACAAATTCTGAATCTAATAAACCTAATATATTTAAAAAGGTTGATTTTCCTGAGCCAGAAGGCCCCATAATTGAAATTATATCTCCTTGAAATATATTAAAATTAATTTCATTTAATATAGAGATTTTATTTTTATTTAGAAAATAATCTTTTGATAACTTTTTAATTTCAATTATTGATTTAGTCATTTTTTAATGAATTAATAGGATCTACCTTAGTTGATCTATAAGCTGGAAATGAAGTTGCAATTAAACATATTAAAATAGAAATTAAAACTACATAAGTAACTTCTAGGCTATCTAATTTTGATGGTAAATTAGACAAATAATAAATTTCTTTAGAAAATAATTCAGTTTTAAAAATATTTTCAAAAAATAATTGTAATGATTTAATATTTAATGAAAATAAAATTCCAATTAACCATCCAAAAAAAGTTCCCACCAAACCTATTATTAATCCAATTGACATAAAAATTTTTAAAACACTTCTATTGCTTAGGCCTATGGTTTTCAATATACCGATGTCTTTATTTTTTTCTTTAACAAATATTATTAAACCTGAAATTATATTCATTGATGCAACAAGTATAATTAAAGTTAATATTAAAAACATAACATTTTTTTCAACGTTTAAAGCATTAATTAGAGAAGAATTAAGATCTTTCCATGAAGATGTATACAGTTGGAGATTATTTTTGTTTATTTGATTTATAATTTTAGTTTGTGTTAAATTTATTTGATTTGGATTTGATATAAAAATTTCAATTTGATTAAAATTACCCTCATTTAATAATAATAGTTTATTAGCAATATAAATATTTGTAAAAACAAAATTAGCATCATATTCATACATGCCCAAATCAAAAATACCCGTAATACTTAAAGTTTTAAATCTAGGAATATTACCTAAAATAGTTTTATCTGTTTTGGGTATAGCAATCTTTATTTTATCTCCTATAGATACTCCCAATCTATCTGCTAATGCATAGCCAATGACAATATTATTTAAATTATTTCCAAATAAATTTCCTTTTATAATTTTATTATGAAGAAAATGATTTTTACTTAAATAATTAGTATCATAACCTCTTAAAAAAACTCCTTTTGAAAAATTATTACTTATAACTAGTGCCTGAGTTTGAGTTAAAGGTATTAATTCATTATTTGAAGTATCTGACTTCTTAATCAACTCTACTTCATCTTTTGTAATTTCACCATTTTGACTATAAATTATTAAATGTCCATTAATACCTAGTAATCTTGAAGTTAATTCTTCTCTAAAACCATTCATTACAGACATTACAATAATTATTGCAGCAACACCGATAGTAATACCTATTATTGAAAACCATGAAAAAACAGATATGAAACCATCAGTTTTTTTAGAAAAAAGGAAACGTTTAATTAATAATTTTTCATAAGATGAAAAAAAAATCATTACAATATTGATTTTACTCTGTCTAATAAAATATTTAAAACCTCATCTGGTGATATTTTTTTAGACTCATTATTAAATCTATTTTTTAACTCAACTAAATTATTTTTTAAATCTCTTTTTCCAATAATAACTTGATAAGGTATTCCTATTAATTCATTATCAGATAATTTTCTCCCTATACTATAATCCCTATCATCATAAAGAACTTCGAGAGACTCTTTTTTTAACTTATTGTATAATTCTAAACTAAGTTTTTCGCATTTTTCATCATTCATCATTAAATTAATTATAACGATATGAAAAGGAGCTACACTTAATGGCCACTTTATACCTTTTTCATCATGAAAAGCTTCGATCATAGCTCCAACTAATCGAGATACTCCAATGCCATATGAACCCATATGAACAGGTATATTTTTTCCTTTATTATTTTGTACATATGCACCAAGTTTTTTTGAATACTTAGTTCCGAAATAAAAGATATGACCGACCTCTATACCTCTAGATATATTTAGTTGTTCTTTTGGTATAGGGCATTCATTTTCATCAAATAAATCATCAACAGTGGCATAGTATGATTGTAATTTTTGTGGATCAATTTTTTTTGTATTAACTTTCTCCAATTCCTTATCGTAATATAAAGTGCTTTCTCCTGTTTTAGCAAGAATTTGAAATTCATGACTTAAATTTCCTCCAATCGGTCCTGTTTCAGCTCTTAATGCTATTGGAGTTAAACCTAAACGCAAAAAAGTTTTTATATAAGCTGTAAACATATTGTCATATGAAATTTTTGCATCTTCTTCAGATAAATCAAAGGAGTAATTATCTTTCATTAGAAACTCTCTTCCTCTCATGACTCCAAATCTAGGACGTACTTCATCTCTAAATTTCCATTGTATATGATATAAGTTTTTTGGGAGATCTTTATAAGACGTAATATAAGATTGAAAAATATCTGTTATTAATTCTTCATTAGTTGGACCATATAGCATTTCTCTTTTACTACGATCATTAATCCTTAGCATTTCTTTACCATAATCATTGTATCGACCAGATTTAATCCATAAATCTGCAGATTGAATAGTAGGCATTAATAACTCTACAGCACCTGCTTTATTTTGTTCATCCCTAACAATATTTTCAATATTCTTTAAGACTCTTAATCCAATTGGTAGCCAGGAATATATTCCTGCGCTAGCTTGTTTAATCATTCCTGCCCTAATCATTAATTGATGAGAGATTATTTCAGCCTCCGCTGGTATATTTTTAAGAGTAGGACTAAAAAAATTAGAAAATTTCATTAATTATAAATCATCCTTAAATTGAATTTAATAAAAAAAAGAATTAACATAATAAACAAAGATATGTCATTATTTATAATAACTTTAAGGCTAATATATGTTTTTTTAAAACTCTATTTTTAATAAGTTTTTCATTATAAGTTTCTAGAAAAAAATTTATAAAAACACAATTTGATAAAGAAATAATCAAGATATTAGTAATAACAACCATCTACAATCTTATTATATGAGAGCTTACTTCAGGTTTTTTTATAGAATCAATTTTTAAACTTTGTCTAACAGATTTTTTAATTAAATCATTTATTATCATATCTGAAGATTTTTTTTTCTCATTTAAATCAACATAATCTTTTATAAAAAAATTTTTAAATAAAGTTAATATTTTTCTCTCATCAAAATCTGGAATCCCACTTGAACTAATTCTTATATTTTTATTAATAGTAAAATCTGTATTAATAATAATTGAAACTAATATTATACCTTCAAAAGAAAACCGCCTTCTATCTTTAATAAAATTTGATTCAGAATCATATAAATATTTACCCTCTACAATTAATTTTCCTGTTTCAATCCAACCATGTATTTTAGGTTCATTGGGAGCTAATTTAATACATTTGCCATTTTCTAAAACTTTAGTAAGAGGAACTTGACACGCTTGTGCCAATTTAGCATGTGCGACTAGATGCTTGGCTTCTCCATGAACAGGAATAGAAATATAGGGTCTTGTCCATTCATACATTTTCTTAATTTCTTCTGCATAACCATGTCCTGAAACATGAACCAAATCATCTTCAGCAGTAATTATTTCTACTCGTTGACTTATTAATAAATTTTTAAGATTATTAATAGATTTTTCATTACCAGGTATATCTCTTGAACTAAAAATTACTACATCATCTCTTTCTAAGTGTATATGTTTGTGTGAGTTATATGCAATACGATAAAGAGCAGATCTTTTTTCCCCCTGACTTCCTGTACATATTACAATTAAGTTTTCGCGATTTATTAAAGAAGATTCTTCTTCTGATATAAAATTAAAATTTTCTTTAATTATATTATTTTTAATAGCGGCTTCAATAGTTTTTTTCATACTTCTACCAACTAAAGCTATTTTTCTATTATTTTTTTTTGCTGCAATAGATATGCTTTCCATTCTTGCAATATTTGATGAAAAACAAGTTATAACTATTCTACCATGGTATCTCGAAAAAAGTTTGATTAATTCGTTACGAACTTCTAATTCAGATTTTGAAAAACCAGGTATATCTGAATTAGTTGAGTCACCAATTAACGCTAAAAGTCCCTCATTACCAATTTTTTTAAATGAATTTGTATCAAAATTTTCTCCTAAAGTTGATTCAGAATCAATTTTCCAATCTGCTGTATGAAGTAATTTTCCATAAACAGTCTCAATAGCGATGGCGTTAGGTTCTGGGATAGAATGCGCGGTAGAAATAAATTCTAAATTAAAATTTTCTAATTCAATTTTTTTAGATGTATCTATTTTATTTAATTTAACTTTATCTAATGAATTAAATTCTTTTAAACGATTTTCAATTAAAGATATTGTAAAACCTGTAGCATAAACAGGACAGCTAATTTTATCAGCAAAAAAAGCAACAGCTCCAGCATGATCTTCATGTCCATGACTAATTATTACTGCTTCTAATTTTCCTATTATTTGACTAATAAAATCAATTTTTGGTAAAAGTAAATCTATTCCAGGAAATCTTTCATCTGCAAAAGTTAATCCTAAATCAATCATTAACCATTTATCATCACAACAATACAAATAGCAATTTGCTCCTATTTCACCAATGCCTCCTAAAGACATAAAATATAGACCCTTTTTAGGTATTACAAAAGAAGAATTAGATTTAAGCATATTTGCTTTGGCCAATAAGATACAAGCCATCTAATGTCAAATTTGGCTCATGATAGGTATTATAATTTATTTCGCTTTTAAATGTTTGAGCTAAGCCACCTGTTAGAATAATAGTTGGTTTAAAATTTTTTTGAGAAATAATTTTTTTAATTAATCCATTAATTAAACTTATATATCCCCAATAAAACCCACTTTGCATAGAATTTTTTGTATTTTTTCCTAATATATATTTAGTTTTTGTAATGGATATTTTCTTTAACTTTGATGCACTTTTAACCAAAACTTCGTGTGAAATATTTATGCCTGGAGCAATAAGACCCCCTTCATAAATTTTATTTTTAATTACATCAAATGTTGTAGCCGTACCAAAATCAATAATTATAGAATTTTTTCCATATTTTTTTATTGCAGCAAATGTGTTTGCTATTCTGTCAGAACCTAATTGTTTGGATTCATAATTAAAATTAATAATTTGAGGAACATTAGATAATTTGATATTTAAAACTTTAAGTTTAATAGATTTTAAAAAACTTATAATTTTTTTATCAATATCAGGAACTACTGAGGCCATCATACAAATTTTATAGTCTAAATTAAACTTAGAAATATAATTATCTTTAAATAAAGATTGTAATTTTGATTTTATATTAATATTATTTGTATTGAATCTTATTATTTTTTTTATTTTTTTATTTTCATAAATTCCAATAACAATATTAGTATTTCCTACATCAAAAACTATCATATTTTTATGCTGCCATTGTATATATTTAATAACTTGCTATCATTTTCTAATTGCATCGATCCATCATTATTAATATCCTTAAATACACCAGTAATTATAGAATTATCAGATAACTTAATTTTAATAGATTCACCTAAAAACATTAAAGAATCCTTATATAAATTAATGATACTATTAAAATTATTATTTTCTAAAAGATCGAGATTAATAAACAAATTTTTATATAATTCTAATAAAAAACCTATCAGATTTTTAATATTACAAAAATTCTTTACATGAGTTGTAGGATATTCTTCAATCTCAGGACTAGAATTTATATTTATTCCAAATCCCACTATCATATATTCACTACCTTCATTAACCTTATGTGTTTCTATAATAATCCCACCAAATTTATCATTTTTATAAAAAATATCATTGGGCCATTTAAATTTTATATTTTTACCATTAAATTTTTCTAAAGATATTTTAATCGAAACTGCAATTAAAACACTATATAAATAATGATTTCTAATATCTAATAAATTTTCAAAGCTAATAGAACAATATATATTGCCCTTGGGACTATGCCAAAAATTTCCCCTGCGTCCTCTACCTAATGTTTGCTGATCAGATAAGACAATACAATTTTTATTTTTTGAATTCAAAAAATTTTTAAGACTGATCATTGTTGATTGAGTTGAATTTATATGAATAAATTCATATTGATTATGATTTATAAATTCTTTTATTTTTTTTATAGTCATTAATTAATAAAATAATCAACGCTAATATAAGAACTTATTGAAATCAAAAATGAAGGATAAAAAATAAATAAAGAAATAAAGAGCATTAAAGTAATTAATATCAAAAGTGATTGTGAGGAAATAATTATTTGAAAGTCAGCATTTTCTTTTTCATCAAAATACATTACCTTTATTATTCTTAAATAATAAAAAGCTGATATTACACTTGATACAACTCCAAGTATTGCTAAAAAAATTAAATCTGACTCTAAAGCTGCTGAAAATATATAAAATTTTGCAAAAAAACCTGCAAAAGGAGGAATTCCAGCCATTGATAGCATTATAATAGCAAGACTTAAGCTTATTAAGGGTTTTTGTTTGCTAATGGATGAAAAATCATTAATTTTTTCTATAAACTTATCATTTCTTTTTAAAGAAAGAATAATACTAAAAACTGCAATATTCATTGCAACATAAATAGTCATATATATTGATACACCTTTAATACCTGCTGCATTAGCCGAAGCTAATCCTATTAGCATATAACCAACATGACCAATAGAACTATAAGCTAAAAGTCTTTTAATATTTTTTTGAGAAATAGCTGCAATAGCACCTAAAAACATAGATGCAATTGATAAGAAAATTATTATTTGACTCCATTCTGAATAAAAATCTTTAAACGGTTCTAAACAAAATCTATAGATTAATGCCACAGCAGAAACTTTTGGCACAATAGCAAAAAAAGCAGTAATTGATGTCGGTGCCCCCTCATAAACATCAGGTGTCCACATATGAAAAGGTACTGCTGAAATCTTAAAGGCAAGACCAACTAAAATAAATATTAAACCAAATATTAATCCTAAATTTAATTGATCAATAGAACTGAGATTGTTTTGAATTTCTTGAAAATTAGTTGCTCCAGAAAATCCATAAACAAGTGAACAACCATACAAAAGAATACCAGATGATAATGCCCCTAATACAAAATATTTGACTCCTGATTCTGCTGATTTTAAAGAGTCTCTTCTAATCGCAGCAACAACATACAAAGACAAACTTTGCAATTCAATTCCAAGATACATAGAAATTAAATCATTAGATGAAATTAATACCATCATACCAAGAGTTGAAAATAAAATTAATATAGGAATTTCAAAACGAGTAAGTTTAAGTTCAATAAAATAATTTTTAGAAATTATTAGTGTCGATAAGCTACCAATAATCACCAAAATTTTAAAAAACTGAATAAATGCAGAATTTGTAAAAAAATCATTATAATTAGCTAATTCAAAATTTTTATTTAAAAAAATTAAAAAAATTATTAAAATTAAAGATATAACTGAAAGATTACATACATTTTTAAATGAATTTTTTTTTTGAAATAAACCAACTAAAAGTAAGACAAGTGTTAAAATAGTTAAGGTAATTTCAGGTAAAGAAAGAATATTAAAAAAGTTATTTTCCATTTGCTATTTCATAATTTGAGATAATTAAATCAACTGATAAATGCATTGGATCTAAAAAAATATTAGGAAACAGTCCAATAATAATTACAATAATTATCATTGGATAAAGAATAAGTTTTTCTCTGAATTCTAGATCTAATATTTCTTTTAATTTTTCATTAGTGAGGGTGCCAAAAATAATATTTTTATATAGATACAACATGTATACAGCACCTAAAACAATTCCCGTTGCCGCAAATAATGCAATAAAAGTATTAAATTTAAAAGCACCTAAAATAATCAGGAATTCTCCCACAAAGCCACTAGTTCCAGGCAAACCTATTGATGCGAGCACAAATATCATAAAAGCTACTGAATATTGAGGCATAACATTAACTAGTCCGCCATAAGAAACTATCTCACGAGTGTGCATTCTGTCATATATAACTCCTACACATAAGAAAAGAGCTGCTGAAACAATTCCATGACTAATCATTTGAATCATTGCTCCTTCTAAACCTTGACGATTTACCAGAAAAATTCCAATCGTTACCATACCCATATGTGCTACAGATGAGTATGCAATTAGTTTTTTCATGTCTGTTTGAGCTAAAGCTACTAAAGAAGTATAAATAATTGCAATTACACTTAAAAACATTACCAAAGGTGTAAAAAATTCAGTAGCTTCAGGAAGCATACCTATCGAAAAACGAATAAAGCCATAGCCTCCCATTTTTAATAATACTCCAGCTAGTATTACTGAACCTGCTGTTGGCGCTTCAACATGAGCATCAGGAAGCCATGTGTGAAAAGGCCACATAGGAATCTTAACAGCAAAAGAAGAAAAAAAAGCAAGCCATAAATAAATTTGAACTTGTTTTGTAAAAAAATTACCCTGCAAATCTTTAATATTCATTGTGTCGGTGTACTGATATATAAAAATAATAGCAATAAGCATTAAAACTGAGCCTGAGAGGGTATAAAGAAAAAATTTAAAAGAAGCATAAATTCTTTTTTCCCCTCCCCATATACCAATTATTAAAAACATTGGAATAAGAACAGATTCAAAAAAAATATAAAATAATAAAATATCAATTGAAAAAAACATTCCTAGCATAACAGTTTCTAAAAAAAGAAATGCCATCATATATTCCTTAATTCTTTTTTTAACACTTAACCAACTAGCCAAAATACAAAAGGGGGTCAAAAAAGTGCTTAGTAAGATCATAAACAAAGAGATGCCATCAACTCCGACATGATAATAGAAATTAAAATCGCTGAACCATTTGTATTTTTCTACTAATTGATATCCAGAAAAATGATTATCAAATTGTACCCAAATCAAACAACTTAAAATAAACGTTCCGACAGAAGTCCAAAGTGCTGCCCATTTTATATTATTAGAAGATACTTCATCCTCTTTAATTAAAAAAATAATTAACGCTCCTAACAAAGGTAAAAAAATTGTTACAGAAATTAAAGGCCAATCAATCATTTAATAAAAAATAAACCAGGTTAAGATAATAACTAGGCCAACTAACATAACAAAAGCATAATGATAAAGATATCCGGACTGAAAAATACTTAATCTTTTTGAAAATAAATTCACTAAACGTGAAATACCATTAGGTCCATAGGCATCAATCAGATTAATATCACCTTTTTTCCAAAAAAAAGAAGCTAAATAAAAGAAAGGCTTAACGAAAAAATTATTATAAAATTCATCAACATACCATTTATTCAAAGAAATTGCATATAGAACAGATAAATTATAAGATAATACTTTAGGCAAATTTGTTTTATAAAAATAAATTAAAACTGCAAACAAAATTCCAAAAGCAATTGTAAATTTAATAATTAATGTTTGTAAAAAAGGCATATGGTGATCAATTCCATCTGCTAATACTATTGAATGATACCAAAAAACATTCTGTTTTTCTCCAATAAAAAAATCAGATAATAACATTCCTGAAAATATTGAACCAATAGCTAAAATAAACAAAGGCAAAGTCATAACTTTTGGAGATTCATATATCTGATTGTAAATAATTTTAGCAATTCTCGTTTTTCCATGAAAAGTCATAAATAATAACCTCCATGAATAAAAGGCAGTAAGTAGGGCTGTTATGATTCCGATTATGTATGCATATTGAGCTAGTAATGAAGATGAAAAGTAAGCATTTTCTAAAATACTTTCTTTAGAATAATATCCTGAGAAAAAAGGAAATCCAATAATAGCTAAAGACCCAATCCACATCATTGTTCCAGTAAAGGGCATTTTAGAAAATAATCCTCCCATTTTTCTCATGTCCTGTTCATGATGCATTGCATAAATTACTGAACCAGCTGATAAAAATAATAATGCCTTAAAAAAGCCATGAGTCATTAAATGAAAAATAGATGAATTATAAGCACCAAGACCTGCTGCAAAGAACATATATCCAAGCTGACTACAAGTTGAATAAGCAATTACTCTTTTAATATCATTTTGAGTCAAAGCTATTGTAGCTGCAAAAATAGCAGTTGTTGATCCTATAAAGATAATAAACAAATTTGTATATTCTGCAAACTGAAATAAAGGACTCATACGCGCTACCATAAATACACCGGCAGTAACCATAGTTGCCGCATGAATAAGTGCAGAAACAGGTGTGGGTCCTTCCATCGCATCTGGAAGCCATGTATGCAAACCTAATTGAGCAGATTTACCCATCGCACCTATAAATAATAAAAAACATAAAGTATCAATTGTTGAAAGATTAAAGCCAAGAAAGAAAAAGGAGCTGTCTTTAAATGAAGATGCATTGTTAAAAATAATATCAAAATCTAATGATCCAAATATAAAAAAAACACCAACAATGCCTAAAGCATAACCAAAGTCACCTATTCTATTAACAATAAAAGCTTTCATAGCCGCTTTATTGGCACTATCTTTATGATGCCAAAATCCTATTAATAAATAAGAAGCAAGACCAACACCCTCCCAACCAAAAAACATTTGAAGAAGGTTGTCACTGGTTACTAGCATTAACATAAAAAAAGTAAACAAGCTCAAATAGCCCATAAATCTATTAATAGACTTATCATTAGTCATATATCCTATAGAATATAAATGCACACATGCTGAAACTGTTGTTACAACAATTAACATTGTTGCAGTTAAGGAATCTATTCTAAAAGACCAATCAACAGAAAAAGACCCGGAATTCATCCAATTTAAAAAATAAATAATATTAGGATCTACTTTACCTAAATATTTAAAAAAAATAATCCAAGAAAAAAATGTCGAAAATCCCATACATAAAGTTGTAATTAATTGAGCTATGCGATCATGAAAATTAGCACCTAAAAAAGCACAATATAAAAATCCTAAAAGCGGCAAAAATACTATTATAGCTATCATTTTAACCTTTTAATTTATTGATTTCTTGAACTTCAATAGAACCTAAATTTCTAAAAAAAACTACTAATATAGCTAAACCAATAGCTGCTTCTGCTGCTGCAACTGTCAATATAAACATTGCAAAAATTTGTCCAGATAGATCTCCGAGAAAAGCTGAAAATGTAATAAAATTTATATTTACTGATAATAAAATTAATTCAATAGACATTAGTATTATTATTACATTTTTTTTATTTAGGAAAATTCCAAGTACGCCTATTGTAAAAATAATAGCTCCTAAAAAGAGAAAATGCTCAAGAGTTATGGTCATTATATTCCATCACCTAATTTAATTTTTTTCTTAATAATAGCTTGAGAAACATTAATGTCGTTTTGATTTGAGATTATTTGTTTTTTTGCTTTTCCCCTTGATCTCAATGTTAAAGTAATAGAACCAATCATTGCAACTAATAGAATTAAACCTGAAAGTTGAAATAAATAAAAATATTTTGTATATAAAACTGATCCCAACAATTTAGTGTTTTCTATAGAGGTGATTTCAGGAAATAAAGAATAATTTATAAGACTCATATTAGATAAATTATTAGTTAAAAATAAAATTCCTAACTCAACAATTAAAACAATGCCCAATAAAGCGCCAAAGGGTAAATACTGTAAAAAACCTTCGCGAAGTTTAATAAAATTTATATCAAGCATCATCACAACAAACAAAAATAAAACGGCAACAGCTCCGACATAGACAACTATAAGTATCATTGCTAAGAATTCTGCGCCCAATAGAACAAAAAGACATGATGCATTTACAAAACTTAAAATTAAAAATAAAACTGAATGAACTGTATTTTTTGAACTGATAACCATCAATGCAGATAAAACTGCAACTGAAGAAAAAAAATAGAATGAAAGAGTATAAATGATCATTTTTTACCGGTAAGGAGAATCCGATTTAAGATTTTGAGCGATTTCATGTTCCCACTTATCACCATTAGATAAAAGTTTTTCTTTATTGTACATTAATTCTTCTCTAGTCTCAGTTGCAAATTCAAAATTAGGACCTTCAACTATTGCATCTACAGGACAAGATTCCTCACACAAACCACAATAAATACACTTACTCATGTCGATATCATATTTAGTAGTTCTACGGCTACCATCTTCACGAGGCTCTGCTTCAATAGTAATAGCTTGTGCAGGACAAACTGCCTCACATAATTTGCAGGCAATACATCTCTCTTCACCGCTAGGATAACGTCTTAGAGCATGTTCCCCTCTAAATCTTGGACTTAAGGGTCCTTTTTCATGTGGATAGTTAATAGTTACTTTTGCTTTAAACATATATTTGAAAGTTAAAAACATTCCTAATATAAGTTCATAAAGCGCAAATGACTTGATAATTTTTATTACAGAAATCATAATTATTTAGGTACCAAATCAAATATTATTAGAAAACTTGCAGTTATAACAACCCAAAATAAAGACAATGGTAAAAAAACCTTCCATCCTAATCGCATGAGTTGATCATATCGATAACGAGGGAAAGTACCTCTAACCCATAAAAATAAAAAGAGAATAAAAATTATCTTAGAAATAAACCAAACTATGCCGGGAATAATATTAAAAGGATAAATATCAAATGGTGGAAGCCAACCTCCCATAAATAAGATTACTGTCATTGCACTCATTAAAATCATGCTTGCATACTCAGCTAAAAAGAAAAGAACAAAAGAGGCAGATGAATATTCAGTGAAAAATCCTGCAACTAAAGTTGATTCATCTTCTGGTAAATCAAATGGTAATCTATTAGTTTCAGCAAGAGCTGAAATAAAAAAAATTATGAACATTGGTAACAAAGGAATTGCAAACCATACTGTCTCTTGAGCTTCTATAATCTTAGTTAAGTTTAATGATCCCACACACAAAAGAACTGTAATAATTACAAAACCTATCGAAACTTCATATGAAACCATTTGTGCTGCAGATCTAAGAGCGCCAAGAAATGGATATTGAGAATTGCTTGCCCAACCAGCCATAATTACTCCATATACACCGAGAGAAGAAACAGCAAAAAGATACATGATACCTACATTAATATCAGAAATAACCCAACCAGGTGCGAATGGTATCACTGCCCAGGCTGCTAGGCTTAAAACCATAGTGACAATGGGGGCAAGAATGAAAACTATTTTATTTGAACCGCTGGGTATAATATTTTCTTTTGTAATTAATTTTAATGCATCAGCAAAACTTTGCAACAAACCAAATGGACCAACAATATTAGGACCTCTTCTTAATTGAATTAAAGCCAGAACTTTTCTTTCAGCATAAACAAGAAATGCCACAGCAATTAAAACAGGAGCTACAACAGCCATTATTTGTGCTACTATTATTAATCCATAAAAAATATAATCATTCTGCATTAAGTTATTATCCTATTTAAAATTTCTTTAGTACATTTTGCCATAGTAGATGATGCTCTACTAATTGAGTCAGTCATATAAAAATTTGTAATATTATAATCGATTATTTTTTCTTTAATTTTAATTGATGATCCAAAGTTAATTTTTTCTTGATTTGGTAATACATTTAATTCTTTTAAAAATGGAAATTTCTTATTAATTTCTTGTCTAAGCTCACCTAAATTATTAAATTTAAGATCATTATTAAATTGCTCGCTTAATGCTCTAAAAATTTTCCACTCTTCCTTAGATTCACCTATGGGATGAAAACATTTTGTAGTTTGCATAACTCGTCCTTCAATATTAACAAAGGTTGATGATCTTTCAGGAAAAGCTGGGGCAGGAAGTATTATATCAGCAATATGTGCACCTGCATCACCATGATGACCAATATAAATAACAAAAGCACCTTTTAATATTGACAAATCTATATCATCAAGTCCCAATAAAAAAACAACAGGTTTATTAATCCCAATATATTCTTTAATTGATGATGACCAATTTTGATCAAAATTACTATTGTAAAAACCAATATCTAAAGCACCTACTCTAGATATATTTTGTTGCAAAATATTTAATCCATTAAAATTATTATTTACAATATTATATTTTTTATAAATTTGGGCACAAATTTCTATAATATCTTGACCATCTTCAAAATTAATTGCTGAAGTGCCAATAATAATCATTGGTTTCTTTGCATTTTGTAAAACTTTTGAAAAATTTGAATTTTCATTTAAAATATCATTTAAATGAACAAGGTTATTAGACAGATGTTCATATTTATAAGTAAGATCAATTTTAGGACCTATTAATCCAATTTTACAATCATTGTTAATATAAGCTTTTCTAATACGCGCATTTAAAACAGCGGCTTCCCATCTAGGATTACTACCTACTAATAATATTGCATCTGCATTATCAATTTCTTGAATTGATGAGTTAATAATATAACTATTACGGTTTTTCTTAATAAATTGTGCATTATCAAAACGACAATCATAAACATTTGATTTAACAGAATTTAAAAAAGATTTAGCTGAATAGAGCGTTTCTATATCGCTAAACTTTCCACTTAAAGCCATGGAATTCTTTGAATTTCTATTTTTTAATTCACTTACAATAGAACTCAAAGCAGTATTCCAATCAGAAATTTCTAATTTATTTTTCTTCCTAGTATAAGGTTTGTCCAATCGTTGTTTTGACAGACCATCTATTGCAAAACGTGATTTATCATTTATCCATTCTTCGTTAATTTCGTCATTTAATCTAGGCAATACTCTTAAAACACTTTTTCCTCTAGAGTCTATGCGAATGCTTGCCCCCATTCCATCAAAAATATCTATACTTTCAGTTTTTTTAAGTTCCCAGGGTCTGGCTATAAAGGCATAAGGTTTGTTTGTAAGAGCACCTACAGGGCAAAGATCAATAACGTTTCCTGATAGTTCTGATTCAATAGTTTTTTCTAGATATGTAGTAATTTCAGCATTTTCACCTCTTCCTAATAATCCCAAATCATCGACTCCAGCAACTTCTGTTGAGAAACGAACACATCTGGTACAATGAATGCATCTTGTCATTACGGTACTAACTAAAGGACCCATATGTTTATTTTTTACAGCTCTCTTATTTTCTTCGTACCTGGATTTATCAAATCCATAATGAAGTGCTTGGTCTTGCAAATCACATTCCCCACCCTGGTCACAAATTGGGCAATCTAAAGGATGATTAATAAGTAAAAACTCCATTACACCTTTTCTCGCTTCTTTAACTGAATCAGTATTAGTTTTAATAATCATACCTTCGCTCGCTGGCATTGCACATGAAGCTATAGGCTTGAGAGATTTTTCCATTTCAACTAAACACATTCTACAATTTCCTGCTATTGACAATTTATCATGATAACAAAAACGAGGAATTTCAATATCAGCAAGTTCACAGGCCTGCATAACGGTCATACCATTTTCAAATTCTATTTCCTTATTATCAATTATAATTTTAGGCATTATGCTACTTCTCTCTTTTTTTGATTCTCTTCAATTCTTCTCTCTACTTCATCCCTAAAATGTCTCATTAATCCCTGAATAGGCCAAGCTGCAGCATCTCCTAATGCACAAATCGTATGCCCTTCAATTTGTTTTGTGACAGATAATAATTTATCAATATCAATATGATTAACTTTACCTTGTATCATTTTTTCCATTATCCTAAACATCCAGCCAGTACCCTCACGACATGGTGTGCATTGACCACAACTCTCGTGTTTGTAAAAATAGGATAACCTCGTTATAGCTTCAACTATGTCTGTGCTTTTATTCATTACTATAACCGCAGCTGTACCAAGACCACTTTGTACTTCTTTTAAACTATCAAAATCCATTTTTATGTATTCACAAATTGATTTTGGAATTAAAGGGACGCTAGCTCCCCCAGGTATAACAGCCAATAAATTATTCCAACCTCCTATTACTCCTCCAGCATGGGTTTCAATTAGATCTTTAAGAGGAATTCCCATCTCCTCTTCTACATTGCATGGATTATTAACATGTCCAGAAATACTAAATATTTTTGTTCCTGTATTTTTAGAATTGCCTAAACTTGCAAACCAATCAGATCCTCGTCTTAATATTGTTGGAGCAACAGCTACTGTTTCAACATTAGTAACTGTTGAAGGACAACCATATAAACCAGCAACTGCTGGGAAAGGGGGTTTTAATCTTGGTTGACCTTTTTTACCTTCTAAACTTTCTAAAAGAGCTGTTTCCTCTCCACAAATATACGCTCCAGCTCCTCTGTGCAAAATTATATCAAAATCCCAATTAGATCCGCATGCATTTTTACCAATTAAATTTATTTTGTAAGCTTCATCAATTGCTTTTTGTAAATTTGAAGATTCCTTATAATACTCCCCTCTTATATAAATGTAGCAAGTATGTGCATTCATAGCAAATCCAGCCACAAGACAACCCTCAAGTAATAAGTGAGGATCACTTCTTAATATTTCCCTATCTTTACAAGTACCAGGTTCAGACTCATCTGCATTAATGATTAAATAATGAGGTTTATCAGAAATTTTTGGCATAAAAGACCATTTAAGACCTGCGGGAAAACCAGCTCCCCCTCTTCCTCTAAGATCGCTTTTTTTAATTTCATCAATAATATAATCGTTACCTTTAAATAACAACTCTTTAGTATTTGACCAAATACCTCTTTTAAGAGCTCCTTTTAACTTCCAATCATCTTTACCATATAAATTTTTAAAAATTTTATCTTCTTCTTTAAGCATTTAATTATCTCTATTAGGATGAGAAGTTTGTCTGCCTATCTGAGAACCTTTTTTTATTACTTTTTTATTTTTTAAATTATTTAAAAGTTCTCTAAAATTATTTTCATCTAAGTCTTCATAGTAATCATCATTAATTTGTATCATTGGTGCATTACAGCAAGCTCCCAAACATTCTACTTCAACAACTGTAAATTTCATATCTTTTGAAGTTTCCCCTAATTTACATCCAGTTATTTCTTCAGCTATTTCAGATAATTTATTACTACCTCTTAGCCAACAGGGTGTAGTTCTACATATCTGAATATAGTTTTTTCCAATGGGAACTAGATTGAACATTGAATAAAAGGTTGCTACTTCTAATACTCTTATTAAAGACATACTCAATGTTTCAGAAACTTTCTCGATTGCTTTTTTGTTTAACCAACCTTTATTCTGTCTTTGAGCTAAATCTAATAGAGGTATAACTGCGCTTTGTTGTTTGCCTGGAGGATAATTTTCTATAATTTTTTTAGCTTTAAAAAAATTTTCTTCTGACCATTCAAAAATATCTTGATCATTATCAATGACAGAATTAACCATACCAGGATGCTTCATCGATCTACCTCTCCAAAAACTATATCTAAACTTCCAAGAATAGCAGCTATGTCTGCCATTAGATGACCTTTTGACAAATGATCAAGTGTTTGCAGATGAGCAAAACCAGGAGCTCTTATTTTACATCGATATGGTTTGCTTGTTCCATCTGATACAAGAAAAACTCCGAACTCGCCTTTGGGAGCCTCAACAGCACAGTATGTTTCTCCTGCTGGTACACGATATCCTTCAGTAAATAATTTAAAATGATGAATTAAAGATTCCATTGATTTTTTCATAGTATTTCTTTTAGGAGGAGTAATTTTATTATCATTGACAGAAATGTCTCCAGGTTTAATTTTTTCTAAACATTGATTAATAATTTTGATGCTCTCACGCATTTCTTCAATTCTAATTAAATATCTATCGAAACAGTCGCCTTTTTTTCCTATAGGAATTTCAAAGTTAACTTTATCATAGGCATCATAAGGTTGATTTCTTCTTAAATCCCATGCAACTCCTGCACTTCTTAAAACTGGACCGGTACATCCCCATTCTATTGCCTCTTGTTTAGTAATTATACCAATATCAACTGATCTCTGGCGTAAAATTCTATTATTAGTTAAAAGAGTTTCAAGATCATCCAAAAAAGAAGGGAGTGTATTTATATGTTTATAAAGATTGTTTTCCATACCTTCAGGCATATCTTGATGAACTCCTCCTGGACGAAAATATGCTGCATGAAATCTTGCTCCCGAGACTGCTTCATGAAATTCTAATAATTTTTCTCTTTGCTCAAAGCACCAAAGAAAAGGGGTAACTGCTCCTATATCTGCTGCATATGCAGGAACATTTAAAAGATGATTCAAAATTCTAGTTATTTCAGCAAAAATAACTCTTATGTATTGAGCTCGCAAAGGAACTTTAATATTTAATAGTTTTTCAGTAGAAAGAGCAAAAGCATGTTCTTGACACATAGGAGAAACATAATCTAATCGATCAAAATAAGGAACAGCCTGAAGATAAGTTTTATATTCAATTAATTTTTCTGTACCTCGATGAAGAAGACCAATATGGGGTTCTGCTCTTTCAACGACCTCACCATCTAATTCTACCACTAATCTCAAAACTCCATGTGCAGCAGGATGTTGGGGTCCAAAGTTTAATGTTGTAGAATTTATTTCAACTTCTTTCATTTATTTTTTTCTTCTTTAGGTTTTTCATCACCGATTAATTTGTTATCCAATCCTTCCCAAGGACTCATGTAGTCAAAATTTCTATATTCTTGAGTTAATTTAACTGGTTCATACACCACTTTTTTTTCTAAATCATCATAACGAACTTCCGTATGTCCTGTTAAAGGAAAATCTTTCCTTAATGGATGACCTTCAAAATTATAATCTGTCATAATACGTCTTAAGTCAGGATGATTTAAAAACTCAATACCAAATAAATCATAACACTCTCTCTCATACCAATCTGAAGCTTTATGTATTGAAGTTATAGATTGAATTTTATAATTTTCATCAATGGAAGATTTAACAAGAATTCTTTTATTTAAAGTCATGCTTAATAGTATATAGATAATATCAAATCTTTTTTCACGAGAAGGATAATCAATTGCAGTTAAATCAATTAGTTGATCATAATGTAATTTAGAATCATCCTTTAGCTTTTTAATTACATTAAATATTTCATTTTGTTGAACTTGTATTTCAATATACTGATTATTTATAATGATATTTGCATTGGAAAATTTTTCTAATAAAATTTTTTTATTTTCTAATATTGTTAGCATTTTTAATTTATCTATTAAAAACGTTTTTTCTTTTTATTTTTTTTTGTAATTGTAGGATTCCATAAACTAAAGTCTCTGCTGTAAGAGGACAACCAGGCACACAAATATCTACAAATCCTTTTGAATTTAATTTATCATTAATTTCATCTTTATTTAAATTTTTAGTTTTTACTCCCATTCTAAAGCGCCTTTTTTCCACTCATAAATAAATCCTATTGTCAAAATTAATAAAAAAATCATCATCGACCAAAATCCAAAAATACCTATGCTTCCTAAAGATATTGCCCATGGAAAAAGAAATGCTACTTCTAAATCAAAAATTATAAAAAGAATTGCCACTAAATAAAATCTAACATCAAATCTACCTCTGGCATCATCAAATGCCTCAAATCCACATTCATAAGCTGATAACTTTTCACTATCTGGATTTGAATCTCCAATAATAAATGACAAGGCTGTCATGCCTATAGCTATCCCTAAACCAATGAAAATAAATATCAGTATGGGAAGGTATTCTAATAAAAAATTTGTCACAACTAACTATATAATATCTAAATTATAAAGGAGTAACTAATATATTTAATTATTTATACAAGCGATACTATGATAGATATAATACAGTTTTCATATAGTTTGGCGGGTCAAAAAAGCTGGCGCGAGAGACGGGATTCGAACCCGCGACCTCCGCCGTGACAGGGCGGCGTTCTAACCAGCTGAACTACTCCCGCGCTTATGGTGGGTGTTGAGAGGCTCGAACTCCCGACATTCACGGTGTAAACGTGACGCTCTACCAACTGAGCTAAACACCCAAATAAAACCGGCTGTTAAAGTTATTTAACAGCCGGTGCAAGAAAAATTCTTAAAAACTAAATATTAACTGCGTCTTTAAGAGCTTTACCAACAGTAAATTTTGGTCTTTTAGAGGCAGGTATCTGAATTGACTCCCCTGTTCGTGGATTTCTTCCTGTAGTCGCTTTCCTATGACTAATACTGAAATTACCAAAACCAACGATACTTACTTTTTCATCTCTTTTCAGAGAATTAGTTACCGCATCAAGTAAACTTTCAATTGAACGAGTTGCATCAGATTTAGATAAACCAGCAGATGAAGCAACAGAAGCTATTAAATCATTTTTATTCACTTTAGACTCCTTTTATTAAGTGTAGACATTAAATATTATTTAGTTCGGATGTTCGTCAATATTTATATTAAATATTTTCCCAGAATATAGGGAAATATTCAATAAAAGGTTGCATTTCTGGGATTAATGAGTACTTGTTTTTTCAAAATTTGAAGAAGAAATTAACTCTTTTTGTGATTTAATAATGTCTGATTCGCTCATATTTAGAGCTTCAATTGGTTTTGAAAGAGTATATTCTAATATAGATTGAGCTTCAGTAACAGGAATAATTTTTAAATTCTTAAGTATATCTTTATCAATTTCAGCTAAATCCTTTTTATTATCATCAGGTATTAGAACTGTTTTAATTCCTGCACGAATAGCAGCATAAAGCTTTTCTTTCAAACCACCTATCGGCAAAACTCTTCCTCTTAAAGTTATTTCACCTGTCATAGCTACGTCTCTCTTAACTTTATTACCAGTTAATGATGATACAAGAGAATTAAATATTGCTATACCTGCACTAGGACCATCTTTTGGCGTAGCTCCTTCAGGAACATGAACATGAATATCATATTTATCAAAATCTGTAGGATTGATTCCAAGATATAATGATCGAGATCTCACATACGAAGAAGCAGCCTGAATTGATTCCTTCATAACATCTCCTAATTTTCCAGTAATAGTTAATTTACCCTTTCCAAGAGACAAGAGAACTTCTATTGATAAAATTTCACCGCCAACTTCAGTCCATGCCAAACCATTGGTAATACCAACAAGATTTTTCTTTTCAATTTCATTATTTCTAAATCTCTCTACACCTAAAAATTTTTCAATTATCTTTTTACCTAGGGTAATTTTTTTCTTTGACGAAGTTTCTAAAACTTTCACAGTTTTTCTGCAAACTTTAGAAATTTCTTTTTCTAAATTTCTCACCCCTGCTTCTCTAGTATAATATCTTATAATTTGATTTAAAACAGATGCATTAAATGAAATTTCTTTATTTTTTAAACCATTATTTTTAATTTGTTTAGGTACTAAATATTTTTTTGCAATTTGTTTTTTTTCTTTTTCAGTATATCCAGGAATACGAATAATTTCCATTCTATCTAATAATGCCAAAGGTATGTTTAATGTGTTTGCAGTACAAACAAACATTACATCTGATAAATCATAATCCAGTTCTAGATAATGATCATTAAATTTATTATTTTGCTCTGGGTCTAAGACTTCCAAAAGAGCTGAAGAGGGGTCTCCTCTCCAATCAGATCCTAGCTTATCAATTTCATCCAATAAAATAAGAGGGTTTGATGTTTTTGATTTTTTCATAGCCTGAAGAAATCTTCCAGGCATTGATCCAATATAAGTTTTTCTATGTCCTCTGATTTCAGCTTCATCTCTTACCCCTCCTAAGGACATTCTAACAAAGCTTCTACCTGTTGCGGTTGCTATAGACTTACCTAGAGAAGTCTTCCCCACTCCTGGAGGGCCTACTAAACATAAAATAGGTCCTTTAATTTTATTAATTCTTTTTTGAACAGCTAGATATTCAAGAATTCTATCCTTAACCTTATCCAACCCATAATGATCTGCCTCTAATATATTTTTAGCTTTATTAATATTTTTGGAAATAACTGAAGGTTTATACCAAGGAATAGTTAGAACCCAATCAAGATAATTTCTAATTACTGTTGCTTCTGCAGACATTGGACTCATATTCTTTAATTTTTTTAATTCTGATTTACATTTATCCTTTGCTTCTAAAGATAAATTTACTTCTTTTAGTTTTTTTTCAATTTCAGTAATATCATCTATGTCTTCACTATCACCAAGTTCTTTTTGGATCGCTTTCATTTGCTCATTAAGATAATATTCTTTTTGGGTCTTTTCCATTTGTCGCTTAACTCTTCCTTTAATTTTCTTTTCTACTTGCAGAGCATCTATTTCGGAAACAAGGTATCCGTATATTTTATCTAAACGTTTTTCTAAGGATAGCATTTCAAGAAGTTCTTGTTTTTGAAAAAGGGTAACATTAAGATTTACTGTTACTAGATCAGCAAGTTTATTAGGGTCTCTAAAAGATTTTATATTATTTACGACTTCAACAGATATTTTTTTATTAATTTTGTGATATGACTCAAACTGATCTATAATCATCTTAATTAATGCTTTAATATTAGATGAGTTTTTTTCTTTAACATTTAATACGCTGTAGGAAGCAGATAAGAAAGGTTTTGAATTCTCTATTTTAAGAACCTTTACCCTCTCAAGTCCCTCAACCAAAACTTTTATAGTGCCATCAGGTAACTTTAATAACTGAAGAACTTTGGCCAAAGTTCCATAGTTATAAAGATTGTCAGGCTTAGGATTATCAACATCAGAATTTTTTTGAGTAATAAGTAGTATTTTTTTATCGTTTGTCATCACATTATTAAGTGCATTGACTGATGATTTTCTTCCAACAAAAAGAGGTGCAACCATATGAGGAAAAACAACTATATCTCTGAGTGGCAAAACTGGAATAATATTTTTAATCATTATGTATTAAGATGATTATCATAAATTATAAATCAAGACTTGTTTACAGCTATTTTTTGATTGTTTTCTTTATTAGTGAATAATAACATAGGTTTTTTTTTCTTTGTAATAACATCATTGTTAATTACAATTTTTTTTAATTCTTTCATATCTGGAACATCATACATTAAGTCAACTAAAAGATCTTCCATAATTGATCTAAGCCCCCTTGCTCCAGTTTTTCTTAAAATAGCTAATTTAGAAATTTCAATTAATGCATCTTTTTTAATTTCTAATTCTACGTTATCCATCCTAAATAATAATTCAAATTGTTTAATAATTGCATTTTTTGGTTCTCTCATAATACGTACAAGCATTTTTTCATCTAATTCTTCTAAAGTTGCACAAACAGGTAATCTTCCAATGAATTCTGGTATCATTCCAAACTTTAATAAATCCTCATTTTCTAAATTTATTAAAGCGTCTCCAATTTTCTTATCTTTGTGATCTGATAATATAGCGTTAAAACCAATTGAAGAGCCTTTAAGACGAGCATTAATAATATTCTCTAGTCCTGCAAATGCTCCTCCACAAATGAACAGTATATCTGATGTATCAATATGTAAAAATTCCTGCTGGGGATGCTTTCTTCCTCCTTGAGGAGGAACACTAGCAATTGTTCCTTCCATAATTTTAAGTAAAGCTTGTTGAACACCTTCACCTGAAACATCTCTAGTTATTGAAGGATTATCACTTTTTCTGCCAATTTTATCTATTTCATCTATATAAACAATACCTTTTTGTGCTCTTTCAACATTATAATCAGAAGCTTGTAATAATTTTAAAATAATATTTTCAACATCTTCACCAACATATCCAGCTTCCGTTAAACTAGTTGCATCTGCCATAGTAAATGGAACATCTAATATCCTAGCTAATGTTTGTGCTAATAAAGTCTTTCCGGTACCAGTGGGTCCTATTAAAAGAATATTCGACTTTGCAATCTCCACATCAGAAAAAGAATTATTTGAAAGTCTTTTATAATGATTATAAACTGCTACAGATAGAGTTTTTTTTGCATTTTCTTGGCCAATAACATAATCATCCAAAACAATGTTAATCTCGCTAGGCTTAGGTGTATTTTGTTTATTTTTTGTTTTAAAATTTTTACTATCTTCCTTAATAATATCCATACATAATTCAACACACTCATCACAAACAAAAACAGTTGGGCCGGCTATCAATTTTTTTACTTCTTTTTGGCTTTTTCCACAAAAGGAACAAAAAAGTGAATCTTTGTCATTTTTTTTATTCATTATTTTCTACTCTCTACAATTTTATCAATCAAACCAAATTTAATTGCTTCATCTGGAGAAAAGTATTTGTCCCTTTCCATCACTAATTCAACTTCTTTTATATCTTTTCCAGTATGCTTAGAATAAATTTCATTAAGTCTTTTTTTTGTTTTTATAATTTCTTTAGTTTGTATTTCAATATCTGTTACCTGACCTTGGTATCCACCACTCGGCTGATGAACCATAATACGTGAATTAGGTAAGGTGAATCTCATATCTTTTTCACCTGCTGTCAAAAGTAATGATCCAGCTGAAGCAGCTTGCCCTATACAAATTGTCATTATTTTAGAAGAAATATATTGCATTGTATCATACATAGCTAGACCAGACCAAACAATACCGCCAGGCGAGTTTATGTAAAATGAAATTTCTTTTTTAGGATTTTCTGATTCAAGAAATAATAATTGAGCACATACTAGACTAGCAACATTATCATCTATTGGCCCTGTAAGAAAAATTATTCTTTCTTTGAGCAACCTTGAATAAATATCATATGCTCTCTCACCTCTGGCTGACTGTTCAACAACCATTGGTATTAAATTATTTGTTAAATTATCTAAAGGGTCTCTCATTGGGTATCCTTACTGTTTTTAAAAGTTACTTCTTGAAGTTTTTGAAAAGTTTTAATATCAATAGATTCATTTTTTAATTTAACTTTTGTTAACATATAATCAACTATTTTTTGTTCAAATATAGGAGCACGGACAGACTCGACACTTGAAGGATTTTTCTTAAAATAATCAAAAATTTGTTTTTCTTGTCCTGGATATTGAGACGCATAATTTATCATACCATCAGTTAATTCTTTTTCAGAAACTGAAATCTTTTCTTTATTTGCTATATATTGCATTAGAACAGCTAATTTGACCCTTCGTAAAGCTATTTTTTCATATCTATTTTTTAATTTTTCTTCAGATAAATTTTTATCATCTTCATCTAATTTTCCTTCTTTCTTAGCATGTTCTAATTTTTGCCAAATAGAATTAAATTCTTCTTCAAAAATACCTTCTGGCACATCAAAATTATTTTTTTGATCCAAAATATCCATTAATTCTTTTCTTTCTATTTGTTTTAAATAATCCTCATACTGTTTTAGTAGATTATTTTTAAGATTATCTCTTAAATCTTTTTCATCTTTTAAGTTATTCTTTTTTAAAAAATCTTCAGTAATTTTAAAATCATGACTATGTTCAAGAGATAGTATTTCTATAAGAAACTCAACGTCTTTTTTATTTTTTTCTTTTAAAACTTCTTTTAAATCAAATGTTAATTTAATTTTATTGCCAACTTTACTTTTTTTATCAATAAGTTTTTTACTAATATCTGGAAGAATCTGATAATCAGAATCTGTAATTATTGGTAAATTTTCTTGTAATTTTAAAAAATCTGGAACTGATTTGTCTTCGGTAGAAATATTTACTATAATTTTATCTGTTAATTTTACTGCTCTTCCTGAATCTACTTTATGATAATGTTTTTGAGAATTTACAAAATTTTTAAAATTTTCATCTTCTGTTTTTTTATCAATTTTAATAGATCTTTTAATTAATTCTATTTCTTTAAAAGGTGATATTTGTATTGAAGGTTCAAGATCTATTTTTATTCCAATTTCAACAGGTTGATTTTTTTTATATTTTTTTATTTCTACTTTTGGTTGTCTAAATGCTTTTAATTTTTTTTCTTCTAAAAGTGTCTTAGTTTTTTCTTGAGCAACTTTCTCTATAATTTCACTAAGTACATTATTTTCATATTTTTTTTTAACAATACTGAGAGGCGCCTTACCTTTACGAAAACCCGGAAGAGAGACTGTAGGTATAAGTTCTATAATTTTAGTATTAATTAAATTATCAATCTCCTCATATGGAACTTGAACTTCATATTCCTTAAATAATTTTTTTGAATTAATCTCTTTAATATTCATATACCCTTATCATTCTAATGGTAGGCCGGAGAGGACTTGAACCTCCACACCTTGCGGCACGAGATCCTAAATCTCGCGTGTCTACCAATTCCACCACCGGCCCATTAATTTTTTTCTTTTATGTTGAAGTTAATTAATTAACAACAAGGAATCTCAATTATTTAACATTTGGGGCGAACGAGGGGATTCGAACCCCCGACATCGGGCACCACAAGCCCGCGCTCTAACCGACTGAGCTACGTTCGCCATGAATATAAATGCTTTTTATTATACAATTTTGGGGTATATCAAAATTATGCAAGTTTCCAAAAGATTATTTAAACTAGAAACTGAGACTGCGTTTACTATATTAGCAAAAGCAAATGAGTTAAAATCTAATGGGAAAGATATAATAAACCTTGGAATAGGACAACCTGACTTTGCAACTCCCAAAAATATAATGGAAGCAGCAAAAAAAGCAATTCAAGATGGACACCATGGTTATACACCATCAAATGGAATACTACCTTTAAGAGAAGCAGTTTCAGAAAACATATATAAAAATTATGAAGAAAATATCAGTCCAGATAACATACTAATAACTCCTGGAGGAAAGCCTGTAATTTTTTTTGCAGCATTAATTTTCGGAGAACCTAATACTGAAATAATTTATCCAGATCCGGGATTCCCCATTTATCACTCAATGATAAAATATAGTGGAGCTAAACCAGTCCCACTTTTATTAAAAGAAGAAGACAATTTTGAAATAAATATAAAAAAACTTGAAGGTTTAATCACAAATAAAACTCGACTACTTATTTTAAATAATCCTAATAATCCTACAGGCTCTTTTATGAACAAAAATAAGATAGATAAACTTGTAAAAATGTTAGAAAAATTTCCAAAATTACCAATCTTAAGTGATGAAATTTATAGTAAAATTATTTTTAATAATAATTCTATGCCTTCCTTAATTAAATATGAATCTATTAGAGACAGACTAATTATTTTAGAAGGTTGGAGTAAAACATATTGTATGACTGGATGGCGTTTAGGTTGGAGCATATGGCCGGATAAAATTATTGAATTTGCAAATAAGCTTTGTGTGAATGATCATTCGTGTGCCTCATCAATTTCTCAATTCGCTGGATTAGAGGCTTTAAAAGGACCGCAAGATGAAGTAAAAAATATAATTAATGAATTTGAAAATAGGAAAAACTTTGTTTATAAAGAACTTAATAAATTAGATAGAATAAGTTGTTTCCTTCCTGGGGGAGCTTTCTATGCCTTTCCTAATATTTCTAAAACTGATATGTCTGGTAATAAATTTGCTGAAATCGCTTTAAACAAATATGGGGTCGCTCTAGTCCCGGGATCTAGTTTTGGAGATAATGCTAGTGAATTTATTAGATTAAGTTATGCGAATTCAATGGAAAATATTGAAAAAGCTATTTATAGACTTGCTAAAATATGAAAAAAATTGAAGCAATTATTAAACCTTTCAAATTATCTCCAGTTAAAGAAGCTTTACAAGAAATAGGTTTATCTGGGATGACAGTATTAGATGTTAAGGGTTTTGGAAGGCAAAGAGGACAAGATGGCGGTATTGATAAAAATCAAGAATATGATGATGAATTCCACGCAAAAATAAAAATAGAATTAATTATTGATGATACTATGGTTGAAAAAGCTATGGAATCCATAAAAAATGCTGCATATTCAGGAAAAATTGGAGATGGTAAAATATTTTTATCAAATATAGAACAAGTCCAAAGAATAAGAACGGGTGAAAAAGACAGTGATGCTGTCTAATTATTCTTTACAAGACAAAATAAATCAATAAAAAGACCATAATCGTTCAATTTAAATTTTTTAATTTAAATCGGAAGTAGATCTTAAATGATTGAAGGAACGCATGCAAAAGTTTGAATCGTTCAACCCTATTGGGTCGGAAGTAAGCAAACGCTGAAGGAACGCTTAAGAAGTAGGACTTTCATAACTAGAGCATGAAATAAGACTGATCTTTGGAGTCAAAGGTTAGTTAATAACTTTGATGAGGTAATTATGAAAATTAACTGCTCGACTATAGTTGAATTATTTAAAGCAATAAAAGATCTTGATATCAAAATGGTTGATATGAGGTTTACAGATATTCCTGGAACAACCCAGCATTTTACAATTCCTATTAAATTTTTAGATGAAGAAATTTTTAATAATGGACTTGGATTTGATGGTTCTTCGGTAAGAGGTTTTCAAACAATTGAGAATAGTGATATGATTGTTATTCCTGATTTTACAACTGCTTATATTGACCCATTTTTTTCAGAAAAAACTTTGGTATTTTATTGTGATATCAAGGATGCATTAACAAAAGAAAGTTATACAAGGGATCCAAGAAATATAGCTAAAAAAGCTGAAGCATATTTAAAATCCTCTGGAATGGGTGACATGGCTTTCTTTGGTCCTGAAGCAGAATTTTTTATTTTTAATGACGTAAAATATGACTCTAGTTCAAACTTTGCCTTTCATGAAGTAGACTCTAGTGAAGGAACATGGAATACTGGTAAAGATGAAGGACCAAATCTAGGACACAAACCCAGACATAAAGAAGGTTATTTTCCTCTACCACCTGTTGATAGTATGCATGATGTAAGAACCGAAATGGTTATGACTATGCAAGATATAGGGTTATCTGTGGAAGCACATCATCATGAAGTTGCAACAGGCTGTCAACAAGAAATTGATTTAGAATTTGCTCCTTTGGTTTCTATGGCAGATGACTTGATGAAATACAAATATGTTGTAAAAAATGTAGCTAAACAACACGGTCTTTCAGCAACTTTTATGCCTAAACCTTTATTTGGGGATAATGGATCTGGTATGCATGTACATACAAGTGTTTGGAAAGATGGAGATACTCTCATGTATAAAAAAGGTAACTATGCTGATTTAAGTGATTTTGCATTAAATTACATAGGGGGAGTCTTAAAACATGCTCCTGCACTTTTAGCTTTATGTGCACCAACTACAAATTCTTATAAACGTTTAGTTCCTGGATATGAAGCTCCGGTTAATATTGCATATTCACAAAGAAATAGAACAGCGTCTGTTAGAATTCCAACCTATTCTTCTAGTCCAAAATCTAAAAGAATGGAATTTAGATGTCCTGATCCATCAGCCAATCCCTACCTTGCTTTTACTGCTATACTAATGGCTGGTCTAGATGGTGTTAAAAATAAAATTGATCCAGGCGAACCAACTGATATCAATATTTATACAGCTTCTGAAGAAATTTTAGAAAAAATTCCTTCAACGCCAGGATCTCTTGCAGAAGCATTATATGCTCTTGAAAATGATCATGCTTTCTTATTAGAAGGTGATGTATTCACTAAAGATGTAATTGAAACTTATATTTCTTATAAGAGAGAAAAAGAGATAGATCCAATTAATTTAAGACCTCATCCCCATGAGTTTAATTTATATTACGACGTATAAAAATAATTTTATTTTAGAATTTAAAAACCGCTATCAAATTGGATAGCGGTTTTTTTATATATTAAAAACACAATAGTTTTGTTAAAGATAGTTTATGGCAAAAAATAGAGGGTATACTGCAAAAGATATCGAGGTTCTAGAGGGTTTGCAACCAGTGAGAAAACGACCTGGTATGTATATTGGTAACACTAATCAAGAAGGACTTCATCATCTTGTTAATGAAATTTTAGATAATTCAATTGATGAGGTAGTAGCAGGTCATGCAAACAACATTAGCTTTCACTATGCAAAAGATAATTCTATAACTATAAAAGATAATGGTAGAGGAATACCTACTGATTATCATCCAAAATATAAAAATAAAAGAGCTTTTGAAATTGTATTAACTACTCTACACGCTGGAGGAAAATTTTCTGATAATGCATATAAAACTTCAGGTGGCTTACATGGAGTTGGTATTTCTGTAGTAAATGCCTTGAGCGAAAAACTTAAAATTAAAATTTATAATAAATCAAAAATTTATTCTCAAAATTATGTTCGTGGAAAACCCAAAAGTAAAGTAAAAATAGAAAAATGTAATAAGAACTTAAATGGTACTGAGATATCCTTTATTCCTGATAAAGAAATATTTGAAAGTATCATTTTTTCACCAAAAAAACTTTACACATTTATCAAAATGAAAGCTGTTTTAGTCAAAGGTACTAAAATATCTTTCTCAATAGATAAAGAACTAATATCAGATAAAACACCAAATCATGAAAATTTTTATTATTTAAAAGGTATTTTAGATTTTATGGAAGAAAATTTCAAATCAAGAAAAAAAACTATTTCAAAAAGTTTTCATACAAATATAAATTTCAATTCAAAAGAAAAGTTTGAGATATATATTTCTCATAATGAACTAGAGCAGTCATCATTTATGTCTTTTTGCAACACTATACAAACTCCTGATGGTGGATCGCATGAAAATGCACTTAAAAACGCATTGATAAAATCAATAAAAATTTTTGGTCAAAAAAATCAAATAGCAAAATCTGCTAATATTAATCAAAGTGACTTTTTTGATTATTCAGACTCATTTATTTCAGTTTTTATAGATACACCAATTTTTGAAGGTCAAACTAAAAAAAGAATTACTATGCCTAAACTTCAAAAGCAATTAGAAGAAATAATTCAAAATCAATTTTTGTTATGGTTAAATAGCCATAAAAGTGACTCGATTATATTAGTAGAATCTTTGATTGAGCGTTCTTTATTGCGAACAGATTTAACAAAATTCAAAGAGTTGGAAAGAAAAACAGTTAAAGAAAAAAATAGACTACCTGGAAAGTTAGTTGATTGTTCGAGTAAAAGTTTAAAAGATACAGAACTATTTATTGTAGAAGGTGATAGTGCTGGAGGATCTGCAAAACAAGCTCGCTATAGAGAAAAACAAGCTATTCTTCCACTAAGAGGAAAAATATTAAATGTATATAACGTATCTTTATCAAAAATTGCAGATAACAGCGAAATTCAAAATTTAATACAGGCACTAGGATGCGGGCTAGGAAAAAATTTTCATTTATCTAATTTAAGATATGAAAAAATAATTCTGATGACTGATGCAGATGTGGATGGTTCACATATAGCAACATTATTAATAACTTTTTTTTACAAATATATGAGAAAAATTATAGCGAATGGTAAACTTTTTTTAGCTATGCCCCCACTTTATAAAATAACATACAAGAATGTGAATTATTTTGCTTATGATGAAAAAGAAAGAGATAAGATTATTCAATCAAATAAAAAAAATATCAATCCTCTTATAACTCGTTTTAAGGGTTTAGGAGAAATGCCTGCTGATCAGTTAAAACAAACTACTATGGATGTACAAAAAAGATTATTAATTCAAATAAAATTACAAGATGGTTCAAAAGAAACTGCTAAAACAGAAAAATTATTTGATTCTTTAATGGGAAAAAAAGCTGAAAACAGGTACGACTTTATTCAACAAAATGCTAATTTTATAAGAAATATAGATTTTTAAATATTATGCAAAAGTTTTTATTAAGCATAGACCAAGGAACAACCAGTACAAGAGTTATTCTTTTTAATACCAATTTTATAGTTGTGGATTCTCTTCAAAAAGAATTAGAACAATTTTTTCCAGAAAATGGATGGGTTGAACATGATGCTCAAGAAATTTGGAAAGATGTAAGATTCTTAATATCAAAGATTATACAAAAAAATAAAATTAAAAGTTCTCAAATATTATCAATAGGTATTGCCAATCAACGTGAAACTACAGTGCTTTGGAATAAAAAAAATGGCAAACCAATTAATAAAGCAATAGTTTGGCAAGATAGAAGAACTTCAAATTTTTGTGATACTTTAAAAAAAAAAAAATTAGATAAAAAAATTCAAAAAATAACTGGATTGATCATTGATCCTTATTTTTCAGCTACAAAGATTAGATGGATACTAGATAATAATGATGAAGCTAGAAAACTTTTAAAACAAAATAATCTTCTATTTGGCACAATTGATACTTGGTTATTATGGAATTTAACAGAAAAAAAATCACATCTTTCTGATATAACAAACGCATCAAGAACAATGTTATATGACTCTAAACAAGAAAAGTGGTCAAAAGAATTATTAAAACTTCTAAAAATTCCATTTAAAATTTTACCAAAAGTTACTCCTAATAGTTATAATTTTGGTAAAACAGAATTGTTTGGTGATTCTATTAATATTGGTGGTATGGCAGGAGATCAGCAAGCTGCAAGCATAGGTCAAGCATGTTTTAATAAAGGACAATCTAAAAGCACTTATGGAACAGGCTGTTTTCTTCTAATGAACATTGGTACTAAATTCAAACTATCTAAAAATAAACTTTTAACTACAGTTGCTTTTAAAATAGGAGATAAAAAAATGTACTGCTACGAAGGATGCATATTCGTTGCTGGCTCAGCTATACAATGGCTCAGAGACAAATTATTAATGTTTGAAAAATCAAAAGAATCAAATTTTTTATACAATAAAGCTAATAAAAATGAAAATATTATAATAATACCTGCTCTTACAGGTTTGGGGGCTCCTCATTGGAAACCAAATGTTAGGGGTGGAATTTTTGGATTAACTAGAAATACCTCAATACCAGAAATAATAAAAGCAACTTTAGATAGCATAGCATTTCAAACTTTAGATTTAGTTGAAAGTATGCAAAAAGACTCTTTAATAAAAATTAAAGAAATGCGTGTTGATGGAGGGATGGTTTCAAATGACAGCTTTTTACAAAGCCTTTCAAATATTTTACAAATAAAAATTATTAAACCTAGTAATATAGAGACAACAAGTTTAGGCGTGGCATATTTAGCGGCATTAAATGTAGGACTAATAAAAGATATTGGAAATATATCCAGACTTTGGAAAAAGGATAGAATATACAGACCTAAAATAAATAAATTAATAATCAAAAAACAAATAGTTAAATGGAAAAAAACAGTTAAGTTTTTAATTAAATATTATTCTTAATGTGTTGTAACCAATTATTAATTTCGCAGGTATGAATATCTTCTGAAATTAAGGATTCAGAAATAGATAATTTTTTTTTTAAATGATAATATTTTTTTATATCTGATAGGTATAAATTTAAACTTTCAAATTCCTCAATTGAATTAAAAATTTTCTCCTTTAGTAACAGTTTTTTCCTTTGACTCATTAACCCTGAAATCCATTTTGGATTAAATTCAGGATGATATTGAACTGCCCAAACTTCAGAGTTATTGTTATGAAATGTAAATGACTGTACTTCACTTTTGTCATTTGAAGATAGAACAGTTGTATTTTTAGGTAAGTTTTCTATCTCATCATAATGCCAACAAAAAGATTCAAATTCAGTAGGTTTATTTTTGTACATCGGATGATACTTTCCTTTTTCATTTAATTTAATATTATTTGCAATTACTGCTTCTAAACCTTTAGGATTTTTTCTTACTAAACCTCCTGAAGCTGTAGCTAAAACTTGAAGGCCCCAACAGCTTCCAAATATTTTATTTTTTTTATTTAATAGTGTTTTAGCTAAATCAATCTGACGTTCTATTGGAGCTCCATAATCGTATATATTTAATAAACTTCCTGTCCAAACTATACCTTCAAAATCATCTAAATTAACTCCTTTAGGCATATAGTCATTAACACACGCTGGATGAATTGTTATTATATTCAATCTATCATTAGATAAATTTTCTAATACTTGTTTATATATCTCATATTGTGTAAGCATACCTAGGTGAGTATATCTATCTGAGGCATTTTTCTCGTTACCATCTACAATTAAAATATTCATTAAGTTTTGATAAATTATTACTTTATGTTTTGCAATTTGTGAAATAATAAGAAAAATATTATATGTTTATAAAATTAGGAATCGCTCCAATTGCTTGGAGTAATGATGACATGCCAGAACTTGGAGGAGATACTCCAATTGAGACCTGTTTGGAAGAGTCAAAAATTGCTGGTTTTAGTGGCATTGAACTTGGGGGAAAATTTCCTCGCAATCCAGGAATTACTAAATTTCTTCTTGATAGATATCAGTTAAAATTACCAGGAGGTTGGTATGGTGCTTTTTTAAGAGAAAGATCAGTAGAAGATGAGTGGATAGCAATGCAAGATCATATTAATCTATTAAAGTATGTTAATGCTGATGTTTTCATCTTTGCTGATGTTTCAAGTTCTGTGCAAGGCAATGAAATTGCTCCTCTATCTTCAAGACCTCAATTAAATGATAATGAATGGAAATTGTATTGTAAAAAAATATCTGAATTATCTAAAAGATTGTATGATGAAGGAATTCCAATGTCTTATCATGCTCACATGGGAACAATAATTCAAACTGAAGATGATATTGATAGACTGATAAATGAAACAAATGATAAAACTTTTCTTCTTTATGACACAGGACATTTATTTTTTGCCCAAACAGATTACATTAATATTATAAAAAAATATATTTTCCGCATTAACCATGTACATCTTAAAGATATAAGAAAAAAAAATTTAGAAAATTCTCTCAAAAATGACTTAAGCTTTAGAAATTCTTTTTTGAATGGTGTTTTTACTGTTCCTGGTGATGGTTGCATTGATTATAAACCTTTATTAAAATTACTTTATGAAAATGGTTATGATAAATGGATGATTATAGAAGCAGAACAAGATCCTAAAAAAGCTAATCCACTGAAATATGCTAAAATTGGATATAATTATTTAAAAAAAACTTTAGAGGAAATTGGTTATCAAATATAATTCTTAAAAAAAATTATTTTTTTTTATATCTTAAAGACATTGAATAAATCTCTCCTTTAAGACCAATAATATCTGATAATATTTCTTCATTATCTCTGATCCCATCCAAACCTGCTAAATGAATTAAGCCGATAGGATGATTGGGTAAATAAGGTTCTGTAAATTTATTATTTAGCTCATCATAATGAGGTAAATGAAATTCACACATCCAGTTAGTAAAAGCTGGTAAAAATTCTGTTGGTAAATTATCATTATAAACACTTAATGCCAAAGCAACTTGATCTGTTCCAAAAATTCTACCTTTTTTAGCAGCTATAATTGTATTTTTCTGAATGATCTTCCATAAATCCATATTGTCAACAATTGCAAAAGCTCCAGCGTTTAAAGTGGCATGCATCGCATATTTTCTCCCTAAATTAAAAGAAACAGATCTACTAATATTTTTATAATTTATAGTTTTTATTTTTTTTGGAAAACCTAAAAACCAATCTACCTTTGCTAATCGACCGTATGCTCTGTCAGTTTGAGGTGTGATACATAGTTTATTTTTTAGAGCCCCCTTTTCATATAGCATGAAAGTATCAAGATCATTAACCCAAGTATCTGCATCTAACCATAAATAAATTTTATAGTTATTAAAATAATCTGGAAGAAAAGCTCTAGCAACCTGAGTTTTTAAATGATCTCTTTTACGTATTTTATAATTTGAAACCTCAACATTCCATTTTGCTTTTTTGATTATCGCACCTCTTTCCTTAAAATATTCTCTTTCATTATTTTTTAGTCCTGTATCTAAAATACCAAAATTATATTCATCAAGAATATTATTTGATTCTAAGGATAAATATAATTCAGATAGTAAGTGAAAATATTTTGAATCGGCCGAACTAACAATAATCTTTTTTTTAATAATCATGGTTTTTTAAAAACTACTTGAGATTTAAAAACACACCAATATTTAATTTTTTTCAATTTAAAAAAATCTTGATATGCTCTCTCAACACATAATGTATAATCATCTCCACGCCAATGATAATCATCTCCAAAAATATATCCATTTCTTTTTAATTTTGGATACCAATAACTTAAATCCTTCATTACTGCATCATAAGAATGCTCTGCATCTATATATATGTAATCAAAGTAGTCTTCTTCAAAATATTTGGATGCCTCTAAAGAATTAGTTTTTAATATTTCAATTTTAGAATTATTTTTAAATTTTGATTTAGTTTCATTATAAGCTTCATCAAAAAAACTTTGCTCCAAAGGTTCAATGCCTTCAACTTGAGGTGCACATCCTTTTATTTTATCATCAAAAACCCAGGGATCGATTAAAAATAATTTCTTAGGCTCACAATAATCTAGAATTTTTTTTGAAAAATCCCCTTTCCAAACTCCTATTTCAGCAATTACAGAATTTTTATTTATCTGAGCAATTAAATGACCTCTTTTAAATTTTTTGTTTAAAAAAAATTTAAATTTGAAATAATAATAAAAATTTTTAATTAGTAAAAAAAAATTTCCTTTATTTCTTCTTTGCCATTTATCTTTAATTCGGTAATAAAAAGATTTTTTACTAATATTTGCCAACATTATTTTATAGAAAATGCATAAATTGAACCAGATTTATCCTTATAATTATGATACCTACCTCCTGAGGCAATAACTATTAAAATTTGTTTATCTTTCCACATAGCCATTGTAGGAGATGTGCTTCCTGCTGAATCCATCTCGTAAGACCATAATTCATTACCATTTTTTGAATTTAGAGCAATAATCTTATTGTCATCTGTTCCTGTTACAAAAAGTAAGCCTCCCTTAGTTGCAATAATTCCTCCAAAATTAGCTGTTCCTAACTTCTTAGATCCAACATATCCATTTGGTACTTGCCAATTGATAAGTCCATTTTTCAAATTTAAAGAAACAATTTTACCCCAAGGAGGTATCGTAGCTGGTAAATCATCCTTGTATAAAAATTGAGACCATTGGAAATTTATCATGCTAGATTTATTATCATAAATTTTTTTATCCCATTCTTTAAACAATTTATAAACTTTATTAAGTTCCTGCTTAATAAAAATTTCTTTATGATGTTTATCAACTTTTGAATAAAAAATTTCTGAATTAGGATATTTATTATTATATATATCGATAAGATTAGGAATAAAATTTATCTCTCTTTCTTTTTCTGTTTTATATTTCCCATTACGATTTAACCCATGACATGAAGAACAATTATTTTTATAAACTTTATAATTTTTTTCAAATAAGTTTGGATGTCTTTCATCAGAGCTTAAAAATAATCGTATCTTCCATGGTATTTGATTAACGGGTAAAAATAGATTTTCACTATATGGATCAAAAACACCACCTGGCCATTGAGCGCCCCCATGCAATCCATATAAAAGTAAAGTTTTATTAAGTGATGGAGGTTCAAACCATCCAAATTTGTAATTATCAATATTATTCAAAATTAAATCACGATCATCTAAATTTCTATTATCTAAATCAGAAACATCAAATTCAAATTTAATAGTCGATTCAGGTAAATTTCTTGAAATTTGCATAGAAGATGTATGTTCATTAATAACATCAGATTGAGGTGCATTTTTATAATAAACGTCAAATAAAGGTTCTCCTGTTTCTCTTTTTAAAATAAATGTATTGCCTATTTTGGTCATTACAATAACTACATCTATAATTATTTTATCAAAATCTAAAGATGCTAATAAAGGTGGAGATGCTATATCATAATCCCACAAATCATGAGAAACCTCTTGAAATGACCATTTAATTTTTTTATTTATTAAATCAAAAGCAAGTATGCTGTTAGAATTTTTATTATTACCAATCCTAGAAGCGCCATATAAAGCTGGTCTTGGATTGCCAGTTGAAACGAATAAAAGATTACGTTTTGAGTCTAAAGATATTCCTCCCCATGGCGTTCCACCTTTAAAGTTTTTATCTTGAGGATGTATTGAAATTTCCCATTTAAAATCTCCATTTAAAGCTGAGAATGCTTTTATTTTTTGTGTATCAAGTGTGGCTACTATTAATAAATCATTCCATATTACAGGTGCTGCTCTTACTAGACCTGATTTTATAAATCCATCATTTCCAAAATTTTTTATTCTTTTCCCTGTTTTGTAATTGATACAGAAAACAGTATCTCTAATAGGTACAAAAATGCATGAATTATTTTGATCCTTTTTATTAAGCCAAAAAGTCATACCTCTTGAATCAATTTTTTTTAATGAATTAAATTTCCAAATTAGTTTTCCTGTTAATATATCTATTGCTAAAATTTCCTTATATGGTGTTGCTAGATAGACTAAACCGTCATAAAAAATTGGATTAATCTCAATATTATTTTTCCATTTTTTATTTATTAAGAGGTTTTTAGATGAATCAAATTTCCACAGAAGTTTCAAGCTGTCAATATTATTATAATTTATTTGATCATAATTCGAAAACTTATTTGAAGAGTTTCCTCCATTTGATCTCAGCCAAACAAGAGATTCTGAAGAAATTTTTTTAGAAGTTTTAACAAAATTTTTATTAAAATTATTGTTTATTAATCCAATTTTTGAATTAAATTTTTCCTCACTTGAATTTACAAAACTTAATTTCTCTTCTTTTATTAAGTTTTGATTTATTCTGTAATCATCTACAATTTTATTTTTTAAATAATGAAAAGAAAATAACACTCCTGTATCATAATTCATAAAATGAAATAAAAATATAATAGGTAAAATAAGGATAGAAATAAATAATTTTTTAAAAAACATAATTCTAAGATATTTAAAAATAATATCCTATCAGATAAGATTTATATTAAAATAATATTGTTTAAAAATTGAAGATTAAAATATTAAATATCAGAAATTTAAAATATAAAGTGGTGCCCAGGAGTGGAATTGAACCACTGACACAAGGATTTTCAGTCCTTTGCTCTACCAACTGAGCTACCTGGGCAAAAGAGAATTCTGATAAATTGTTTTTCTGTGTAATTCAATTAAATATTTATTTTTATTAAAATATAATACTTTACTAATATTCAATTTTAGCAATACTTTCGTCCATTAACCACTTCATTAAATCCAAATCACTACATTTTTTTGAACAAAAAGGGTTAAAGGGACGTTCTGGATTGTTTTTACATGTGGGGCATTTAACTTTTTTACTCTGAAGTTTAACAATTTTTTTACGAGTATTTTTAATTATTTCCATCTGAAAGTTATTCGTCCTTTTGTTAAATCATAAGGAGTCATTTCGACAGTAACTTTATCTCCAGCTAAGACACGAATTCTATTTTTTCTCATTTTTCCTGATGAATGCGCTAAAATTTCATGATCATTATCTAATTTAACTTTAAACATAGCGTTAGGTAATAATTCTAATACTATTCCCTGAAATTCAATTGAACCTTCTTTTGGCATTAATTCTCCTTTAATTATTAAAGACTCTATATTTATTTTTTTTCTGTTTGTCTAATTTTAACAGAAAGTTTGTGACCTTCCAAATTTTCTACTTCTGCCATCATCGATACTTTGTCTTGATTTTTTTTAAAACTTTCAAAATCCATTTCAACTATAGAAGTCCGTTTCATAAAATCTAAAACACCTAAACCAGATGAAAACTTTGCGGAACCAGAAGTGGGTAATATATGATTAGTACCAACAATATAATCTCCAAATGCTTCAGAGGTATATTCTCCTAAAAATATTGCTCCAACATTGTTAATTTTTTTTAATATTTTATTTCTAGACATATTTTGTAAATGTAAGTGCTCTGGGGCAATAAAGTCAATAATTTCCGATATTTTTTTTAGATTTTTTGTAATAATTATAATTCCAAAATCTTGTAAGCTTTTTTCAATAATGTTTTTTTTAGGAAGTTTTTTTGTTAACTCTTTTATTGAATATAAAACTTTTTTTGCAAAATCATTATTATCGGTAATTAATATTGATTGTGAATTTTCATCATGTTCTGCTTGAGCTATTAAGTCGGCTGCTACCCATCTAGGGTTATTGGATTTATCAGCTACCACAACTATTTCAGAAGGGCCAGCAATAAGATCTATACCTACCTTACCAAAAACTTGTTTTTTAGCACTAGCTACATATGCATTACCTGGACCAAAGATCTTGTTAACCGGTTTAATACTATTTGTGCCGTATGCCAATGCTGCAATTGCATGTGCCCCACCAATTTGATAGACCTCATCAATATTCAATACATCAAGTAATGATAAAATATAAGGATCTACTCCCTGAGATGAGCTAGGAGTTACAACCACAATTCGTTTAACCCCTGCTACTTTAGCTGGTATAACATTCATTATTAAGGAAGATGGATAAACTGCCTTACCGCCGGGAATATAGAGACCAACTGATTGAATTGGCTTCCATATTGATGCAATTTTTGTCCCTTTATTAATAATCTCATAATTATTAGGTTTCTGTCTTTTATGAAATTTCTTAATATTTTTAATAGCTACTTTAAAAGCATTTAAAACTTTTACATCAATTTTTTTCTTATATGACTTTCTAATTTTTTTAGAAATTAATATATTTTTAGAATTTATAAGATTTCCATCAAATTTTTTTGCAAAATCAAAAAGTGCATCATCACCCTTTTTCATAACTTTAGTGATGATTTTTTTGACTACATTATCAATATTATTTATATTTTTTTGAAATCTTTTTTTTAATAAAATATCTAATTGCTTATAAAAATTTGAATTTTCATAATTCAAAATTTTCACAAAACAGCCTTATTTATTTCATAAATTAAAGACTCTATTTTTTTAGTCTTAGTTTTATATGCTGATCGATTTAGTATTAATTTTGATTGAACATTAATAATTGTTTCAACTTCCTTTAATCCATTTTCTTCTAAAGTTTTACCTGTAGAAACTAAATCTACTATTCTTTTACACATTGACAATGAGGGTGCTAATTCCATTGAACCATTAAGTTTTATTGCATCAATTTGAATACCTTTTTTCGCAAAAAATCGTTTTGTAAGATTAGGATATTTTGTTGCTATTCTAATATTACTCCAAGTAGAAGGATTTTCATTTTTTAATAATTTTTTTGGTGCTGCAACAGAAAGTCTACAATGTCCAATGTTCAAATCTAGAGGTGCATAAACTTCAGAGTAATTATATTCTTGAATTACATCATCTCCAGCAATACCTAGTTGAGCTGCACCAAATGCCACAAAAGTACAAACATCAAAAGATCTTACCTTAATATATTCAATGTTAGGGTTTTTTGAAGAAAATGTTAATTTTCTAGTTTTACTATTAAATAAAAGAGGATCTGGGGCAAAGGAAGTTTTATTAAGAATTCTTTTGCATCCATTAATAATTCTTCCTCTAGGAACGGCTATGATAATTTTTTTATTCATAATTAATAATTAAATTGTAGGAAGTTTTATACTTCTAAAAAAAAACTTCTATAAAAAGTTCTATTTTTCCCTTTTTATTTTTGGACCACACTTTCCAAGGGTTTCTTCGATTTTTTCGTAACCTCTATCTAGATGATATACTCTATTTATTATTGTATCTCCATCAGCACATAGTCCAGCTAAAACTAAACTTACGCTAGCTCTCAAATCACTTGCCATAACTTGCGCCCCTTTAAATTTTCTACCTCCTTCAATATAGGCAGTATCATTTTTGATTATTATTTTAGCACCAAGCCTATTTAATTCTGGAACATGCAGAAAACGATTTTCAAAAATTTTTTCAACTATTACTGAATTTCCCCTTGCTAAAGACATTAAAGCCATAATTTGAGCCTGAAGGTCAGTTGGAAAACCAGGATAGGGTGCCGTTTCAATTTTTGTAGCAATTATTTTATTTGATGGAAGAATTGTTACAGAATTTTCTTCTACTTTTAAATTAACTCCCATCTGTCTTAAATTATTAAATAAAGAACTTAAATAAAGAGGTATTATGTTATTAATTTTAAAAGTTTTATTCATCATCACTGCAGCAATAATATATGTTCCAGCTACAATTCTATCAAACATGATAAAGTGATCAGCACTGTTGAAAGATTTGACTCCTTCAATTGTTATAACAGAAGTTCCGGCTCCTACAATTAGAGCCCCCATAGAATTTAAGCAATTAACTAAATCAATAATTTCTGGTTCTCTTGCTGCGTTGTTTATAACGGTTATTCCTTCTGCATGAGTTGAAGCCATTATCAAGTTTTCTGTTGCTCCTACACTTGGAAATGGGAGGTTAATATTTGCTCCAATTAATCTACCTTTTGTTTTTCCTATTACAAATCCTTGTTCTATTTCAAAATTAACACCTAATTCACTTAAAGCATCAAGATGAATATTTATAGGTCGACTACCTATTGCACATCCTCCAGGTAGTGAAATTTTCACTTCTTTAAATCTACATAATAAAGGACCTAACACTAATATTGAAGCTCTCATTTTTCTAACTAAGTCATAATCTGCAATATTATTAGATAAATTACTTGCATTAATTATTGCATTCTTTTTATCTTGTTGAATTGAAACACCAAAACTTCTCAGAAGTTTTATCATCGAATGTATATCATTTAAATTTGGTAAATTTTTTAAATTTAAATTTTCTCTACTAAGAAGAGATGAAACTAAAATAGGAAGAGCAGCATTTTTAGAACCTGAGATATTAATAGATCCGTATAAATCACCATTTCCTTTAATTCTAATCTTGTCCATCTACTACTTTTTGATATTTTGTTTTCTTTTTTTTATATTTAATTTCATTTTTTGTTCTAATTTTTTTATCCGCAACTCTTTTAAATGCTTTTTATGTAACGTTTTTGTTGAAATATTAGTTTTTTTATTCATATTTATTTTGTGCAAATAGGTAAAAAAGATTAAAATAAAAACTAGGAAGGCATATCATGAATGAAGATAATTTAAATATGGAAATAAGAAAATTTTTAAAAAAAGTAGGCATTACCTCACAACGCATAATAGAAAAACATATATATGAAGCTGATAAAAATGGCACTATAAAGGCTGGGGATGAAATAGAATTAAACATAACTCTATCAATTAAGAATTTTCAATCTAGTAATATAATAGATGGCAAAATAACGATTAAATGATTAACTAATGGGTTGAATATTTTTTTAATTTAACTAGTTGTCAAAATAAAGAAGTAGAATAAAATCTCATAACTTTATATTTTAACAGCAATCATCTTCTGCAGTGGCAATTGGTTTTAAACTTAATCTGATAATTTTAATACCTCCTTTACAAACAATGATTGCTATAATAGTCCCAATTATAATATCTGGCCAAAAAGATCGTGTTAACATTACTAACAATCCTGCTAGAATAATTCCAGCAGAAGCAATAGCGTCGTTTCTACAGCATATAAAGGCACTCATAAAGTTTATATCTTGATGTTGGTGACGATTCATCATTAATGCTACTGTAATGTTGCCAATTAATGATACAACTCCAACAAATGAAATCACACCGCCAGATAATGAAGACTCTCCAACTAAACCTAGATACACATGATAGAATGCCCATAAACCAAATACTGTCATTATTATTCCTTTAAGTAATGCTATTCTATTTTTTACAGCTGTGGTTGATGACAATACGAGTATGCTAGATCCAAGAATAAATACATCCCCTGAATTGTTTGCCGCATCACTAAGTAATGAAGCTGAATGCATCAATAAACCATAAAATAAATCTACAGTTAGCATTATAAAATTTATAATAAAGGCAATGATTAATTCATTGCGTCCAAGTGAACTTGTATGTGTACTCATCCTAATAATTTATCTAAACTTAACATTGTCAAAAGACCAATAGTAAATCCATCTGTTGTCCAATTTTCATGCCCTCTTCTGTGTGTTTCAGGAATAATCTCATGAGAAATAACAAAAAGCATGGCTCCTGCAGCTAAATCACTCAACAGTACAAATGTAATTTCTGGTAAAATTAAAATAGATTAGTTAATTTTAGCAGATATCTTACTCGAAGATATACATATAGCCATAAGCAACTATTATTGCTGGAACAGCACTATAAATTGTTGCCACTAAAGCAGCTTTAGGCGCAAGGGCAATGGCTGGAAATAAAGCATCACCATCATTAGATATGGCATTACCTAATTCTGCAGACAAAGGTATAAAACCATTTAAATAAAATGTTGCAACTACTACCTGAGGGCCACAGCCAGGAAGAAAGCCAAAAAATATTGCTATTAATGGAACAAATGGCAGCCAAATATCAAAAAAAACTTTAAGATCTATAGAAGTAAAAAACATAAAAATTTCAAAAACTAGAAAGCCACAAATAACCCATGTTGAAACAAAATTAGTAGTATCAACTACTCTTGATAAAAAACCACGAGACTTATCAGTAGAGCATTGAAAATCACTTAAAGGATTTAATGACCACATAAATATTGATAAAATTGCACCCGAAGATCCAATTATTGTAGTTAATTCAAAATTATTTGGAAGGAAAATTAAGTTATTTATATTTACTTGGAAAGCTACTAAAATTCCTAGGATAAAACCTGGCATAAAAATTAATAACCAAAAAATATTAAATTTAGATACAAAAGTTTTTTCCAAAACTTCTTCGTTCTCATCATCATCAAATTTTTGTATTAAAAACTTATTTCCATGAAATATATCTACAACATAACCAGTTATTGATCCAACTACAGCACCTAAAGCAAATATTAATAGGCCTGTAGAAGGTTCAATAGCCAATATTAAAAAAGCTGCATCTCCCATTGTGGCTGTTAAAACTGCAACCAAAGAACCAAAACCAATTCTGCCCTGAATGTATTGAGTGACTACTATAATAGCGCCTCCACAACCTGGAAGAGCTCCTAAAAAAGCTGATAATGGCACATGAAATTTTTTAGTTTTGACTAAAAAAGAAGCTATATCAAATTTAGTTAAAGAATCTAATCCAATAAAAATAAATAAAGTAAATCCAACAAAAACAGAAACTTGCAAATACGCATCTGTCATAGAGCTTCGAACAGTTTCTCCGAATTCACCTGATTGAAAAGCAAGAGTCAAAATTAATAAGCCAAAAAAAGATTTTTTCAGCAATCTTCCATCATTTGCTAAGACTACTTTTTTTCTTTGTTTTAGAACTGTTAAAAGGGCATTCATTAAATTTAAATTAATTAGTTAATGAATATATAGCTAATAATTATAGCTAAGGCTATACTATTTCTTAGTGAATAATAAAAAAAATTACTGTATGAAGGTTTAATGTCTTTTTCTAAAGTAAGAAATGCTCATAAAACTGAAAATACTGAAGATTATCTTGAATTAATAGCTGATTTTTTAAATAAAAATGGTGAAGCTCGAATAGTAGATATCGCTAATAAACTTGATATAGCTCAAGCAACAGCTAATAAAACTATCAAAAGGTTACAATTACAAGGCTATATTAAAAAAGAACCTTATCGATCGATCTTTCTTACTGTGAAAGGTCAAAAAATTGCCAGTCATTCTAGAAAACGACACAATGTTGTATTGCAATTTTTATTAAACTTAGGTTTAGATAAAAATACTGCTTCAGCGGATGCTGAAGGAATAGAGCATCATGTAAGCAAAAAAACACTAATTAAAATGGAAAAATTTAACCGATTAAAAAAATTATAATATCTTCTTGCATAAAATTAATCATGATAAATTGAGGGTATTCTTAAACGAACATCATCTATTTCATTTAAATTAATTGTAGTATTAAGAATTTTAGGAAAAGATTTAGCTTGATTTAATATTTTTCCCCAAGGACTGCACAATATTGAATAGCCATAGGTTTTTCTGTCTGAATGATGGGTTCCACACATATTGGTTGCTACAATAAAAGAAGAATTTTCTATTGCACGGGCCTTTATTAAAGTTTCCCAATGTGCTTTTCCAGTTGGAATTGTAAAAGCAGCAGGTATTAAAATTATTTGGGCACCACTTTTTGCAAGTCTTCTATACAAATTAGGGAATCTAAGATCATAACAAATAGAAAAACCTATCTTAATTTTATTTATTTTAGTTAAAATAAATTCATTCCCCTTGATAAAGGAATGAGACTCTCTATGATTTTCTTTTGCATTTATGTTAACATCAAATAAATGTATCTTATCGTACACGCTTTGAATTTTTCCTATTTTGTTAATCAAGATAGATCTGTTGACTAATTTTTTTTTATTCTCAATTTTTAAAAGTAATGAACCTATATTAATATTTACTTGGTTTTTTTTAGCAAAATTTTTGGTTTTTTTAATAATTGGGCAATCATCTTGATAAGTTGCATACTTGAATAAATGTTTTTTGTCATTAGTAATAATATTACTACATTCTGGAGTACAAATTAAATCAGGTTTAAATTTTTGAGTTTTTTTAAAATAATTTTCTAAGAGAATCGCATTTTCATCAGGCGTAGGTTTTGCTTGAAATTGAATTTGAGATAACTTAAATTTTTTCATATTATTTTTTTCTTTATAAAACTTTATAACATAATTTTATAATTTTTATTATTCAAAACATAAGGGTAGCAATCTTTTAATTTTTAATTTAATGCCACATATTTAATTAAAAATAGATTATTTAAAATGTCATTTAATATTAGGAATATTGCAATCATAGCGCATGTTGATCATGGAAAAACTACATTAATTGACAACATTATGAAACAAAGTGGTGCCTTTCGAGAAAATCAAAAGATTGAGGAAAGACTAATGGATTCAGGTGACCTTGAGAAAGAAAGAGGTATTACAATACTTGCAAAACCTACATCTATAAACTGGAAAAATACACGTATTAATATTATTGATACTCCCGGTCATGCTGACTTTGGTGGAGAGGTAGAAAGGGTGTTAGATATGGCAGATGGTGTTATCTTATTAACAGATGCTGCTGAGGGACCTATGCCTCAGACAAAATTTGTATTGAGTAAAGCTCTTAAGCAAGGATTAAAACCAATTGTAATAATTAATAAAATCGACAGAAGTGATGGTAGGCCTGAAGAGGTTGTAAATGAGGTTTTTGATCTTTTTGTAGCATTGGATGCTAATGATGCACAATTAGATTTTCCAATTTTATATGCCTCAGGACGTGATGGATGGTGTACAAAAGAATTATCAGATTCAAGAATAAATCTTCATCCATTACTAGATCTAGTTTTAGAATATGTTTCACCTCCAATTGTAGATTTAAATAAACCCTTTGCAATGTTAGCTACACTTTTAGATTCAGATCCTTTTTTAGGAAAATGTTTAGTAGGCAGAGTCGAACAAGGTTTTGCTGATGTAAATGCTAATGTTCAAGTAATAAACTTGGAGAGTAAAGTCATTGAAAAAGGAAGATTAACAAAATTATTCAGATTTGAAAGTGCTAATAAAGTTCCTGTGCAAAGAGTGGAGGCAGGAGATATTGTTTGTATTGCAGGATTAAAAGAAGCTTCTGTGTCTGACACGATATGTGATCCCACAATTTTATCTCCATTAAAATCAACTCCTATTGATCCTCCTACAATGTCTATAACAATAACTGTAAATACCTCTCCATTTGCTGGATTGGAGGGATCTAAAGTTACCTCAACAAATATTCGCCAAAGATTAATGGCAGAAGCTGAATCTAATGTTGCAATTACTTTTATGGAAAACGATAAAAAAGATTCTTTTGAAATTGGGGGTCGTGGTGAATTGCAACTAGGAGTTTTAATTGAAACTATGAGACGAGAAGGGTTTGAAATGTCTGTTTCTAGACCACGCGTAATCTATAAATTAGATGCTAAAGGAAATAAATTAGAACCCTTGGAAGAAGTAATAATTGATGTAGATGAAGAATATGCAAGCTCAGTAATTGATAGTATGAATAAAAGAAAAGGTGAAATGCTTGATATGAGAAATGCTGGCACAGCTAAATCAAGATTATCTTTTAAAATTCCCTCAAGGGGTCTCATTGGTTATCAAAGTACTTTCTTAACTCAAACAAGAGGCACTGGAGTTATAAATAGAATATTTCATTCTTATGATTTACACAAAGGTCAATTTCCTGGAAGAAAAACAGGAGTGCTTATAGCTACTGAAACAGGCACAGCTGTGGCATTTGCTTTATGGAAACTGCAAGATAGAGGTCCTATGTTTATTAATCCACAAATAAAAGTATACCAAGGAATGATTGTGGGAGAACATACAAGGGAAAATGATTTAAATATTAACGTTTTAAAAGGGAAACAATTAACTAATGTTAGAGCATCAGGAACTGATGAAGCTGTAACACTTATGCCTGCTAAAAAAATGTCCTTAGAACAAATGATTGCATATATAAAAGAAGATGAACTTTTAGAAGTTACACCAAAAAATTTACGACTAAGAAAAAGATATCTTATTCCTCATGAAAGAAAAAAAGCTTCATAGGATAATTATTTGTCTTTTTTAAAAAAAGGAATTATAAAAACTAAACAAGCAATCAAAAAAAAAATACTACCAAACATTCCCCAAAAACTACCTACGCTCGATACAATAAATCCAATTGCAGAGACAATAAATAAAATCCAACCAAGAATATTTATATTTCTATTGTTCATCAAAAATAAACTAATATTATTTCTGAAAATTAGCAAACATAATTAACACTGCTATAAAAACAATAAAGCATAATGCATACATATTAATAGTTAGGCTATATTTTTCTGCTATAAAACCAATAGCAGCAGGAGCAAATAACGTTGAAGAAAAACCCATTGTCGTAAGATTACTTACGGTAGTTGGTATACTTTCACTTGATTGTTTAACCGCTTGCCTAATTACTAAAGGGACAAAATTTGCTATAAAAAATCCATAAAATAATAATGAAATCAGAATAATATAAATATTCATTGTTAGGATGCTTAAAAATAAAATAGTGCTTCCTAAAATGACAAATACAGAAGATACTATTTTTTCATTAAGTATACTGATTAATTGATTTGAAAATAAATTAATTGATACTTAGGAGTATTCATAAACTAATTAACTTACTCTATTCTATTTTTTCTTCCATCTCTAATAAATTTAACCACCTATCCTCTTTAACCAACAAAGATTCTTTTAAGTCTGCTATTTCTTTAGTAATACTATTAAATCTTTCAGCATCATCTAAATATAAATTTGAATTTTTTAGTTCATTATTAATATCATTTATTTTTATTTGAATATCCTCAATATCTTTTGGTAAATTTTCTAACTCATATTTAAACTTAAAAGATAATTTGTTTTTAATATTTTCAGTATTATTTTTTTTTATATCTTTTTTATTTGTAAAACTTTTAGGTTCATTTTTATTTTCCTGACTTTTAAGAAAATCACTATATCCCCCCATAAAAATGGAAATTTTTCCTTCACCCTCAAAATATAATATTTTGTTAACTGTTTGATCTAAAAAATCCCTATCATGAGAAACAATAAGCAAAGTTCCCTTATAACTAGTTAGCATTTCAGTTAATAGATCCATTGTATCTAAATCTAAATCATTTGTAGGTTCATCAAGTATCAAACCTGTTTGTGGATTTGCTAATACTTTTGCGAGAAGTAAACGATTTTGTTGACCTCCCGATAAAGTATGTATGCTATCAGTTGCCTTTGAAGGATCAAACATAAAATCTTTAAGATAACTACAAACATGTCTATCTCTTCCTTGTACCTTTAAATAATCCCCTCCACTTGGAACTAATATTTTCTTTAAGGAATGATTGGAATTTAGATCATTTCGCAATTGATCAAAATATGAAAAGTTCATATTTTTCTTTAATTTGATTGCTCCTTTTTGACTTTGTATCTCACCAAGTAAGGCTTTTAAAAAAGTAGATTTGCCAGTGCCATTATTACCCAGGAGTCCTATTCTGTCTTTTTTACTAATTTTTATTGATATATTTTTTAGGACTTCTTTCTTTGGATTTTCATATCCAATACTTACTTTATGAAATTCTGCAATAGATTTAGAATTATCAGAACCCGGAATTAATTTTTGAAGTTTAACAGTAGCAACTGCTTTACGGTAAGACGACTCATCTCTTTCTAACTGTTCCTTTAATTGTTTTGCACGCTCTAATCTCTTTACATTTCTTTTTACTCTTGCTTTTACGCCCCTACTTGCCCACTCTACTTCAATATTTACAAATTGCTTTCTATTCTTAAGTTCTCTTGCTTCTTGTTCAAATAATTCTACGGACCAACGATCAAAATCTTTAAATCCTGTTGGACTAACTCTTAAATTTCCTCTATCTAACCAAAAAATTTTATTGGTAAAATTACTTAGAAAAGTTCTATCATGACTTACACAAATGATTGCCCCAGTATAAGATCTAAGATAATTCTCTAACCAAATAATACATTCCAAATCTAAGTGATTAGTTGGTTCATCTAATAAAAGTATATCTGATTCTTGTATCAATGATTTTATTAATTCTACTCGTCTTTTTTGACCACCTGATAAATTATTAATAAGACTTTTTTTCTCTAAATCTAAATTATTGCAGAAAATATCAATTTTATATATTTCATTTTCATTTTTTAAAATATTTAATAATTCTTTTTCAATAGTATTGTTTTCAATTAAATCAAATTGTTGGCTAAAATAACTTACTCGTAGACCATTTTGTTTCCATAGCTCACCTTGATCAATATCTTGTTGATTGCAAATAATTCTCATAAGAGTTGATTTCCCAACTCCATTCTTACCAATCAAAGCTATTAAATCTCTTCTATGAATATTTACATCCAAATTATCAAAAATAACTTTTTTACCAAAACTAACTGTAGTTTCTCTTACAGAAAAAATTAAATCACTAGCCATTATCTGGATACCATATTTCAAATTCACAGTTATCTAGAAAAAAATGAATAATTCTAGAAATGAAAGTGCCATGACTAACTAAGGCTATTTTTTTCTCAGATCTTTTATTAATCCAACTTTTAAATTTTAGAACGCGCTTATCTAAATCTTTTATTGTTTCATAATTAATTGCTTTTGTATTTATGGAAACATTATTATTCCACCAAAATTTTTTAACTTCATCAAAATTTAAGTGAGGAAACTCCTTTTGAAGAATAGAAGGTTGTCTTCCTACATCACATGAGTGATCTAAATGCTCTCTAACAAAAGGTAAGATTATAGTATTACTAATTGGTTTTGGAAATATTAAGGAAAACGTCTGCAATGTTCTTGTTAAAGGCGAGCAAAGCATCAAATCAAAATCAATATTGTTAAGTTTTTTTTTGGCTGTAAATGCCTGTTCTTTTCCAAGAGTAGTTATTATCGAATCATAATAAAAGGTTGGATTATCAAGATCTAGAGCGGCATTTGCTTCAGATTGTGCGTGACGAATTAAATAGATTTCTTTAGTCATTTAACAAAATTTTTAAAAAAAATCTAATATCAGTAAATTATATAAATTATATAGTAAATGATTATTAAATTTCGATTATTTCTTCATTTATACTTAATTTATACTTAAAAAAGATGAATGAGATTTTTTATATAAAATAACTCTTTTCATCGAGATCATCTATTTTATTTATAGTAACTATTTAGTGATGCGGGCTAAATATCGAATAAATTGCCACAAGTTACGTTCAATAGGATGGAATGTGCCCATTGGTAAATTAGCGGAAGATGTTCCACGATACAGACCTTCAACAACAACTCTGTCCTCATTATTTGCAATATTCATATAATCATTCATTTGTGATAACCAACTATCAAAATTTTTTTCATTAATATCTTCTAGTACCTCTGAGGGTATAGCTAATCCCCATGTTGCTTTAAATTGACCAGTGGTTATTGGTTGAACAGATATGTACCAAAGATAATCAGGCATAAGGGTAACTAGGTGATTTGGAAAAACACAAAAATCAACCATCATACGTCTCCAAACTCCCTCAAGTTTAGTATTGTTTGGATGAGCAGCGCCTAATCCAGTTTCAGCTTTTTGAGACGCATAATGATAACAATAATAATCAGAATCTTCGCCACATACATAATCTTCAATTGGCTTTTTATGCTTGGCAAAAGTCTTTTGATGGGCAATTGGTACGTGATAACTTTCAATAAAATTTTCTATCAAATTTTTCCAATTAGCATCCCATATCATTGTATCACGCATCACAGTTTTAAAACTTCCCATATCATAACGTCCAACAATTTTATTTTTTAAATTTATAAGTGAAGAGTTAACTGATCTACTAGGAGTTTCTGCAAGTGTGACGTAAATAAAACCTTCCCAAATCTCAGTATGTAATTTTCGTAAACGATGATCTTTCAAATTGAAATTTTTCTTCATTTTCATAAAAGGTGCACTTTTTAAAGTCCCATCTAAATTATACGTCCAGGCATGATAAGGACAAGTAAATGCTTTGGTATTGCCAGATGTTTTAGAAACTAGACATGTAAAACGATGAGCACAAGCATTAACAAAACCTTTAATTTCATTTGATTTTTGTCGTACAATAATAACAGGTGTTCCAGCAATATCATGAGTCAAATAATCACCGACATTAGAAATCTCATCATCCCTACCAATGCAGATCCACTCATTAGTAAACACTTTTTGATGCTCATAATTATGGAATTCTATTGAATGATTTGCCTCTGCAGGAATAGGATGAGCTTTTTCAAAAGGTGTATTAGCAGTTTCTTGAATTTTTTTTAATACACAAAAAAGTGGAGTATTAGAGTTGCTATTTAAATTCACAAATCATAAGTACCATTAAAAAAAAAGAAGGCAATGTGGTAAACTTTAGAATATGATAAAAAAGTTTAATGCCGCAGCAACTCAGAGGTAGAGTAATTCATTGATTACAGTACATATTCGAAGCAAGTAAGAGCAATTGAAGGCAAATATCAGTAAGTTTAAACAAATGAATGTTTTTTAAGAAATTAAAAACAAATGTAGTTTGTCAAAAACTGGTTATTTTTTTACCACATTTTTAGAAACGGGAATTTAATCCCGCTTTCAATAAAAATTGATTCAATTTATATTTTTATATAGCTAAAAACCTTATAATAATAACAACCAGAGGTATTAAAGGTCTTATAGCATTTTTTAATTCATGAGGTTCACCATCATGAGTAGGTAATATTTTGAAATTCAGAGCCAAATTATAAAGAAATGCCAAAACACAAAAGATAAATAAAACTGCGAATAACTCATTTGAAGAGTTGAACCCTCCTACTTGCAATAATGTTGCAATAAACATTAATACTAAACCTAGCATTAGAAATCCTAAAGGTCTTCCCATATAAGTAGCTTGTATTGAATCATAACCAATACTATTTTTTACAAAATTTTGATTAAAAATAAAATTTAATGAAAAAAAACCTCCAAATAAAATTAAAAATACGTGGCATAAAAATGGCACCATGCCTCCTGCTGTTTCAATCATATAATCTCCTTTTATTTTAAAATAATTAAACATAACACAAAATGCTAAAATTTATGATAAAAGAATTTATGTGCCGCAGTAACTCAGGGGTAGAGTAATTCATTGGTAATGAATAAGCCGGCAGTTCGATTCTGCCCTGTGGCACCATTAACCTTAAACGGTCATTTTCCGTTTACGTAATTTTAAAACCCTTTATTTTCGCTAAAAATATATTTCCTCAATTCATTTATTGTGGCTGGAGCATTTGTTAAATCTTACCTATTTAAACAAAACAAGTAAACGTTCACTTTACGGTCATTTTTTTTTACACATTGGTTTTCTTTGACAAATTTATCTTATCAAACTATTGGTAATGAATAAGCCGACGGTTCGATTCCGCCCTGTGGCACCAGAAAAAATAGGAAATATTATGAAAATAGGATTTGTAGGTATTGGATACATGGGTCATGGAATGGCTAAAAATATCTTAGAGAAAGGATATTCTCTAAAATTTAAAGCTAATATAAAAAGAAAAGCTGCTGATGATTTAATTTCAAAAGGAGCAATAGAGGTAAAAAATATTGAAGATCTTTGTAATGATATAGATGTTTTGCATTTATGCTTATCTTCTAGCGATCAAGTAGAAGACATTCTTATTAACAAAAAAGCAATTGAATTATTAAAAATAGATTCCGTGATAATAGATTCTACAACTGCTAATCCAGTATCGTCAGAAAAAATTATAGAAATATGTACTCAAAATAATATACATTTTATAGATGCACCACTTGGAAAAACACCAAGGGAAGCTTGGGATGGAAATCTAGATGCAATAGTTGGCGCTAAAAAAGAAATCCTAGAAAAATTTAGACCAATCATTGAATGCTGGGCAAGTAGATTAGTTCATGTTGGAGACCCAGGATCAGGTCATAAATTAAAATTATTAAATAATATGCTATCTCTTTCATATTATAGTATTTATTATGAAGCTCTAACTATCTGCAAAAAATCAAAAATTTCAGAAAAAACTTTTCACACTATTATAAGTGGTAGTAGAATGGATAATGAATTATTTCAAGCTTTCATGAAATATGTGTTGGATCCAAAAAAAGAAAATCAACATAAATTTTCTGTTAATAATGCTAATAAAGATCTCGGATATTTAATGTCCTTAGCTATGCAAAATAACGCTCCAACTCTAATGGGGTCTGCGGCAAAGCAAGTTTTTGAAAAATCTAAATTTAATGGATTAGGTGATAAAAATGTTTCTGAATTATATCATCTAATTATTAATAAAAAAACATGATAAAATTATAAAAATAAATTTTCAATTAATCTATTTGTAATTATTAAGTCTAAAAAAATTTAAAATATGTAAGGATAAATAGTTAATGAATTTTTTTATTAAATTGAGCCTGCTTCAACCATATAGTTATTTGCAGTACACATTAACGCGTCGTCAGAAGCTAGAAATAAAATCATACGAGCTACATAAATAGGCTTGATTAGATCTGGGAGACATTGACGCTTATACTGATTTTTGATACCTTCGGGGGTAACCCATAATTTTTTCTGACGCTCAGTCATGATCCATCCTGGCACCACAGTATTGACACGTATACGATGTTGGCCAAGATCGCGTGCCATTGTTCTTGTTAATCCATGAACAGCAGATTTTGCAGAAGCATAAGCTGGAAAACCACCTCCTGCCTCCCACCAAGAATTAGAGCCAATATTAATTATAGATCCCCCACCTTTTTTAATCATTTCAGGAGCAACATATTGAATTGCAAAAAACTGGTGGCGCAAATTTATCGATAATCTTTCATCCCAATAATCTTTTGTTACATTTTTCCAATCATGACGATCATCACTTGCTGCGTTATTCACAAGAATATCTGCAGCACCTATCAGTTTTGTTAATTTTTTCATAGATAACTTCATAGCTGTAATATCTCTTAAGTCACAAATTTCAAAATAAACATTTTTGTCAAAAGTTTTTAAAAGTTTTTCACTTGCTTTAAAATCTAAATCAATAAAACCAACTTTTGCACCTTGTTTCGCAAAAGCTGAAACGATTTCTGCCCCAATACCTGAGGCACCACCAGTAACAAAAACGGTCTTTTCTGATAAACTTGGATAAACTGCTAAATTACTGTACATTGTCATTTTAATTATCACATTAGAGGGCAAAAACAAAAAAGATTATATATTTATAAACTATTAGCAATGAATAAGCCGGCGGTTCGATCCCACACTGTGGCATCATTTAACGTAAACGGTCATTTTCCGGTTACATAATTTTAAAACTCTTTAATTTCGCCAAAAATATTTTTTGTCAATTCATTAGTTATGGCTGGAGCGTTTGTTAAATCTTACCTGTCTAAACAAAAAACGTAAACGTTCACTTTCCGATCACTTTTTTTTCACACCTTATTTTTCTAGGAAATTTTTTTCTCGACATAATATTATTAATGAATAATAAAGTTAATATGAATTTAAAAATTTATTACAGTCATAAACCTTTTTGGAGGGCAGAAGTATTAAGAGTATCACTATTTATAGGTGAAATTACATTTGAAGATGTTAGAATAACAAAGGATGAATTTGAAGAAGTTATATTAACTGGTAAATTAAGAAAAGCTATCACTATTCCTTTTCATCAACTTCCAGTTTTAGAGGTAGATGGAGAAATAATTGGACAAACTGCAGGGATAGCAAGATATTGTGGAAAATTATCTAACCTTTATCCAAAAGATGATTTATTAGCAAGTAAAGTAGATCAAATTATTGATACTGCCACAGATATTACAAGTTTAGTTTCTCCTACGGTAAGAGAAAAAGATAAAAATATAAAAAGAAAAATGAGAGAAAAGTTAACTAATAAACTTCTTCCTCGTTGGTTTACCTATTTAGAAAAAATTTTAGAAAAAAATAAACATTCTAATTGGTTTGTAGACAACAAAATGTCTATTGCAGATATAGCAATATGGCGTTTATTAGGTTGGTTTAAATCCGGAATATTAGAAGGTGTGCCAACTGATATAAGTGAATCTTATCCCAAACTAAACAATATACATACTGAAGTACACAAGCATCCAAAAGTACAAGAATGGATGTTTAAGACTTACGGTAAAGAGATATAATTACTTTTCAGGCATATTAATTACATAACGCATTTCATCAACCATTGTACCATCAACAAAAACACCTTTATGTTGTTTTTCAAGTTCCTGCCATTTTGGATCTGTAGAAACTTTTTGATCATCCTCACCTAATTTATCCATTTCAACCATCCTTTGACGACAAATAGTTCTAGGATTGCCTCCTATTTGAAAAGAAACTAATTCATCATTGCCAGTAAGGTCTTTAAAAATTTTAGCTTGCTCAGTTGCTATCTTCATTGCTTCATCTAGCTTGTCCATATGAACTTGTTGTGTTCTCCTATATATAAGTGTAGCCATTTTTTTCCTTTCTTTAAAAAATATTTTTTTATTTATTTTTTTGCATAATCACCAGCAGTGCTAGCATCAAATTCAATCATCACACATGGTTCATCACCAACTACTTGAGCTTGATGTCCTGGTTTACATTCATAAACATCTCCAGTAGTTATTGTCTCTTCACTACCATCTTCATGTTGCACTAACAGAGATCCGGATTGCACAACTCCTAAATGATGAGCTTGACAACTATCTGTGCCAGCTACTGGCGCAATGCATTCTTTCCATACCCACCCAGCTTGAGCTGTTAAACGTGCAACTTTTGCATTACCGATAGTAAGAGTTTCAACTATTGTTTTTTCTGGCGTTCTGACATCGTCTGAAGCAGAAAAATCTAATTTATGTATTCCAGCACTCATATTGTATTTCCTTTCTATAATTAATTGGTTGTTTTTTTATAATCATCCTAAGAAGTTATTACATTTCTATTAGTATTATAAATATCAAAATCTGTAACAAGTATAATAAATTCATTTATCATTCTTGCAATGAAATTATTACTTAATCTTCTAATTAAATAATATTTTGTCATACTTATTGCCTTCAAAAAATGATAAAGTATAAAAATATTGTTACATTATTATTAAATAAATAAACTGTGAACAAACGATGCTTATATGACTATATTAAGTATAAATGTAAATAAATTTGCTCTATTGCGTAATGCAAGAGGAACGGAACATCCTAATCTCATTGAAATGTGTAAAAAATGTATAGATTTTGGGGCCCAAGGAATTACCGTTCATCCTCGACCTGATGAGAGGCATACAAAATTTTCTGATCTTCCAAATATTAAAGAACTGATTAATTATTCAAAAAATATTGAATTTAATATTGAAGGTTACCCTTCTAAATTTTTTATTAAAAATGTAATCAATACACAGCCAGATCAAGTTACTCTTGTTCCAGATCCTCCAGATGCTTTAACCTCCTCTTTTGGATGGAATTGTAAAGAGCATAAAAGTCTACTTGATGAAGTTGTTAAGGAATTTCAATCTCATAGAATTAGAGTATCATTATTTGTTAGTCCCTCAATCTACACCTTAGATAATTTATCAAATATTAAACCTGATAGAGTAGAATTATACACATTTGATTATGCACATAATTTTTCATCAGATAAAATAAACTCTATAAAGCCATACAAAGAAGTTGCGAATTATATTACAAACGACATGCCATATATTAAACTTAATGCTGGACATGACTTGAATTTAGAAAATTTAGATTATTTACTAAGGGAAATACCATATATAAAAGAGGTGTCTATTGGGCATGCTTTAGTTATCGATGCTTTTACTTATGGTTTAAAGGAAACAATAAAAAAATATAGATCAATTACACAAAATAATTAAATTATGACATTTTTCCTTTGGTCTCAATTTGCAATAGTTTGTATTATCGGGGCTATGTCCCCTGGACCAAGTCTCGCGGTTGTTATCCGAAATAATATTAATTACAATAAATTAGCAGGCATACTTACATCTATTGGTCATGGGTTAGGCATAGGAGTATATGCAACTTTAGCGATATTGGGTTTAGGGATTATACTTCAAACCAATCAAACTATTTTTTTAATCATTCAAATATTGGGTTTAGTATTTTTATTTTTTTTAGGTTTATTATTCATTATTCAAAAAAATTCAGAAGAAAAAATAGAAGGAAATCCCAATCAACTTAATTCATTTCTTCAAGGTTTTTCAATTGCTATTATCAATCCAAAAATTCTTATTTGGTTTACAGCTATATATTCTCAATTTATTTCGATAGAAGCAACATTTATTTTTAATACAATATTAGTGTTAACAGCTTCTATTATTGATGCCATATGGTACATTATTGTAAGCTTATTAATTACTGGGTATGGTGTTAAAAATTTTTTAATTGAGAGAAGAATATTTATTCAAAAAATTTCTGGATCTGTTTTAGTAGTAATATCCTTAAGTCTTCTATTTAAAACAATTATTTAGAGTTCAGATACATGACTCTCAATAGATTTTCTCCCATAACTTTTTCAATTTCAGACATTGAATAACCTCTTTTATCAAGAGATTCAGAAATTTTTATATGATCTAAACAATCCTTCCATCCTTGAGGCAAACAATCTAAACCATCATAATCACTGCCAATACCAACATAATCAATACCAATTAATTTTATGACATACTCAATATGATCAATAAATACATCTAGAGAAGGAACAATATCTTTTAATTTTTTTTGCAAGTAATGTTGTTTTGCAATCCATGCAGCTGTTTTATTAGAATTTTTTATATTAATTTCATCTAATTCTTTCTTAAAATCTTTTATAAATACTTCTTCTTTTTTTTTAAAAGTAGAGTCTATAAAAAATGGGTAAGGATTTAAACCTACTAGCCCCCCTACTCTTTTAATTTCTAAAATTTGATTATCTTTAAGATTTCTAAAATGAGGAAATAGTTTGTGAACACTTGAATGAGAAGCAATAAAAGGTTTCTTAGCAATAGCGGCTATATCCCAAAAACTTTTCTCTCCTATATGAGACATATCAATTATTACATTGTTATCATTACATGTATAAATAACTTCTTTACCAAATTCATTTAAACCTAATTGTTTAATTTTATCTTTATTATGAATCTCATCATATCCAGAACTAACCCAATCTAAGGAATGATTCCATGTAGGTCCCAAATAAAATATCCCTTTTTCAATGAAATGATGTAATTTTTCAATAGAGTTTTCAATAGCTTCTCCACCTTCTATTGCAATTGGAATAGATAAAATATTATTTTTTTTATTTTCTAATATTTCTTCTATAGTTTTTGGAATTGAAACAAATGCACTGTTTGATGCTAACTCTTCAATTTTATCATACATCAAATTAGCATGCTTAAATGCACTTTCAGATTTGGGTAAAGATGATACCCATATAATTAAAATTTCAAAATCAATACAAGATGTTACTAAACGTTCAAGATCAGTGTGCCCTAACTTGCTAAATTTGCTAACATCTTCACCAATCATTGCCCTTTGAACAAGATCATTGTGCAAATCAGCTACAAACATATTTTTATTTGCTAATGATTTCCATTTTTATAATTTTATCAGGATTTTTAGGCGGTTCCCCTCTTGTAATATTATCAACAAATTCCATTCCTTCAATTACTTGTGCCCAAACTGTATATTGGCCATCCAAGAATGAGCAATCCTGGAAACAAATAAAGAATTGGCTATTTGCACTGTTAGGATTTTGTGCTCTAGCCATTGATAATGTTCCTTTAGTATGATTAACATCAGAAAATTCAGCTTCTATATCAGGCAGACTTGATCCACCGGTTCCTGCTCTACCTAAATTAAACTTATCATTTGATGAATTACCAAATTCAACATCGCCAGTTTGAGCCATAAAACCATCAATAACACGGTGAAAAACAACACCATCATACTTACCTTCACTAATTAATTGTTTGATTTGAGCTACATGTTTTGAGGCTAAATCTGGACGTGTCTCAATTACAACTATTCCATCTTTTAATGTCATATGTATTAAATCTCTATCTTCGTTTGCCATTGAAACACTCCCAAGTAAAAAAATATTTGAAAACACTAGGCATAGAAAAAACAATATTTTTAATTTATTCATATAAGATCTCTTTACCTTCTCTTAAAATGTTTTATATGAAGCTTAATGCACGTGTTTGAAAAAAATATCAAGGAATTAGGTATTACAATTCCGGAACTTCCTGTCGCACTAGCTAATTATGTCCCATTTAAAATAATTGATAAATTCATGTTTGTTTCAGGACAAGCTCCCGTTAAAAATGGTTCGATGCAATATACTGGAAAAGTTGGGAAAGATATTTCAATTGAAGATGGTATTAAAGCAGCAAAGTTATGCAGTATTAATATTATCTCTGCTCTCAAAAATGGTATTGAGGATGACTGGGATAGACTTGATAGTTTTATTAAACTGGGTGGTTTTGTGAATTGTACTAGTGATTTTACTGATCATCCAAAAATTATTAATGGTGCTTCTGATTTTTTAGTTCAAATATTTGGTGATCAAGGAAAGCATACACGTTTTGCTGTAGGTTCTAATTCTTTACCTATGAATATTGCTGTTGAGGTTGATGCAATTATAAAAATCAAATAGTTTTATGGTCAGTCCATCTGACAATTATTTTTTTGCTGAATCTATTAATTCTATTAATACTGATGATTGGAATGAATGTGTAGGATTAGACCATCCTTTTACACGTTACGAGTTTTTATCTGCTCTAGAAAATAGTCAGAGCGCCAATTCCAAAACAGGCTGGAAACCTTTTCATTACATTGAGAAAAATAACAATAATAAAATTATAGCTATTTGTCCATTATATATAAAATCACATTCTTTTGGAGAGTACATTTTTGATCATGCATGGGCTGATGCATATCATCGACATGGATTAAATTATTATCCTAAATTGCAATCAGCTATTCCTTTTACCCCTGTGACTGGGGAAAGAATACTAATTAGTGATAGTACTAAAGACAAATTTACAAAAAAAATAGAAATTATAAATAGGATAATTGATCAAACAAAAAAAACTAATGTTTCCTCATTACATTTTAATTTTGTACCAAACCCCTCAAAAATAAAGAAAGAAAATAAAGAGCTACTCATTCGTCAAGGAATTCAGTTCCATTGGAAAAATAATAATTATAAATCTTTCAATGAATTTTTAAAAACGCTTTCATCAAGGAAAAGAAAAGTTATAAAAAAAGAACGTCTTTGCTTAGTCTCAAATGGAATCAAAGTTAAACTTTTAACAGGTAATAATATTAAAAAAAAACATTGGGATTTTTTTTATAAATGTTATCTTAACACAACAAGTAAAAAATGGGGATCAACTTATTTAACAAAAGATTTCTTTTATAAGTTAGGAGAGGATTTTTCTGATAAAATTCTTCTTATAGTTGCATATAAAGATAAAGTGATGGTTGCATCAGCTATTAATTTTATAAGTTCAACACATCTTTATGGAAGATTATGGGGTACACTTTACAATATACCCTATCTTCATTTTGAATTATGTTATTACCAGGCAATTGATTATGCTATTGCAAATAATATTAAAATCGTTGAGGCTGGGGCACAAGGGGAACACAAACTTCAAAGAGGCTATATGCCAGAGAAGACATGGAGCTTACATTGGATAAAAGATCAGGAATTTAGCAAAGCTATTGATCAATATTTAGATCAAGAAATAAATTTGATGAATAAACAAAAGTTAGATTTAGAACAATTTGCTCCTTTTAAAAATTCAAACTAATTCTTTTTTTTGATCTTGTTTACTAGAATATTTGAAATTAATCTCTCCTTCTTTAAAGGTAATGTCTACGTGTCCACCTTTTGAAATAGAGCCAAAAATTAATTCTTGTGCAATTGGTTTTTTAATTTTTTCTTGGATTATTCTTGCCAGCTCTCTTGCTCCATAAACCTCATTATAACCTTTATCAGCTAAATACTCTTTAGTTTGACTATCAATTGATAGTGTTACTCTTTTTTCATCTAATTGAGCTTCAATTTCAATAATAAATTTATCAACAATTGATAAAACAATTTCTTTAGTTAAGTGATTAAAATGAATAGTAGAGTCAATTCTATTTCTAAATTCTGGAGAAAAAAGTTTATTAATTGCTTCTTCACTATCTGTATTTGATCTGGAAGAATTAAATCCTATCCCTTTTTTTGATATATCAATTGCTCCAGCATTTGTTGTCATAATCAGAATTACATTGCGAAAATCTACAGATTTACCATTATGATCTGTGAGCTTACCATAATCCATTACTTGTAATAATATATTAAATAAATCAAAATGAGCTTTTTCAATTTCATCAAGTAAAAGAACACAATGAGGGTGCTGATCAACACCATCAGTTAATAAACCTCCTTGATCAAAACCTACATAACCTGGGGGGGCGCCTATTAAACGACTTACAGTATGTCTTTCCATATATTCTGACATATCAAAACGAAGTAATTTCACCCCAAGAGTTTTACTTAATTGTCTTGCAACTTCTGTTTTACCAACACCAGTTGGTCCAGAAAACAAGTAGGAACCAATAGGTTTTCCTTCTTCTCTTAAACCAGCACGCGCTAATTTGATAGATGATGATAATTCTTCAATAGCTTTATCTTGACCAAAAACAAAATTTTTCAAATCATGCTCTAAACTCAATAAATTTTCTTTATCATCATGACTAACACTTTTAGGAGGTATACGAGCGATCAAAGCTACTACTGATTCTATTTCTTTTTCTGTAATCATTTTTTTTCTCTTTGATGATGGTAATAAATATTGTGAAGCTCCTGCCTCATCAATAACATCAATTGCCTTATCTGGAAGTTTTCTATCTCCTATATATTTATTTGATAACTCAACAGCGCTAATAATTGCACTACTTGAATACTTAATATTATGATATTTTTCATAATAATTTTTTAAACCTTGTAAAATTTTTATAGCTTCGTCTTTTGAAGGCTCTTTAATATCAATTTTTTGAAAACGCCTAACTAAAGCTCTATCTTTTTCAAAATAATTTTTAAAATCTTTATAAGTAGTAGAACCTATACATCTAAGAGTTCCATTACCTAAAGATGGTTTAAGTAAATTGCTAGCATCCATAGAACCTCCGCTTGTAGCGCCTGCTCCAATAACGGTATGAATTTCATCAATAAATAAGATTGCTTTTCTTTCATTGTTTAATTCCTTTAATACTTCTTTCAATCTTTCCTCAAAATCTCCTCTGTATCTAGTGCCTGCCAGTAATGCTCCCATATCTAAAGAATAAATAACAGCATCAAGAATAATTTCAGGCACATCTTTTTCAACAATTCTTTTAGCCAAACCTTCTGCAATGGCAGTTTTTCCAACACCAGGATCTCCAACAAATAAAGGATTATTTTTTTGTCGTCGGCACAATATCTGAATAGTTCTATCAATTTCATTTTTTCTGCCAATTAATTTATCTATGCGTCCCTTTTTTGCCTTATCATTTAAATTAATACAAAACTCATCTAATGCTTTTTTAGTTTTTTGATTAGATGTGCTACCATTAATGATATCTTCTTCTGAAAATTGATTATTTTCACCTTCTTTTACTTTAGCTATGCCATGAGAAATATACTGAATGGCGTCAAGGCGGGACATATTTTGTTTATTAAGAAAGAAAACTGCATGACTTTCTTTTTCAGAAAAAATCGCAACAAGCATATTTGCTCCAGTTACCTCTTCCCTTCCATTTGTTTGAACATTGATAGCGGCTCTTTGCAAAACTCTTTGAAATCCATTAGTTAATTTTGGTTCGCCAGTGAAATTTAACTGAAGATTTTTTAAATCATTTAAAATAAATTGATCTAAATTTTTTTTAAGTAAAAAAATGTCTATACCGCAAGCTTTTAAAACACTTAATGCATCCTTATCATCAATTAAATTAATAAGCAGATGTTCCAACGTAACATATTCATGTTTATTAAATGTGGCTAATTGATAAGTATCTCTTAATGTTTTTTCTAGATTCGAAGATAACATTATGATTTTTCCATAGTACACTGAAGCGGGTGCTCGTTCTTTTTTGCCATATCAATAACTAATTTGCATTTAGATTCTGCTACTTCATATGTGAAAACACCACAAACTCCGACCCCGTTTTTATGAACATATAACATGATTTGTGTGGCATCCTCTGATTTTTTATTAAATATCTTCTCCAATATCATAATGACAAACTCCATAGGCGTATAGTCATCATTAAGAAGAAGAACGCTGTACATAGATGGTTTCTTAGTTTTGGGATTGGAATCTAATAATACTCCCCTCTGCGGATCATAGTTTTTATTATCATCAAATTCTTGAGAAATAATTTTTATCATATTTATTATCATTACATAAGAACTTTTTTAATAAATTAAAGGGATTTATAATTGAGAACAACGAAAAATATATGCTAAAGAATTAATAATTCCATGAAAATTCAAATAAAAGCTATAAAATTAGTTGTTTTTTTAATATTAGTTTTAGTTTCAAATTCAATTTTAGCGAAAAGAGCTGCTATTATTATAGATTTTGAGAATAAAGATGTATTATTTGAAATCAATGCAGATACTTTAAATTATCCTGCATCATTAACAAAAATGATGACTCTTTTCATAACTTTTGATTATCTTCATAAAAATAAAATTTCTTGGGATACAAAAATGAAGGTATCTCATGTTGCTGCATCTCGTTCTCCAAGTAAACTATTTTTAGAAGAAGGATCGTCAATTTCTGTCAAAGATGCAATTATGGCACTAATTATAAAATCAGCTAATGATGTTGCGACTGTAATATCTGAGCATATTTCTGGATCCGAAAGAGAATTTGCTAAATTAATGACAAGGTACTCACGTGATATTGGAATGACAAAAACAAAATTTAAAAACGCCTCTGGACTACCGAACAAAGCACAAATGACTACTGCAAGGGACATCGCCATTTTATCGGATGCAATAATTTCAAAATTTCCTGAGGAATATAAATTATTTCGTCATGAAAAATTTCTATGGAAAGGAAAAACTTATAAAACACATAATCGACTTATGCAGTCTTATGAAGGTGGTGATGGAATTAAGACAGGTTACATTAAAGATTCGGGATTTCAACTGGCGTTTTCTGCTGTGAGAGGTAATAAAAGATTGATAGGTGTTTATTTTGGAGGAGATACAGGAAAGCAACGAGATAATTCATTAGCTTTTTTAATGAATAAAGAATTTAACGAACTTGGTATCAATACTTCAAAAATCAAACCTTTAAAAAAAATTGAAAATAAAAAAAATTCTAAAAAAGGTATTTATAAAATTGTAGTAGGAACATTCAAATATAAAAAAAATGCTAAGACACATTTAAATTTGATAAAAAAAAAGTACCCCAAAACTACTGATAATAAAGAAGCAAAAGTAGTAATGATTAAAAATAATGGAAGAAATCTTTATGAATCAAGATTTCAATTTTTTTCAAAAAAAGATGCTAAAACAGCTTGTTTACGTCTAAAAAAATATAACAGAGACTGTTTTATTCGTGGGTAAATTGAAAATTTACACCACTTAAATTTAACTGCTCCTCAATCAAAGTTGTTAGATTCAGTAAATCAGCTTTGTTAAGAGCCTCTGCCCTACATGTTAATTGATTTTGCGTATTGCTAGCACGAATTAAAAACCACCCCTTATTATTTTGTATACGAATACCATCAATATCAATCACTTCTCCATCTATATTTTTCAAACGATCTTTAATTTCATTAACAATATCAAACTTTCTAACCTCCGCAACATCAATGCGTGTTTCAGGAGTTGATATAGTTTGAGGAAAAATAGACATCAACTCACTAAGTGATTTTTTTTCATTAGATAAAATACGCAATAACCTTAACCCAACATACATAGCATCATCATAACCAAAAAAATCATCACCGTAACAAATATGACCACTCATCTCACCTGAAAGAGGTGAATTCAACTGTTTCATTTTTTCTTTAATAGGTGAATGTCCCGTACGAAACATAATCGGTTCACAATTAAATTTTTTTACTTCGTCAAAAAAAACTTTTGAACATTTTACATCCATAATAATTTTAGGAAATTTATATAAAGTTGATATCTCTTTGGCTAAAAGTAAAATAAATTGATCTGCCCATATAATTTTACCTTTATCATCAACAACACCCAAACGATCTCCATCTCCATCAAAAGCTAATCCTATATCACATTTATTATCTATAACTGTTTCAATAAGCTGTAACATATTTTTAGGAACACTGGGGTCTGGATGATGATTAGGAAATGCTCCATCAACTTCCTTATTAATAATAATATTATCAACATCTTTTAATCTATTAGCAAATAGATCCATAACAACACCCATTGCCCCATTACCGACATCCCATGCAACTTTAAGTTTTTTTTTCAGAACAATATTTTGAAGACTTCGATCAACATAATCTTTTAATATATCTAACTTTTTTAAAGTGCCGTTGCCCTTAGAAAGATTGGGGCTGACAGATAACTCCTGTAAATACTGAATTTTTTCAGCGAAAAAAGAGTTTTTATCAAGAACCATTTTAAAACCATTATAATTTGAAGGATTATGAGAGCCAGTGACCATAACCGCGGCATCAGAACATAAAAAATAATTTGCAAAATACGTCATTGGAGTTGGACACATTCCAATACTAATGACATTAGCACCACTTTCTATTAATCCCAGACACAATGCATTATACAATTTAGGCGATGATATTCTTCCATCATAGCCAACTACTATATTTTTAGTTTTAAACTTACTACAAACTACATGACCGAAAGTTCTACCAATTGTATAAGCTGTATTTTCAGTTAAATCCTGATCTACTAAACCACGAATATCGTATTCTCTTAGTACCTCAGGTTTAAATTTTTCTAAAGAAAAATTATTTTCCAATACCATAGTATTCAAATTGCAAGTTAAGAAGTTCTTCTTTATTATATATATTTCGTAAATCAAAAATAATTGCACTTTTCATTTGTTTTTTTAAGTTATCAAAATCAAGTGCCCGAAATTCATTCCATTCAGTTGCGATAACAATTGCATGTACATCTTGACATGCATTATAAACTGAATCACAATAAATAATTTTAGGTAATAATTTTTTAGCATTTTGCATAGCCTGAGGATCAAAACACTTAACTATTGCACCCTTTTTATTTAATAAATCTGCTATTGAAATGGATGTTGAATTACGAACATCATCAGTATTAGGCTTAAAACTTAACCCCAATATAGCTATGGTCTTATCTTTTAGATTATTGTCAAAATGTTTTAAAATTTTATTTACAATTTTATAAGGTCTTTGTTCATTAGAAGTATCAACGGAATCAATAATTGAGAAATCTACATTTAATTTTTTTGCTGTTATTGCAAATGCTTTTACATCTTTTGGAAAACATGACCCTCCAAAACCTGGGCCTGCATGTAAAAATTTGGATCCTATTCTTTTGTCTAACCCCATAGCATTTGCTACATCTTGAACATTGCCACCCGCAGATTCACATAAATCTGCAACTTGATTAATAAAAGCTACTTTAGTTGCCAAAAAACTATTTGATGCATATTTAATTATCTCTGAACTCTCAATAGTAGTTGCAACAATTGGTGTTTCTAATAAATATAAAGGTCTATATAATTCTCGCATAATTTTTTCTGCTTTTTTGCTGTCTACTCCAATAACAACTCTATCTGGTCTCATAAAATCATCAATAGCAGACCCTTCTCTTAAAAATTCAGGATTAGAAACAGTATCAAATATACTTTGATCAACTTTTGAAGCAATAATTTTATTAACTTCTCTTGTTGTTCCAACGGGGACTGTTGATTTCGTAACAACAACACAATAATTTTTAATATTATTAGCTATCTCTTCTGCAACTTTATAAACTGCTGTTAGATCTGCATCATCTTCTAGTCGTTTACTAGGAGTGTCAACAGTAATAAATACTACACTAGCATTAGTCATAGCATTAGTTAAAGACGTTGATACAGATAATAATTTTGTATTTTTAATATGTTTAGTTAACAGATCTGCTAGACCTGGTTCAAAGAAAGGACACTCTCCTTTTTCTAAAGTTGCAATACGTTTTTCATCTTTATCAACACAAACTGTTTCAAATCCAAATTCTGCAAAACATAGACCTGAAATTAAGCCAACATAACCAGTTCCAACAATTACTAATTTCATTAAATTGCCTTATATTTAGATTTTAAAACTTATTCAAACTAATAAAAAAAATATACATACATTGTGATTTAATTAAGCCTGTATTATAGTTTTAACAAACACAGGAGATACCAGGTTGCTAGCTGATCTATTTGTTTATGATGTTATGGTAGAAGATTATATATTATGTTAGATTTTCAAAAAGACTTCTTAGATTACTCTAATTAAGACTTGAAGATAAACTGAATATCTACTAGTAGTTAACCTTAACACTTGAAAGATCGCTCAAAGGAGGATGAAGTGGCTGATATAAATATAAATTCAATTAATAAATATTATGGAGATGTTCACGTAATTAAAGACGTTTCTTTAGACATTAAAAGTCAATCTTTTACAGTCTTAGTTGGGCCAAGTGGCTGTGGAAAATCAACTATGCTAAGAATGATTGCAGGTTTAGAAGATATTAATTCAGGAACCATCTCAATTGATGGACAAGTAGTAAATGATCTTCCGCCTAAACAACGAAATATTGCAATGGTATTTCAATCTTATGCATTGTATCCACATATGACTGTATTTGACAATATGGCATTTGGTTTAAAATTAGAAAAACGTTCAAAAGATGAAATTAATGAGCGTGTTCATGAAGCAGCCCGTATTCTTCAAATTGAAGAATATTTACAACGTAAACCAAAACAACTTTCAGGCGGGCAACGTCAGCGTGTAGCTATTGGAAGAGCAATTACTCGTAAACCTAAAGTTTTCTTATTTGATGAACCTTTGTCCAACCTTGATGCAGCTCTTCGTGTTCAAATGCGTGTTGAATTAGCTAAACTTCATGATCAATTAAATGCTACAATGATATATGTTACCCATGATCAAACAGAAGCAATGACATTAGCAGACGATATAGTTGTTCTTGATGAAGGAATTGTTTCCCAAAATGGCTCTCCTATGGAAATGTACAGTCATCCTAAAAATATATTTGTTGGAGGATTTATAGGTTCTCCAAAAATGAATTTTATATCTTCTAAAATTATTAGCACTAATAATAATATTACTGAGGTTGAGTTGTTTGACGAAGGAAAAATTTCTGTTCCTAAAACTTCATCCAACGCATCTATTGGCGATACTGTTCAATTAGGTATTCGTCCTGAACACCTATTGGTAAACCAAGATGGTGATGCTAATTGGGAAAGCAAAGTATTTGTTGTTGAGAAGTTAGGATCAGGAACATTCCTCTATTTAGAAAAAGAAGGAGAGCCCCTTGTAGTTGAAACTAAAGGTGACTCGAACATTAAAGTAGGTGATACTATTAATGTAGGTTTTTCTGCCTCACTTTGTCATCTATTTGGAAACAATAAAAAATCTTTTAAATAGTGTTTTTTATAGAATCGAGCTTATTTTGATCAAGAATTTTTATTGAAAAATACCGATTCTATTACTTTTAGTGACTTATAGATGGACAAAATATATAAATTATACTGAGCAGAGGGTTTCATATTATTTCCTCCTAAAGAAGTATTCTTCTAGTAACTACTCTGCTCTAACATAATATTGAAAAGTATTTAGAATATTAAATAATTCTTTTTAATTTTTAGTATTATACAAATTTAAAAAAGTAACTCTTTATTTAATAGCATAACGTATTTTTGCAGATACCCATTCTAAAAAAAACTGTTAGCAAAATCGCAATTAATATAATTGAGGCCTGTGTCCAAGCTAAAGTATTAATAGAGCCTTTTAATTAAAGATCTATTCCACTCGCCCCTACGAGCCCTAAAATAGTTGACTCACGAATATTAATATCCCAACGATAAACTGCTACTCCAGCAATTGTAGGCAATACCTAAGGGATAATTCCATACAATATTTTTTTAGCCTAGATAATAAAAAATATTAATAAAAATGACAAAAAAATTATAAATTATTAAACGTCATTTTCAATTAATGCTCTTTTATGAGTCCATGATTTTCCAGTTTCAGAAGGTAAAAATTCTTTTAACTCCTCGAAAACTTTATCCGATAATTTGCGGTAGGTTGTTAATTTTCCACCGTAAATACTCAATAAAGGAGATAGTTGATCCTGGACATTAAGATCAAACACGTAATCTCTTGTTATTTTTGATGCTTCCTTAAAATCTTCTATTAAAGGACGTATTCCTGAATAGGTATCAATAACATCGCTTTGATTTATTTGTTTTATAAAATAATTATTTACTGATTCAATTAAATATTGAATCTCGTCTGCATCAATCTTGGGATTTTCTGGGGAGTCAACTTCTACTTCTGTTGTCCCTATTAAAGAAAATTTTTCTTTATAAGGAATAACAAAAATAATACGTTTATCCTCATTCTGTAGTGTAAAAGCCACTTTTTGTTCATACAATTTATTAATAATAATATGACTACCTTTAACTAATCTTATAGATTTTTTAGAAGTTAACTTTAAAATATCTTTGACAACTTCATTAATCCAAGGACCTGATGCATTAATAAGAATTTTAGAAGTTATAATTTTGTCATCTTCTAAATAAATTTTCCAATGATCATAAAATCTTTCTACTTTTATCACTTTTGTGTTTTCTAATATTAAAGCTTTATTTTTTTCTGCATCCTGAGCATTAAGTTGGGTTAGCTTTTTATCATCAACCAGAACATCATAATATTGAAAACCTTTAATGAATTCTTTTTTTAATAAGTTAGAAAATTCTTTAGATAAATTAACTGATTTTGACTTAGGAATAACTGACTTACCCCCTAAATTATCATACAAAAACAATCCAATTTTAATTAACCAAGTAGGGCGAAGTTTTTTTGAATGTGGAATAATAAAAGGTATTGGTTTTGTAATATTTGGTGCAATACGATGAATAATTTCTCTTTCTTTTAAGGACTCTCTTACTAATTTAAATTCATAATTTTCTAAATATCTGAGACCTCCATGTATTAATTTAGTTGACCATGAAGAAGTGGCTCCTCCTATCTCTCCTTTGTCTGCTAAACAAACGCTTAGTCCTCTCCCAGCAGCATCTCTTGCAATACCAGCTCCATTTATACCTCCTCCAATAATAAATAAGTCAAAATTATTTTTCATATTTTTCATTTATAGTACCTAAAATTTCCTTAAATAAGTATAATATTTTTTGCAACAAAACTTAGAATTTCTTAGGTTACTTAATATGTCTATATTTTTTTTGAATGTGTCTCATTGATATATTGTATGATTATTTTTTTAAAATAAATGTATCTTATGTAACAACATTTAAAATATGGGAGGAAATATGAAATTAATTAAATATTTGATTATTTCAGTGGGATTATTAATATCGACTCAAGTTAGTGCGGTAGATATTCATTCTCACATTAATGACTTAATTGGTGAAAACCAAAAAAGTTGGAAAGAATTTAAAAATAAAGATTTAGGCAAATTTTTTAAAAAGGATGGCTTTAGGGATTTTCTTGATGCTTATCCTGTAACCAGCCTAACTGGTGGATTCGAATGGAAACCGGGAATGGGTAGAGAGTTTATTGGACCTCTAAGCGGTCTTCCAATAAAAGCTCCTTTTAGTGATTACATTCCTCTACCTGAAGGTCCTGTTTTAGATCCTAATAAAACTTATAGAATAGGTTTTGTTTATCATTGGGGTTTTCATCCGTGGCTAATAAGTTTAGCTGATACTGCAGTCTATGAAGCAAGCCTTCATTCAAATGTTGAAATCGAAGTATTAGATGCTGAAGGCGATGATAATAAAATGGGTCAAATGATTGATGACTTCATTGCGAAAAAAATGGATGCAATTGTAATGTGGCCAGCAAGAGAAGCTCCAATGGGACCTCCTGTTGATAGAGCTGAAGCTGCGGGCATTCCAGTTGTAAGTCTAGATAGAAGGACTTCTTCAACTAATATAAGTTCAGAAGTACTAGGCAACTTCTATGCAAATGGCCTTCAGCAAGGTCTTTATTTAAATCATGTAGCTAATGGTAGTGGTAACATTGTGATGAACAGAAAACCTCTTGGAAGTACTGCAGATGCTATGCGATCAGGCGCCTTCATGGAAGCTATCGGTGATTTAGATTATGTTATTCAAGAATCTATGCATACAAATAGTTCTAGAAAAGCTGCATTTGAAGCAACTCAAGACGCACTACAAGCTCATGATGATGTTTCAGTAATATTCAATACTGGTGGAGAAGAAGCTCTTGGAGCTCTAGATGCTGTACTTGAAGCAAATAGACTTAATACTGCACCTGGTGGTGGAAAAATTATCATTTTAGTAAATGATGATTCTAAAGAAACTGTCAATGAAGTGCGAAAAGGAAATATGGACGTTGTTGTTCCTTACACTCCTTTATTGGGTGGTATTGGTGTCAGAACTGCAATATTACATATAGGAGCAAAAGAAGGTTTGAATGATAAACCTCCTCAACAAGTTGTAACGCCTAATCTTCCAATGATTACTAAAGAGAAGATGACCATAGCTGGCATTACAACAATCACTCCAGATGAATGGCCTTATGCTTATGGCCCTGAAGCTGAGTAATATTTTATAATTCAATATTGATATATATATGCTTTCCCCTTAGAAATAAGGGGGAAGTTTCTATAATTTCTTATTTATGATAATTAGCAAGCTAGATAAACTTGGAAGCAATGCCAGTCTTTTAATTTTATTTTTTACACTATGTGCTTGTGCAATTTTCATTAGTCCAGCTTTTTTAGATTTTAATAATATTCAAAATATCATTAGAACAGTAATGGTATTAGGTATTATAGCTTTTGGAATGACAATGGTAATGATTCTTGGTGAAATTGATTTGTCTGTTGGCTCAATTGCAGCTTTTTCTTGTGCTTTTGGCGGATTGTTTGTTGACTCGAATTCTTCTTTGCTTGTTATAGTTTTAACATTATTAGCAGGACTTTTTTGCGGTTTAATAAACGGCATTGGTGTTGCTCTTATTAAGGTCCCTTCCTTAATTATGACATTAGGAACTATGGCAATAATAAGAAATGCCGGTTATATAATGACCAAAGGGCAAGCAGCATATCCTACAAAATTAGATATATATATGTCTACAGCAAAAGGTTATGTAGGCATTGTTCCTATCCCAGTTATTATTTTTATTATTCTTTCTATTATCTGTGCAATCATGGTGAGATATTCTACCATAGGAAAAACTTTTTATGTAGTAGGTTCAAATCCAGTGGCAAGTTTGCTTTCTGGTATTAATAATAACTTAGCAAAAATTATTGCATTTGGTATTTGTGGTTTATGTTGTTCAATTGCAGGATTGATACAAAGTGCAAGACTAGGTCAAATTGATCCCCATATGGGTATTGGATGGGAATTAACCGTAATTGCGATTGCTGTTTTGGGTGGTGCATCATTATATGGAGGAAAAGGTTCTATTGAAGGAACTATTATAGCAACACTAATTATTGGAGTAATAAATAATTTATTAAATCTTTTAGGTATGAGCAACCATTCTCAAGAAGTAGTTATTGCAATTATAATAATCGTAATGGTTTTATTACATAATTTTAAGAATAAAAAAATAAATTAAACATGAATTTCAATTTAAAAATAAAAAATTTAATATCTAACCATTTCTTATTGTTAGTATTTTTTATTATTTTTATTTTAGGAACATTAACTAGTGAATATTTTTTTACATTAATAAATTTACAAAATATGATTAGAAATATGGCCGTGCCAGGAATTTTAGCCCTAGGAGTAAGTTTTGTTTTTTTAGTTTCAAGAATTGATTTATCAGTTGGATCTTTAACTATTTTTGGTCCTATTTTAGCAGTTTCATCTTTAGCTTATTTAGGTGATGTTTTTGACTTTAAAGTTTTAGTTAGAGGTAATCAATATGTCAACAGTGCACTTTTTATAGTCATAATATCATTGATCACAGGTATTATAGTTGGCTTACTTAATGGCATTGGTGTCATGTATGGTAAAATAACCTCTTTCATCATGACTCTTGCAATGATGAAGGCTTTATGGGGTTTAAATTATGTTTTAACATCAGGTCATGCTTTTTATCTACAGGTTCCAACATATACTTGGATGGGCACTTTAAATATTTTCTACATTCCTTTTTCCACTTGGGTGTTTGTTCTTATGACAATTATTGGTTCCTTTATTATGAAATACACAATTGTAGGAAGGAGAATATATTCAATTGGTGGAGATGAGAAAACATCAAGACTAGCAGGTATTAATGTAACTTTTTGGGTAATTTTAGCTTTTATAATGAGCGGCTTTTGTGCTTCTGTAGCTGGAATTCTTTTTTCATCAAGATTGCAAACTGTAGATGCTCCACTTGCCGTAGGATTTGAACTGACAGCTATAGCATTTGCAGTTGTTGGTGGTGTAAGTTTAACTGGAGGTAGAGGATCTCCATATAGAGCTTTTTTAGGAACGTTAATTATGGGTGCATTATTTAGTTTATTTTCAATGTGGGGATTAAACACCTGGCATAGAAATATAGTGGTAGGTATAATAATCATATTAGTAGTTATGCTTGATCAGAAAAAAAATAAATTTGGAAGGATTTAATTATGACTGAAAAATATACATTAGGTATTGATATAGGTACAACAGGAGTCAAAGCTTCTGTCTTGGATGTTGATGCAGGAAAAGTTGTTGCCCATTCCTTAAAAGAACATCCTTTATTTCATCCCAAACCTGGATATGCAGAACAAGAAGGTGATAATTATTGGGAAGCAGTTGTAGCAGCTATTAAAGATTGTTTTAATCAAGGTTCTTATGCTGAAAAGATAGCAGGTGTTTCATTATCTGGGTTAGTAGGTGTTATGCTTCCAATTGATAAAGATGGAAGACCTGTTAGACCCGGTATGATTTGGATGGACTCTCGTTCAGAGGAAGAATGTACAAATATAAGAAATTCTATTGGTGAAGATAAAATTAATAAAATTAATGGAAACCGTGTGGCGCCATGGTTCGTTGAGCCAAAGGCATTGTGGATGAAAAAACATGAACCAGAAAATTTTCAAAAAACTCATAAACTTGTTTCACCCTCAGGTTATTGCACCTTTAAAATGTGTGGAGAATACACAATGAATCATGGTGATGCCCAACTATTCTATCCATATGAATATCAAAAAGGAATATGGAATAAAGAGGTGGCTGATGGCATTGGAATCCCTTTAGATAAATATCCTCCGATTTTTAATTCACATGAAGTTGTTGGTAAAGTAACTAAAAAAGCTTCCGAAGAAACCGGAATTAAGGAAGGGGCAATAGTAGTTGCTGGTGGAACTGATATTAGTTGCGCAGCTTTGGGATGCGGAGTTGTGAAAGCTGGTCAAGCTTTTTATTCTATGGGTACTGGTGCTAATATAGGTGTAATGATACCAACTTCACAAAGCATTAATGAATTTAGAATTTTAAAATGGACATCAGTTCTACCAGGCTTAACCATGTTTGATGGTCCTATGGCCTTTGTAGGAGCTTCACTTAATTGGTTTAAAAATAATTTTGCTGAAATAGAAATAGCTGAAGCTACAAAAAATAATAGCAATGTTTTTGAGTTATTAACAAAACAAGCTGAAAAAATTAAACCTGGTTCAGATGGATTAATGTATTTTCCTTATCTTGGAAATACTCTTGCTCCAAATTGGAACTCTTCATCCACTGGTATGTTTTTTGGAATACGCCCCACAACTTCAAAACCACATTTTATAAGATCTGTAATTGAAGGTGTGGCTTTTGATTGTAACTCAAATGTAAAAATTGCAAAAGAAGCTGGTGCAAAAATAGATAAATTTACTCTTAATGGCGGCCCAACTAAAAGTAGATTGTGGAATCAAATTACATCCGATGTTACAGGGCTTCCATTAGATCTACCTGATGTCGGCAAATCAGATGAAACAGGTTTTCCACCAGAAGCGGCTCCATTAGGCGATGCAATTTTAGCAGCGGTTGGTGCTGGATTCTATTCCAATCCTCTTGAAAGCTTAGGTGATATAGTAAAAGTTAAAGAAACTTTTGAGCCAAATTTAGATAATCATAAGATGTACAGTGAGTTTTTTGATGTCTGGAGAAGTATATATCATAACGTTATTAAAGATATGGAGGTTCATCATAAGCTCTTAAATAAGTATAACTTTTCTTAATGAAATTGAAAAATGAACAAAAATAAAGATAAACTTTTAATGAAAGGGATTTCCAAAGCCTTTCCAGGTGTCAAGGCTTTGGATAAAGTTTCTTTTGAAGTTATTTCTGGTGAAGTTCATTCTTTAATTGGACAAAATGGTGCAGGAAAATCAACATTAATGGGAATCCTCAATGGCATTACACATCCAGATGAAGGTGAAATTTTTATAAATGAAAAATCAGTAGTTATTGATGATCCTAACGATGCCTTTGATTTAAATTTATCAATTGTTCATCAAGAATTTACTTTATGTAATAATTCAACAGTAGCTGAAAATATATTTCTTGGAAATGAGCCTTATAATAAATATGGAATTATAAACTATAATTTAATGCATAAAAAAGCTAAAGAATTACTTAAAAGTATAAATATAAATCTTGATACAAATCAGATAGTTGGAAATTTAAACACATCACAATGGCAAATTATAGAAATTTGTAAAGCTCTTGCTAAAGAACCTAAGTTTATAGTTATGGATGAGCCAACCGCATCTTTAGATGAAACACAAATTGAAAACTTATTTTCGATTATTAATAGATTAAAAAATAACGGCATTGGAATAATCTATATTTCTCATAAACTAAATGAAATTATAAAAATTTCAGATAGAATTACTGTTTTAAAAGATGGAAAAATAAAACAAATTTTTGAGAAAAGTAAAGCAAGTGAAAGTTTATTAGTGCAATCAATGGTAGGAGAAAAAATCATAAATAAGAATGAAGCTACTAATATATTTCAACAACAAGACAATATATTAGAAACTATAAATCTATCTTATTCAAATCATTTTAAAGATATCAGTATTTCATTAAAGAAAGGAGAAATTTTAGGATTAAGTGGATTACTAGGATCGGGTGTCAATGAAATATTAAGATGCTTATTTGGCATAATCCCGAAAAATAATGGTGAAATCTTATTTGCTAACAAAAATGTAAAAATAAATAGCCCTCAAGATGCTGTAAATCTTGGTATAGGGTACATACCTGCTGATAGAAAAAATGAAGGTTTAATTCAAGAAAATTCTATCAAAGATAATAGTGTTTTAACTATTTTCAAAAAACTAACAAAATTTACTTTTTTCAATTCTAGACAAGCTTCTGTAATAACAGATGAATATATTGAGAAACTTAATATTAGATCAAATAATATTAATAGTTATGTTATGAATTTATCAGGTGGTAACCAGCAAAAAGTAGTAATAGCTAAATGGTTAGCAAAAAATTGCAAAGTTTTACTATTTGATGAGCCAACAAAAGGGATTGATGTTGCTGCTAAAGCTCAAATTTGGCGATTAATTAATGAATTTACTAATTCAGGGGGCTCTGTAATAGTTGCCTCTAATGAAATCCCAGAATTAATATTCGGATGTAATAGAATAATAACTATGCAAAAACTAAAAATTGTTGAAACTTTTGATAAAGAAAATTTTAATGAAGAGAAAATTTCTTTAAGTATATCTACAACTTAATTATCCTAATTCTACATAAACAAAATTATCTTTAATTTTAGTCTCATAAGTTTTTAAATCAACAGTTGCTGGTGATTCTAGCGCTTTTCCTGTTGAAATACAAAAAACCCCTTGATGCAATGGACATTCAACAGTGTCGCCATCTATATAGCCATCACATAAAGAAGCTTTTTCATGTGTGCAAAAATTATCGGTAGCAAAAAATTTATTATTAACATTAAAAATAGTAATTTTTTTACCATTTGGAACTTCAATTTCTTTTACTTCTTCATCATCAATTTCATTTATAGGAAAAGCTTTAAACCAATTATTACTCATACTACTTGATAATTTTTTTTAAATTCATATTTATATCTTCTAACTTTGATATTTCAAAATCAAAGTCATTTAAAATCATTTGTTTTGTAATCTTTATATCTCTACCATTATTTATAGCAAAAGCACCTCGAACTTTATTATTTTTAATAAAAAATTTAATACTCTTTTTTTCATCATAAAATCTATCAACAATACTGTCGTATTCATTAATTTCACCAAGAATTTGAAAATTATTTTCAAATTGATCAGTCCAAAACCAAGGAATTTCATTATACTGACATTTGTTACCAATAATATTCTGCGAAACAATAAATGATTGTTTTTCTGCATTATTCCAAGATTCTTCTCGAACGCTTTTATCAAAAAAATTGCTCTTAAATAAACAAATATCTCCAATTGCATACACATCATTAATTTTAGTTTCACAAAACTCATTCACTACAATCCCATTATCATTGATTATAGAAGTATGTAGTAATAAATCTAAATTTGGAGCAACTCCTATTCCGACTACTAGCAAATCACATAAAAGTTCATCTTCATTATTTAAAATAATTTTTTCTACATTAGATGAACCAATAAATTTTTTTATAGTAGAATTAAAATAAAAATGAATATTATTTTTTAAATGAGTATTATAAATTGCATTTCTTATATAAATATTAGAATTTCTACCTAAAATATATGAAGAAAATTCAACTATTGAAATATTTTTGTTTGGATAATTTTTTCTAATAGTTGATGCTATTTCTAAATTAATGTAACCAGCTCCAAGCAAAACAATATTTTGGCTACTTGATATTTTAGATTGAATTTTCATAGAGTCCTTTACATCTCTTAAATAAAAAATTCCATTTAGATTATTAGAGTTTATTTTTTTAGGAGATGCTCCATTTGCAAATATGATTTTATCATAACTATAAGAGGAATTATTTGAGTCAGTAATTTTCTTTTTTTCTAAATCAATTTTTTTTATTTTATTTTTTAAATATATTTTAAGATTAGGATTTTCATAACTTAGTTTAGGTTTTAAATATAAATCTTCTATTTGTTTTTCTCCAGATAAAAATTCTTTTGATAGAGGAGGTCTTTCATAAGGTAAATAATTCTCCTCTCCAAATAAAAAAATTTCACAATCATATTGACTCAAGATTAAATTTTGTGACAATCTTCCTCCAGCATGACCGGCGCCAATTATGATAATTTTGGTCATAGATAATTTTATATTTGCAAACTATCTTTTTTGATTTTAGATTTTTTGTTTATCCAGATTTGTTTTAATATTTCTACATGGACATGTAAAATTGAAGGCTCCTCTTCGTCTGTATAAGGTTTAATTAATTTATGAAATTTAGGCAATTTATAAAAAGGAACATTAGCATATAGATGGTGCTCAAGATGATAGGGCATATTCCAATATAAAAATTTTAATATTTTGCTTGGAAATGAGGTTCTGGTGTTATGTATCATATCAGGCGATTCATCTTTACCAGTATGTTCAACCATTCTTACAAGCCTTAGAAAGGGTTCACCAAGAACTCTAGGTATCAACCAGTAAACTAAAAAAAAAGTAGAGCTAAAATATAATGAATAAATTAAAATAAAAAAATAGCCTAAAAGCATTAATCTAGTTTCCTTTATTAACTTTCTTTTTTCAGATGAAGGAATATATTCATTTTCGCTTGAATTGGTTCTACCTAATGAATGCCTCACAAGATTATCAGCTATTCTAATCCATATAGTAATACTGGTAACATGCTTAAGATAATCTAAATAACCTCTTGGAAAATCAACCTTATCAGGATCTTTTTCTGGATGTTGAGTAAAAGTATGATGAGCCATATGTCTAAATCTTCCATTTAAGAATGATCTAAATATTACAAATCCTATAAAATAACCTACAAATTCATTTAACCTTCTGTTCTTAAATGCAGTTTTATGCATACATTCATGTAAACCTGCGTACAAAAAAGCAATAAAGATTCCATGTGCGATTATAGCAATATATTGGTAGAAAGTCTCATTTAGGAAATAAATCAAAAATCCAGAAAATATAATCAAAAAAAAATGAAGACTTAAGTGAATTATACCATTTTTATTATTTCTTTTTAAATAAGGCTTAAGATCTTTATTTAATATCAGTTTTGAGCCTTGATAAGGCCAAGTATGCTCTAAATCATTCATTTTATAATCTAAAAAACATATTTAATTACTTAGTTAATATAAAACAAATATATTCTATGCATGTAAATCATATTAAATAACTATGTTACATTTTTAATATATATATTAAGATATCTTAAAAAAAATATAAGATAATGGTCAAAAAAATTTATACTTGGGGGGGGAAATTTGCTAATAGAAATTATACAATAGATGATCTAATTAAGGCTAAAAGTAAAAAAAAACTTATTCAAACAACTGCAACAACTACTGAAGAAGCAGAAGCTGCTAATAAAGCTGAATTTGATATGTTATTATGCAAATCCCCTCTCATTAAAGATGTTAGATTAGGTGCACCTAATACATTTTTAACAGCAACTATTGACTTATCAAATTTTGTAACTGTCGATGATATTTTAAAAGAAGCCTTTAAAGCCATGAAGGATGGTGCCGATCAAGTTTATACAGCAAGGGGCCCTCATATCGTTGAAATATTAGCAAAAGAAGAAATACCTGTAATGTGTCATTTAGGATTAGTACCTAGAAAATCAGGTTGGAAAGGTGGGCTAAGAGCCGTAGGAGCAACTTCTGAAGAGGCCTTAGATTTATTTAATAGATTTAAGACCATGGAAAATGCCGGGGCTATTTCAGCTGAATCAGAAGTAATACATGAACAAATTATGACTGAAATTACAAAAAGAACAAGTCTTTTGATAAGTTCTCTAGGCTCAGGCTGGAATGGAGATATAATTTATTTATTTCAAAATGATATATGTGGGGAAGAAGAAAGTACTCCTCGACATGCAAGGGCTTTTGGAAATATTTATAAACTTAAACAAAAAATTAAAGCTGAAAGAATAATGGCATTAAAAAAATTTAAAAATGCAGTTTTTGAAAAAAATTTTCCTAGTAACAAAGAGATAGTCAAAATAAATGACGTTGAATTTGAAAAATTTATAAGTCAAATCAAGTAAATAAACCTTAAAATTCCTTATTAAAAAATTTTAATTGGAAAAAGATATAAAATAAATTAATATAGATTTTAGCTAAATTATTCAATACAAGTTAGATATAGACTATATGAAATATATTAATTTTAGTCAACTGAGATCTTTTCATGCAGTGGCTCAAACTGAAAGTATTACATTAGCTTCAAAACTCTTAAACATCAGCCAACCTACAATAACAAAACAAATTCAACTTTTGGAAGAGTTTTATTCTATTTTAGTAATAAATAGACATGCAAGAGGAGTTACTTTAACTGAGTTGGGGGAAAAATTATTTGTAATAACATCAAACCTTTTTGAATTAGAAGAAGAAGCTATCAACCTTTTTTCATCAAATCTAAATATTCATAAGGGAACTATTGTAACAGGCACTTCAGGAACTTATTATATAATAAAACTTATAAAAGAATTTAAAAAACGTCATCCTGGAATTCAATTAAAAATTATTTCAACAAATTCAAACGATATTCTTGATAAGATATATAATTTTCAAATAGATATAGGCGTGATAGCCAAACCGCTACTAAAAAATTTTAAATCAGACATTTATTCAGTACCCTATTTAAAACAAGGAATTGTTGTTATTGTTGGTAAAAATAATAAACTATATTCAAGAGATTCAATAAATTTAAAAGATCTAAATGGGTGTGACTTTATAAATAGAGAAATGGGATCCGAAACCAGAAGAGTATTTGAAGAATCTTTAAAAGAAAAAAAAATAAATTTAAATACTATTATGGAAGTTGATAGAACTACAATGGTGCAAGCAGTAAAAGAAAATATTGGAATTGGTATAATTTCTGAACCAGAATTTTATGACTATAAAGATATAAAAAAAATACATATAAATGATGCAAAGATATTCACACAAGCATATTTAATTTGTTTAAAGAAAAAGAAAAAAGATAATTTAATAAATGCATTCATTGAAACAGCAAAAAAAACTATTATAAAGTATAATTAGTACAACTTAATTTAAATATTTTTTTATATCAGCGTTAATAGTTTTGGGATTTGTTAAGTGTATAGTAAGAAAATCAAGTTTTTTAGCTGCTTCTATATTCTCTAATTTATCATCTACAAAAACACATTCATGAGGAATTAAATCAAATCTCTTAATGGCTAATTGATAAATATCTAGATTAGGTTTAATTAATTTTTCTTCGCCTGAAATTAATAAACCATCAAATTTTTTTAAAAAAGTGTAATCTTCTGTCATCCCTATAAATGTTTCTGCTGACCAATTTGATAAAACATAACATTCGTAATTATTTTTTTTTAGATAATTTAAGATTTCAATTGATTTTGTAAAAGCCCCTTTAATCATATTACGATGATTGGTATAATACATTTTTATTTGCTTCTCATATTTTGGAAATTTTGGTATTAATTCAAGTTCTGCGTCTTTAATTGATCTACCTGCATCCTGCTGTATATTCCAAGCATCATTACAAATATCATTTAAAAAATACTGTCTTTCTTCTAAGTTTCTAAAAATATTAATATAAAAATGATTAGGATCCCAATCAAAAAAAACACCACCTAAATCAAAAAGAAATTTCATAAACTATAGTTTTAAAAAAAAATCCATCTACTTACTGCTTCCATATAACGCTTATATTCATCAGAAAAAATTTCCAATAAATAATCTTCTTCTAGTTTAATGACATAAATATGTATCCAAAAAGCTAAACCAATTGAACTCAAAAAATACATAACATTTTCAAAAACAAGAAACATACTAAAATGAAATAACACAAATGAAACATAAATAGGGTTGCGTGTATAGGCAAATATTCCTGTTTTAATTAATTGATTTGATTTTGAAGTTGGAACAGGATCTTCTTTATAAGATTTGAAAATATTAAACCCAGAAAAAAAGAAAATTAAACTAATCATTAAGCCTATCATGCCAATTAAATTAATTGGATAAATTAAAAAGTATTTTGGGAGTAAAAATTCCCCAACTATATAAGCAACAACTAGTAAATATACTGATAATCTTAAGGGATTGCCTTTAACTTTTGGACCTTCACTCATAGCTTTTTAATCTCTTTTAATAATGTTTCATAAGAATTAGCTAAAACAAAAGCTCCTGCGTCTAATAATTCTTTTGTTGATCTACCTGTATACCAATGTCCACCTGCAGTTAAGCCAATTACTTTTACTCCTGCAGTTACTCCAGCTTCTATTCCTACAGCACTATCTTCTATTACTAATGTTTCTTTCTTATCTAACTGATGAGCATTTATAGCTGCTAAATATATATCTGGATGAGGTTTTGGTTTCTCAACCATATCAAAAGAAAAAACCTTATTAACATCAAAAAATTTTTCAAATTTAACTTTCTTCAAACCAACCAATATTCTTTTTTTTAAACTATTTGAGCCTATAAAGAAATTATAATAATTATTTTCCAAAAAAACTTTTGCACCCTCTACTGATGTTAATTCGTGAGAATAAATATTATTTGCAATATTCATTATATCTTCAAAAAATTCTTCTTTATTTTGAATACTAAATTTTTTTGAAAGCTCATCTATAACTTGAACAGTTTTTTTTCCCGCATAAACTGAAAATTCCTGTTCTGTAAAATTAATATTACGCTTGCCCAGATATCTAGAAAAAGAACGTGCAACTAAAATTTCGCTATCAACCAGCACGCCATCAAAATCAAATATTATGTTTTTTATCATTAAAAATTAATCACTTTTATTGAATTTTTATTAAAATCACACCTTTTAATGATTATTATAGATCTATTGATTGTTTTTTAAGAAAATTTTGCATAATATATTTATTGCGATACATAACTCGTCGTTTCATGCGAAAGTGGGATCGGTCGCCTTCAATAATAGGAAGGTAATATGAAAATAGGCTATTTTTGCAATGCAACTAACTGGGGAAATAAAAAAAGTTATAATCAGATTTTAGAAGAAGTTAGAGATATCGCTTCTTATTGTGATAAAAATAATTGGGATTCTATTTGGTTTACTGAACACCATTTCAGTCATGAAGGAATGGAAATATGTCCTAATCCCCTAATGCTTAGCACTGACATTGCTGCACGAACAAAAAATATACGTATTGGACAAGCAGCAAGTATTATTACATTCTGGAATCCAATTCGAGTAGCAGAAGACATAGCGTTACTTGATCAATTGTCAAATGGAAGAGTTGATGCAGGAATTGGCAGAGGTATTTATGGTCGAGAAGCACTAAATATGAACGCTGACGCTGATATGAAAGACCAAGCGAAAAACTTTCGTTTATTTGAAGAAACTTTAATAATAATGAAGAAAGCTTGGACAGAAAAACATTTTAATCATTCTGGAGAATTTTATACCTACCCTGCTCCAAACTTTGAATGGCAGCATGATATGAGTCCTCCTAATGCAGAATTTATGAATATTGAAAGTAAAATTCTTGAAAAAATCAGTGTTGTGCCTAAACCATTTCAAAAACCCTTCCCTCCTCTTTGGCAAGTAGTAGATAGTCCAAGCTCAATAGAATGGGCAGCAAAAAATAACATAAATGTTATTATGTGGATACCTCCAGTTCAATCATTAAAAAATCGCTTTGAAATTTATCAAAATGCAAAATCAGAAGCTATAAAAAAAAATGTTCAAATGGGTGATGGAATAGCAGTTGTTCGCGATATGTTTGTTGCAGATACAATGGACCAAGCACGTGAGATGGCAGGAGAACAAATGGTAAATTATATGCGCTGGGTTTGTCATTGGAGAGGTCTTGGGACGCACATGAATCCTGGAGAAAAACTTCCTGAAACTAAACATAAGTTAGATTCCTTGTCTTATGATTTTTTACATAAACGTAATATGCTTTTTGGCACTGTAGACTATGTAATAGAAAAAATTGAAGAAATGCAATCTGAGCTCAATATACAAAATCTACAAGTATGGTCAAACTTTCCAGGTGTTAAGCATGAAGATTGTATGCGGAGCATAAAATTATTTACAGAAAAAATAATCCCTCACTTTAAAAATAAAGAAAAAAAAATTAACCAAGCATCTTAATGAAAAATAAAAACATCCATCAAAATCTATCTGGTGGCCAAGCAGTAATAGAATCACTTAAAGCTGAAAATGTTACTCATGTTTTTGGCTTAATAGGATCGGCAACGATGGAATTATTTGATGCTCTATATGATGAAAAAGATATTAATTTCATAGACGTAAGGGATGAGCGTACTGGGGCACATATGGCAGATGGATATGCACGTGCTTCCGGTAAACCTGGTATTATAATAGCAGGTCAGAATGGTCCTGGAGCTACTAATTTAGTAACAGGAGTAGCTCAAGCTAAAGCAGCTTTTTCCCCCTTAATTTCTATTGCTGGTGCTATATCAACTGAACATGAAGGAAAAGATGCTTTTCAAGAAGTTGATCAACAGTCTTTGTTTGAGCCAATCACAAAAAAAACGTTTACAGTTAGACATACAAATAAAATTCCTGAAGTTCTCAATCAAGCCTTTAACATAGCTACCACTGATAGATGTGGTCCAGTTCATGTAAATTTTCCAAGAGATGTATTAGCAAATAATTACAATTTTTCAGATTTTCATCAACATCAAAAAAAATTAGTACCAAAAATATCTGAACATGATTTATTAAAATCAATTGAAATAATTTTAAAATCAAAACAACCAGTTATAGTAGCTGGTGGGGGAATTAAAAATACTCGAGGCCATAAAGAAGTAATTGACCTTGCAAAACATTTTAATATACCTATTGTTTCATCTGCGGGACATGGAGATGCGATACCTTTTAATGAAATATTATATGCAGGGCAAATGGGGCCAAGAGGAAATCCTGTTGCATCAAAACTTGTCAAAGAAGCTGATGTAATTATAGCCTTAGGAACAAGACTTGGTTTCAATTCTACTTTTTATTCCTATGATAATATAAACAAAAAAGCTTCAATTATTCAGGTTGATATTGAACCCAAATCGTTAGGGCGGTATTTTCCAATCACTATTGGAATTTGTAATGATGTCAAAACATTTACAAGTGAATTGTATAAGAAAACTAAAAAATTAAAAAAAAATCGTCAAAATAGTATATGGACTAATAATTTTGTAAAAGAAAGACAAAATTATCTAAAGAACAGAGATTCAGAAGCCAATCTCAACGAATATCCAATACATCCCACAGGACTTTTCAAAATATTAAGGGAAACTTTACCGATAAATTCATCTCTCACTCTTGATGCTGGTACTTTATGTCTACAAGCAACTGACATGTTTAATTTCTTAGGGCCGCGTTCTTTGTTCACGCCTCTAGATTTTGGTTTAGTTGGCTTTTCTTTTACATGTGGTCTGGGAGTTAAATTAGCTAAACCTGAATCTCCAGTTATAAGTTTAATGGGAGATGGGGGTTTTGGTATGACTCTCTCAGAACTTAGTACTGCTGTAAAACATCAAATAAATACTGTTACTATAGTAATGAATAACAAATCATGGGGTGCTGAAAAGGCATATCAGAGAGATTTTTATAATAAAAGATATATAGGTGCAGATATAGACAGCCCTCCTTTTGATAAAGTAGCGGAACTATATGGTGCCAGAGGTTATCATGTTGAAACAATATCAGAAATTAAAGGTTCTGTTGAAGATGCTTTGCAATGTAATAAACCAGCTGTAATCAATGTAGATATTGATCCTAAAGCACTTTACAGTTTTCGGCGTGACTCATTTAAACATAAAGAAAATTAAGTAATGACCTCATTCAAAAAAGAATTTGATCATAAAGGCACATATTTCGAACAAGCATTTTACAATAATAGTATTCCTACTATTTTTATACATGGAGTTGGTTTAGATAATACTATGTGGTATCCTCAAAAAAAAATATTTGAAGATAAACCGATAATTTTTTATGATATTTTGAATCATGGTAAAACTACAAAGGGTTTTAGAAAGTTAACTTTTCAAGATTTCAGCCAACAATTAAATGACTTACTATCTTATTTAAAAATTAGTAAAATTAATTTAGTTGGTTTTTCTATAGGCGCTTTAATAGCTCAGCATTTCACTTCTTTAAATCAAAATAAAATTAATAAACTAGTTTTAATTGGTAGTGTATACAAAAGATCTAAAGATCAAATAGAAATAGTGCAAAATCGTTATAAAGAAGTTTGTAATGGCAAAAGTATTACAGTTGGATCGATTAAACGTTGGTTTTCAGATTTATATTTAAAAGAAAACCCGAATGTATATAAATTTTTCTATAACTTACTAGAAAATAAAAAAAATGAAGATTTCCTTCCTGCCTATAAAATTTTTGTTGAATCTGATGAACAAAAATTAAATTTTTCTCTATTTAATATTCAAACATTAATTATGACAGGTGAAAATGAAATCGGATCAACTCCAAAAATGAGTGAAGATCTGCATAGAGATATAAAAAATAGCATCTTATTTATTATTAAAGATGCCAAACATGGGGCAACAATTGAACAAGCAAAAGACGTTAATGATCAGTTAAATAAATTTTTATTTAATTAAAAAAACTAAATTGAACAACTCATATCTTCACCACAACATAGAGGTGATTTAATTTTACCATGATCATTAGGACATTTAGAAACTTGAACAGTAGAACCATCATCTTTATGTATGAGATCATTCACTAATGGTGCATCGCATTTAGCACATGTAGCATTCACTGACATTCCACATTGTTTACATTCGTATGTTGCCATAATTAAAAACTCCTTTTCATTAAAATTTTAATAGCTCTTTCACATTAAGTAAATAAATAAAATATTTCAATCAATCTCAGATATAGAATAATCTGCAGTATTAAGCCAATTCTGATTAATTTCTATTCCCCACCCCGGAGAATCAGAGATTTTAACTTTTCCATCTTGAACTAAAAAAGGATCATTCATAAATAAATCTTGTTGCCATGAATAATAATCCTCACCCTCAATAGATAATTCTAAATATTTTCCCGCGTTAGGAATTGCTTTTAAAAAATGCATAGTACACATTGTTACTAATGAAAGATTAGCTGCATGAGGGGTGCAGGGTAAATTTTTTTCTTCAGCCATTTTAGCAATTTTTAAACTTCTTGTTAATCCCCCCATGTACATAACATCAGGCTGAACAATATTAACTATTCTCCGATCAATCATATCTTTCCATATTCTAAATTCACAATCTTGCTCCCCTCCAGTAACATCAATTTTAAGAGCTTTTGTGACTTCAAGTGTTTGTTCTGGTTCCCAATAAGGACAAGGTTCTTCAAAATGAGAAACATCATTGTCTTCCAATATATGGCCAATTTCAATTGCTCTTTTAGGACTAAAGCAACTATTCGCATCTACTAATTTAGCTGTATTTGGATCAAGATTTTGATTTATTATTTTTATAATTTCTTCTGATCTCCCTGGCCATTCATCTTCATCTCTTCCACATTCTGCACCAATTCGAAATTTAAATGCATTAATACCAAGGGTATCTTGTAATTTTTTAAATCTTTCTGCTTCCTCTCTAGGTGTAATATTTCTTTTCATAGAAGAGCCATAAACTCTCAATTCTCCAGGTTCTCCTCCTATTAAAGAAACAACAGATTTATTTTCAATTTTTCCTTTCATATCCCATAAAGATGTATCTAATCCTGCAATAGCTCTTAAAACATATGATCCAGGAAATTTATGTTCCTTTTCCATAATTAAATTTTCTATATCTTCAAAATCATGCCAGGACTTCCCCAAAACCCATGGAGCAACCTGTTTATGAAAAATTTGTGCAGTAATATCTGCATGATATGTAGACATTTGACCATATCCTTCAGATCCATCTTCTAAAGTTGTTTTAACAAAACTAACATATGGTTTGGTAAAAGTTTCTAGTTTTTTAATTTTCATTAATATTTTTGTTTTAATTCTTCTAAAATAATTTTGCTAGACAAATATGATAACATCATAACAGGTGCGTTAATATTTCCTGAAGTAATATTTGGCATTATGGAAGCATCAACTATCCATAAATTATCAAGATCATGTACTTTTAATTTATCAGATACTACACCTGTATTAATGTCTTTACTCATTCTACATGTTCCACATGGATGATAAATAGTAGTTGCACTTGATTTAAAATGATCAAGCATCTCATCATCGCTAGCATTTATAGGGTCAATATTAATTGGAGATTTAATTATATTTTTAATATTTTTATTAGCTGAAAACTTTCTAATAAAGTCAAAAGTTGAATACAAATCATAAACATCTCTTTTATCACTTAAATAGTTAGGATTGATACTTGGCAGATAATCATCTTTAAATACTTTTAATTTAACTTCACCAAGACTTTTAGGTCTACATGAATTAAAGCCAATTATAAAACCATTAAATTTATCTGTGTTAAGCAAAGGTCTTTTATTTTTATATGAAACTGAATAAGTTAAAGGATTAAAATAAAGTTGAATATTGGGATATGGATCAAGAGAATTCCAATTAATATATCCCCCACCTTGATTTAAACTTAAAGAAAGTGGTCCTTTCCTATTATAGAGATATCTTAAAACTGATTTTATTCTTCCACCCCAAGTACCTAAATCCTTATTTAATGTAGGCATAAAAGTTTTATACAAATAATCTAAACCTAAATGATCTTGAAAATTTTTACCAACATGAGGACTGTGCAAATTAAGAGGTATATTATGTTCTTTTAATTCCTCTGCACTACCTATTCCTGATTTTAATAATAAATAAGGTGTCATAATAGACCCACTTGATAAGATAGTTCCAATATTAGGAATAATATTAATTGTTTTATTTTTATGCTTAATAGTTAAGCTTTTTATTTTTTTATTTTCACAATTTAATTTTAAAACTTCAGTTTTGGTAAGAATAGTTAAATTAGGATGGCTCTTTATAGGTTTTAAAAATACTTTAGATGATGAAGCTCTAAAACCTTTAAATATGTTAATGTTATAATTACCTACTTGATTTTCAATTGAGCTTTTAAGTTGTTTATTAAAAGTAAAATCAAAATCTAGAGAGGTTTCAAAAAAATTCTTTAAAATTGGATGATGTTGTAAACTAACATCATTTATAGGTATTTTATTGGATGGTAATCTTTTTGTTTTATCATTAACAGCAAATTCTATTTGATCATATGTTGCTTTAATATTATCCCATGACCAATCTTCACTTAAATTCCAGTCTTCAAAATCAGAACGTAAACCTCTTGCATAGATCATTGCATTAATAGATCCTGAACCTCCTAGAACTTTACCACGGGGATAATAAATTTCACGATTATGTAAATTTCGTTGAATTTCAGAATAAAAATTCCAATTCATTTTTTTATGATAGAAAGTCATTCCATAACCAAGAGGTATTTGGATAACTGGATTGTTGTCACTAGGACCTGCTTCTATCAACAATACTTTATAATTTGTGTTATTAATTATTTGATTAGTTATGATGCAACCTGCTGAACCAGCGCCAACTATAACTATGTCAAAATTTTCCAAAATATTAAAAAGTTTCTGTTACTTTTGTTAAATAACGAGGCTTATCAGGATCAAGTCCTTTTTTTTGAGCATAACGAACAATCCATGGGTAAAATTTTGTCATTATAACTATAGAATCAAATTCTATAATTTCATTTGCTGGAAAGTAGAAATTTTTACTCCCGTTGTTGGTTGCAGAAATATTATAAACCATTTTTGTATACTTTGAAATTTCATTACTATCCTTTTTTACTGTTAAGCCACTTGTGTCATTCATGTTTAAAGTAAAAAGTTTAAAGGTATCTTGAATTAAACTTTTGGGTCCATGCATCACTTCTGCACTACTGAAAGGTTCTATCATTTCTTGACATAATTCCTTAAATTTAAGAGAAATCTCATTGGAGAGTGCAAAACCGACACCTCTGCCAAGAATAAAACCTGAATTAATTCTATTATCTACAAGATCTACACTCCATTCGTTATTTGCATCTTCTAAAAGAGTTTCACTTAAGATTTTTATACTATCATTAATTTTTTGTCTTCCCTCACTTATAAAAACTAGTTTTTTTAATATCAATAAAGTTTGCACAAATGATTTAGTAGCAGCAACACTTTGTTCTATACCTGCAAACATATTAAAGAAATAATTAGCAGAATTAATAATTGGACTATTTTCATTATTAGATATTAGCATTGTAATGGCGCCCATCTGTTGTGATTTTTTTTCACATTCAATTAAATCAGTACTTTTACCTGATTGACTAATAACTATTACTAAAGCTTCAGAAAAATTAAATTTAGATTTTTCTAAAGTGATAATTGATGGTGGCATACTATATGAAGGAAGTCCTAAATATTTTGCAAAAACATAAGAACTATACAAAGCAGCACAATCTGACGTTCCTCTTGCAACAGTAACAATATATTTTATTTTTTTTTGATTAATAAGTTTAGAAATTTCTAGATATGGATTGCTATCAATATTAGCAAAGTTTTCAATTATAAATGGTATGCTTAATGCTTCATCAAGTACTTTTGGGTTATTCATTTATCTTAATTCCATTTAAGTATATTTCTTTAATTTTTAGTGATTTATCAAGTACTAAAATATTAGATATTTTTTTCTCGCCAATGTAGCCTAAGTCTTTCATTTGTAAATATTTAGCAGCATTATAGCTGGTCATTTTAACAGCATCTTTTAAAGAGAGTTTTAATTTAATTAAATTAGAAAAAGTATCATGCATATTAACTATACTACCAGCCAAAGTGTTCGTATTTTTAACTAATGCAATTTTATTTTTTTTTTCGATATCAACATCAAAAAATTTATAGATACCATCTTTTAATCCAGTAGCTCCCATTGAGTCAGTAACTGCATATAAATTTTTAATACATTTTATGGCAATTTTAATAGAAGTTTCATTGACGTGATTTAAATCACAAATAATCTCTGCAAAAGAACCTAAATCTAAGGCTGCTTCTAATACTCCTGGGCTTCTATGATGATTGCCAGACATTGCATTATAAAGATGTGTAAAACCAATGTTATATTTATTCATTAATTTTGAACAACAATCATAATCTGCTAATGAGTGTCCAAACTGAATATTAATTCCAAGTTTATCTAACTGATTAATAAAATCATCCATACCGTCTAATTCTGGAGCAAGAGTAATGATTCTTATTGGAGCTATGGCTTGCATCTTTTTTACAAAATCAATTGAAGGATTTAATGTTTTTGGAGGTTGTGCTCCAAGTTTTTTAGGGTTTATAAATGGGCCCTCTAAATGAACACCTAATATATTGGTATTTAATTTTTTATAATTATTAAATTCTTTTAAAGCGTTATAAGTGTGATCAAAAGTACTAGTCCATGTTGTTGGTAAAATTGAAGTAGTTCCTTTACTTAAATGATAACTTGCCATTTTTTCAATTGATTTCCACCCTTCCATTGTGTCAAAACCATTTGCACCATGACAATGAAGATCCACAAAGCCTGGAATTATATAATTTTTTTCTTTAGTTGAATTTAAGCGTATAATTTTATTTATCTTATTATCAAAGATTATTTCTCCACTATATGTTTCATCATAGTTAACAATATTTCCCTTTAAAGATATCAAGTTAATTCCCTAAATTAATAATTTTAATTTTTATTGATTTGTTTTTTCATTATAAGTTATCTATGAAAAACTCTATAGAAAAATATAATAAAAAATTATTATCAGTATTAAAAAAAATTTCTATTAAAGAGAATAAAAAAATCAAAATAATTGCCAATAAACTCTCTGACAATTATATTAATGGAGGAATTGTCTATGTTTTTGGTACTGGTCACAATCATTGTATAGCTGAAGAAAGTTTACATAGAGCTGGAGCCTTTGCAGGAGCTATGCCCATTCTAGATAAAAGAATAGACTTTTCTTATGGTATAGAAAAAGCCTCAGAACATGAAAGAAATCCCAAACTAGCTAAAGACATTTTGAAAAATTATACATTTAAAGAAGAGGATTCAGTAATTATTTTCTCAAATAGTGGTGTAAATAAATTATCTATAGAAATAGCTAAAATATTAAAAAATAAAAAATTATATGTGATAGTAGTTACTTCTAAAATTTACTCAGACAGCCTAAAAAAAAATAAAAAAACAAAGCTTTATTACTTTAGTGATTTATATATTGATAATTATAGTCCTGTAGGGGATACACTTATAAATTATAATCATATAGTAATAACATCATCTTCAACTATTGCTGGAATTTTTATTTTAAATTCATTATGGCTTGAAATGTCTATAAAGCTAAAGCAATATAGACCTTTTCCTTTTTATAAAAGCTCGAATTTACCTAATAGCAATAAACACAATAGAATATTAGAAAAAAAATATAATTTGATAAATACTAAATTAAAATAATTATTCTACGGTTACTGATTTTGCTAAATTTCTTGGCTGATCAACATCAGTACCAAGAAAAACTGCCAAATGATAAGCAATTAACTGAACAGAAAGTGAATAAACGATAGGTGATGTTAAAAAATTAGTTTTAGGCACTATCATTAATTGATCACAATATTTTTTAGCTTTCTTTGCTCCTTCTTTATCAGTAATCATAATAATTTTTCCACCTCTAGCTTTAATTTCTTGTATATTTGATAGTAGTTTAGAATAATTTTCATCAGAAGGTCCTAAAACAACAACAGGTATATTTTTTTCAATTAAAGCTAGCGGTCCATGTTTTAATTCTCCAGCTGCATAACCTTCACAATGCTTATAAGTTATTTCTTTCAATTTCAATGCACCTTCTAGAGAAATTGGATACATTACACCTCTTCCAATATAAAAAATACTTTTCGTATCTACTAAAGTTTGTGCAATTTTCTTATATTCTTTTTCTTTTTTTAAAATTTCTTTAACAGAATCATGAATTTTAAAAATAGAATTAAAATATATTTTATTAATATCTCCAACTTCTTGCTGAAGATGAAGGACAAATAAAGCTAGAACAGATAATTGAGAAGTAAAAGCTTTGGTAGATGCAACGCCAATTTCAGGACCTGCTAAAGTAGGTAATATGAAATCACTTAATCTCGCAATTGAACTATTTAAAACATTTATTATGGAGATAGTTGATATTTTATTTTGTTTAAATTTAATCAAGCATTTTAGTGTATCCATAGTCTCACCTGATTGAGATACGACTACTCCAAGAGAATCTTTATTAATTTTACTTTTTCTGTATCTATATTCAGAAGCTATATCAATTGACACACTTAAATCAGTCATTGCTTCAAGCCAATATTTAGCAACCATACAAGAGTGGTAAGCCGTTCCACAGGCAACTAAAATGATATTTGAAAAATCAGTAAATTTAATGTTAGTTTTAGGTAAATAAACTCTTTTTCTTTTTTTATCAGCAAAGTTTAAAATCGTATCTTCAATACTTATTGGTTGATGAAAAATTTCTTTTTCCATAAAATGTTTATAATTTCCTTTAATTGTAAAATCTTGTTTTGGAACAAATTTATGTTTTTCTCTTTTTATATTTATGCTGTTTTTATCAAAGATTGAAATTGAAGATTCACTTATTTCTGCAATATCATTTTCTTCTAAAAAAATAATTTCTGTTGTATTATCTGGTAATCCTAAAACATCAGAACTAACGGCATTAAAATTATCTCCAATTCCTAAAACTAATGGACTTGCTCTTCTTGTAACATATATTGATTTTGATCCATGAACTAGATAAGCAAAAGAAAAGGATCCTAATATTTTTTTATTTAGACTTTTAATAGCTTCAATTGGATTGTTAAATGTATTTAATAATTTATTATATATTTCTGCAATAACTTCTGAGTCAGTATCTGATTTTAAATTTCTTTTATTAATAGAGTAATGTTTTATCAAGTCTTCAAAATTCTCAATAATACCATTGTGAACAAGTGCGCAGTTCTTTTTAATAAATGGGTGGCTATTGTTAATTGAAGGTTTTCCATGCGTTGCCCATCTTGTATGAGCAATTACTATATTGCCACTTATTTTATTGCTTATTACTTTTTTTTCCAAGTTAGAAATTTTACCAATATCTTTACTGTATTCAAATTGATTATTTGTAATTGTGGCCAAACCTGCCGAGTCATAACCTCTATACTCAAGAGAGTGTAAACCTGATATTATATCATTAACACAGTCATTTTTACTAGCAATACCAACAATTCCACACATTAAATATACTATATACAGTAATTAAAAAAAAATTTTATTTATTTTAAAATATTGAATTTTATGAAAATTTTTATTTAAATGAAAGGACTGTCAATGACAGTCCTTTCATTAATATTTTTATTTATATTCTTCTAGCTATTCAGCTGCTTCAGCAACTAAATCAGCTGCATCACCCTCTCCAAGAATTGCTCCTTGAATCATAGAGTTCATTACAGTTTGGAAAGCTTTATAATCAACTAACAAAGGCTCAGGCCCACCATCAGCAATTGCATCAATGAACATCATCCAATAATCGGTATTGTATGGTGCTACTTTTCCAATTTGTGGATATTACATAATAGTGTTAAGCCCCAACTTGTATCTAAATCATACTGAGCATCACCATTTGTATTATTTAAAAATTTATTTTGTTTTAATAAATAAATTAATAAATTTTGATTTTTAATTTAACAGTAATTTTCTTTTTTATCGAGGGCAATCAATTCTTGACTACGAAGAAGTGGGTCGCCCCAGCCACCACCGCCAGCACTAATCACACGAAGTACATCGCCTTGCTCAAATAACAACCCGTCAAACTTACTGCCAAGATTTTGTTCTCTATCAGTTCCTGGATTTTTGATCAACATAGCTCCCTTCCCAGAGCTACCTCCATTAAATCCCCAGGGGAAAGTTTCAGTGCATGTCTGTTGACAATAACCTGTCATTACAAGATTTGAAGCAAGAATTTCATAATCACGCATTATTCCTAAACCACCTCGATATTGGCCTGCCCCACCAGATCCTTTTACCAAACAAGTTTTGAGAACCCTCACAGGTGATAAAGTTTCTAATATTTCTGCAGATAGAATTGCGCAGTTTCCACTATGTGTATCGACTGCGCTGAGACCATCACTATTAGGTCCTCCACCCATTCCTCCACCAATGATATCAGAAATAATGTAGTACGGTGCAAAGCCAATTTCTTTCACTTTGTTTGGTCTGTCATCAAGTCCACCCCAGGTAAATGTTGGTAAAGATATTTGACAAGCTGCAGCTGAGTTTTTTTCTCCAATTGGAGCTAAACATTTTAAAATCAGGTCAGCTACTCCCTGTTGCGCAAGTTGGCGCACTGAAACAGCAGCAGGACGTTTAGGATCTAAGATAGATCCATGGCGAGTTTTGATTTTCACTGGCTTGTCACATCCGTGGTTCTGATTTAAATCAGGAGCAAAAATACATTTAACGGCAAAATTTACCATTGAATGAGTAGATGCTAAAGGGCAGTTCAATCCATTTGGCCTTTGGTCATCTGATTCAGATAGATCCACATATAGCTCCTCATCTCTCACTTCTATTGCACTATGAATTCGTACAAGATTCTTCGATGAGACTTCATCTTCCATAAATATGCTTGCTTCATAAAACCCATTTTTTACTTTGCTAATAGCGCGACGTATGTATTTTTCATTATAATAGATACATAATTGACTTAGTTTGGAGAATTTCTTGTTCCCATATTTTTTTGCCAGCTCCAAAATCCTTAACTCACCTGTCCTACAGGACGATAATTGTGATCTAAGATCTCCTGATGAAGCCTCAGGCTGTCTGACATTACTCGCCAAAATATCAAATATTGTCTGATTTGGACTGCCCTCAAAGAACAGTTTCGATGGAGGGATTATCAAACCTTCAGCAAATACATCCCTACTATCTGGACCTTCTGAACCAGGGTTTTTTCCCCCAATATCAATGTGATGCGCCACGGTTGATGAAACTGCAATTAACTCACCTTCGTTGAAAATAGGGCAAAATAGAACGACATCCATCGTGTGTGTGCAACCACGATAGGGATCGTTACAAATCAAAATATCTCCCTGTTTCCAAGTTTCCATTGGTATACTTTCTGTCATATGTTTTAGTGCCAATGGCATAATTCCCAATTGACCTGGGATTGTCTCAGACTGACTTATCATTTCAATGTTTGAATTGAATATTCCGCAAGCGTAGTCGTACATATCCCATATAATGGATGAATAAGCTGTCCGTCTCAATGCAACGGACATTTCTTCAGCAATTCCAACAATCTGATGTTGGAATATATCTCTTTCAATTGCATCTGTATTTACCACAATATTCTCTTTCATTTAATGGACTGCGATTGCTCAGTAATTCTTAATATACCCGAACTTATAACAAAGGCTGTTTGACCATGAAGAACCAATGTAGTTGCATCACTCTGTGTAATTACAGCTGGCCCTTCAATGCAATCTCCATAATTTAGTGTATGACGTTCAATAATTGATACATCCTCAAACCCTTTAACTTCATCAAGACAAACAGAGCGTTTCTTTGATGGAATAGAAAGTAGGACATCCTTTTCAGAATTTACCCTTAATGATGGTTTGGGGGTACGTCCATACGCGTCAGTTCTTATACTTATAAGCTCCAGTTCAATTGAACGGTCAGAATGTCCATATCGTCTTTCGTATTCATTATAATAGTTTATTTTGATCTCTTCTGTACTCCAGTTATTCTTCATTGTTGGATTTGATAATTCTATTGTCAAATCGTGAAATTGTCCTTCGCATCTTAGATCTGCATAGAACTTAAAATAACGATCCTCTTTAAATATCCCATCGCGCTGAAGTGCGTCGGATAACTTATTTTTAAGACTAGAAAAAAATTTTTTGGCCTTATTTTCTGAAATTGTTTCTAATTTTGTAAACCAGGAGGCTTGTGTAGTATGTCGAATATCTGTCATCAATAGTCCTTGAGCAGCGTAAACTCCAGGTGTAAAAGGAACTAAAACCTCCTTCATCCCCAACTCACGTGCAAGAAATGGTGCGTAGATAGGTCCTGCTCCTCCAAAAGCTAATAGTGAGAATTCTCTAATATCCAAACCACGTTCAACTGATAACTTTCTAATAGCTTGAATCATTCCAGTGTTTGCAACCCTCACAATTCCAAGAGCGGCATTTGTCACTGATACTTTCAATGGTTTGGCAATTTTTTTTGTTATAGCTGAAATTGCTAAATCAGCATCAAGTTTTAACTCACCACCAAGAAAACTATCCGGATCAAGGATGCCAAGCGCTACAATTGCATCAGTTGTTGTAGGCTCTTCTCCACCAGTTCCATAACAGGCCGGTCCTGGTAAAGCTCCAGCTGATTGTGGCCCAACACGCAACGCACCACCAAGATCTATGTGTGCTAAAGAACCTCCTCCTGCCGAAATTGTCTCTATGTCAAGGCTTTGCATTCGAATTGGTTGACCGTTGATTTCACGCTCATTTACTCTACGTGGTTCGCCATCTACAATCACTGAAAAATCAGCAGATGTACCACCCATATCAAAGGTAACTAAATTGTCCACATCTAGCTCTGAAGCTATAGCCTCCCCGGCTATCACTCCACCAGCGAGTCCTGAAAGCAACATAGTTACTGGATTTTCACGTGCTGCCTGTGGAGTGGCAACACCACCATCGCTTCGCATTAATCGAAGGGGTGCTAAAATACCATTTTCAACCAAATCATTAGCTAAAATTTCAACATACTTGTCGGTTATAGGACCTATATATGCAGCAATTGCTGTTGTATTTGCACGCTTGTATTCACCTACTTGAGAATTAATTTCACTGGAAATATATATTGGTACCGCCGGTAAAATGATTTTTAATTGCTTACGAAGAAACTCTTCCGAATTTGGACACAAATAGGCAAAAGATAGACAAATAGCTATAGCTTCAGGATTTTCATTTGCAATTCTTTTTGCAACCTCCGTAGCTTCAGCATTTGACAACTCTATTACAGTGTTTCCAAAAGCATCTAAACGCTCAACAACTTCGATTATTCTTGAACGTGGTACAACAGGTTTCGGTTTGACTTGTGTCATATGGTAGAGATGAGGTCGACGTTGGTTGCCAATCTCTAAAGTATCTCTATACCCCTTAGATACAGCAAGTGAAATTGTAGCTCCATTTCTTGTTAAAAATGCATTTGTAGCAATAGTAAAGCCATGAACAAAAATACCTATCTCATCTTTACTAATTCCTGCTTTTGTTGTTATGCGATTAATACCATTCAATACAGCTTTTGTGCTACCAGGAGTTGAGGGAACTTTATCAAAAAATACTTGGTTCTCAAATATTAGTACTAAGTCTGTAAATGTACCTCCTACATCAGCAGATAGAAAAATCATTTTAGACACTGCAATATTCCTTATGGTTTGACACCCGCAGCCAGCAAAATACTCTCAACAGTTTTTTTACATTTTTCAGCAACTTCCTCTGCTGTCATCCCCTCTAGGATAGGCGAAAATATTTCAGCACCAAGCTCATTAAGTCCATTGTTTTCCGCCAACATACGAACTATTTCAATATTAGGGAATTCACCATCACCAGGCCATTTTCTGTCATAACAATTATCAACAACAGTCTGCCCTACGGGGAGTTCAAGAGGGCCATCGCTAAGTTGAACACACCCAATTTTATTTCCAGGAATACCTTTTAACGTCTCAATATCAGATTGACTGCGTACATGATGCCATATGTCATAACACAGTAGACCATTCGGTTGATCAGCATCGCGCACTACTTTCCAGGCCATTTCCAATGAAGGTAACCCCCAAAGAGGAACAAATTCTAGATCGATATTTACTCCATGATCTGACCCATATTTGCAGGTCGTAATAAAGTCTTCAGTTATTTCTTCATGGCTCATACTGTTCAAAGGAAACATCGCATTAAGAGATGCGTGTGTGCAGCCAAGCCCCTCACAGATACGGAAAAACTCATGAGCGGTAGTTGCAGTTTTTAGAGTATATGAATCGGGCATGTTATCCGAAACCCATCGTCGTGACCATGTGTTTAACGGATCCATACGATCTATACGTACTCCATGATCGGCAGCTTGTGATCGAATATCAGCCAATGTCCTACCGGACTGCTCCATGGATTGAATATCAGCGGGCATTAATGAAAGTGCTGAATATCCTGCTAAACGGGTTGCACGAAGTTTATCCTCAAAAGAAAGGTTAACAACATTTGAATAATTCATTGTGTATGTATTCACGGAAAGTGTCATGCTGGAGTCCTACTCTAAATTATAATTTTTAGCTATTTCACTAATAGCCTGTCCTAAAACTCTTACACACTTAGAAAGTTGTTCTGGATTAGCGGTAAGAGCTGGGGCGATTTCAATTGCGGTGCCTATTGGTCCTACTATTACTCCAAGGTCGCGTGAACGTTCAGCGATGTCGATTACCATTTGTAATTCAGGTTTTGCGTGAGTATTTTTATTTGAGGTAAAATCAATAGCTTGCCAGAATCCACGACCGCGAATTTCTCCTACTGCAGGATGATCCCCAAATTTTTCCTGCATTTCTGACTGCCAATTTTTAGCCAACTTAGTCGAGTGTTCAATCAAACCTTCGCGCTCCTTTATCTCGATAACTTTTAAAGCAGTAGCACAGCATACCGCATGTCCAGAGTAGGTATGAACATGTCTAAAAAGATCTATAGCTTCTGCTATTTCATCATTTGTGATCACAGCACCAATAGGTGCGTATCCTCCAGCCATTGATTTTGCCATATTTAAAATGTCCGGTTCTACGTCAATTTGTTCACTTGCAAACCAAGTGCCAGTGCGCCCAAACCCAGTGATTACTTCATCAACGATCATTATTATTTCATACTTGTCACAAATCTCACGAACTCTTTTCCAGTAATGTGGCATGGGTATTTGAACACCATTTGCCTGTTGGAAAGGTTCACCGATGAATGCGGCTACAAGTGCTGGGTCTTCAAGCTGAATTTGCCGCTCAAGATGATCAATACATATATTAGTGTATGTTTCTTCGTCAAGTCCGTATGGATTCCGATAACACATTGGATTTGCTACAAAACTATGACCAGGAACGCGCACTGCTGGATCATCACGAACACTTAACCAATCTGTGCACGACAAAGCGCCCATAGAAGCTCCATGATAGGCACTCCAGCGGGAAATAACTTTATATGCAGCAGGTTTTTTACCAGATTGAATTTGATAATGCTTAGCAATTTTAATTGCTGTTTCAGTCGACTCAGAACCACCACTAGTAAATGCTACTTTATTAAGACGCCCGGGAGTCAACTCGGATAGCTTCTTCGCTAATTGAGCTGCCGGGTTGTTGTAGTTAATACCTGCTCCAGAATAGTGCATCATAAGTGCTTGATCATACATTGCTTGCGCAACTTCCTTATTACCGTATCCAAGTGAGCCTGCTCGAGTTGTCATACTCATCATATCCAAAAATGTTTTTCCGTACTGATCGGTTACGTAAAGCCCATCTCCTGACATTAGTACATTTGGTCCATGCTCGTGCATAGCTTTACGCGAAACCAAAGGAAATATTGAATGTTTAAGAGTAGTTTGGGTAGGATCCGGTGTATTGTTAATTTTTTTCATTATTTTAATCTTACGGCACAAATGAGCTTTACTTTTTTGTCAGAGCAAAAAAGCTCGGTGAGAGTAGACATTAAATCAAAAAATCCTTACAGTCTACAATAACAAATTTATTAATAAGGAGAAAAAAATGAGATTATCTGGTGGTGAAATCATAGCGCGATCATTGAAGGAATATGGTGTCACACATGTTGCGGGTATTCCCGGTCATGGCAACTGGGCGTTAGCTGATGCATTCAATCAAAAAGGCTCTGATCTCCCGGTAATTCAAGTTATGCACGAACAAAGCGCTGTGCATATGGCAGATGGTTTTGCCCGTGCTAGTGGCCGCCCAATGGCAGCTCTGACATCTACCGGGCCAGGATCAATGAATACACCTATTGGACTTGCAACAGCAATGGCAGACTCAATTCCACTCTTTCACATCAAGGGAAGCCCGTTGTCTTACATGCGTGGCACAAGTGTGATGCAACAACTTGAAATGAAAAATGAGGATGCATTCTCACGTATGCTAAGTGAAATTACCAAAAAAAATTTCAAACCATTTAGTGTTGAAGAAATTCCATCAATGATGCATAGAGCCATAAAGGCTATGGTTACTGGACGACCAGGGCCCGTGACAATCGATGTGCCAATGGATATTCAGGCTAAAAGCGCCGAGGTTGAAATCCATGACATGAAAAAAAGAATGCCAACCGGACTAATATTCCCTGATCCCAAAGATATCGATGCTGCTGTCGAAATGTTAATTTCAGCAAAACGTCCCGCTATTGTTGTAGGTGGTGGAGTAATGACTGCAAACGCATCTAAGGCTTTGTGTGAACTTGCAGAAAAAATAGGTGCAGTTGTTTGTTATACTTTCAATGGTAAAGGGGCAATTTCTGATGATCACCCACTTTGTGCTGGAGGTAATGGTCAAACTGGTACAACAGCTGCTAACTCTTTGCTAGCAAAAGCAGATGTCCTTTTATCTGTGGGCTGCCGTTTTACGGATTGGTCTTCTGGAAGTTATGCTAAAGGTTCCACCTACTCTATTCCACCCTCCCGCCTAATACACATTGACATTGACGCCCATGAAATTGGTAAAACTTACCCTACAGAGATCGGGATTGTCTCAGATGCAAAGGCAGCTCTTGAAGCAATGGTTTCTAGCATCTCAAAACAACAATCAGCAAATTGTTTAGAAAATAGAACTGCTTATCATGAAGAAATAGTTAAAGCCAAAAATGACTGGTTAGCGATGTTGGCCCCAAGATGGAACGATGAGTCAACACCATTTACTTTCCAATATCCATACAAAGTTCTTCGTGAAGTCATGGATCGAAACTGTATTCTTGCCGTAGGGTCAGGAAATACTCAAGGAGCTGTTAAACAATCTTTTCCGATATACGAACCTCGCACTCACCTAACATCAGGTGGATACTCTCCAATGGGTTGGGCCGTTCCTGCAGCACTAGGCGCTAAACTGGCGAAACCTGATCAACAGGTCTGCGCGATCATGGGTGATGGAGACTTCATGATGAGTTGTGCTGAACTCGGTGTTGCAGCTATGAACAATATCCCAATTGTCATCGTCGTACAAAACAATAGTGGTTATATGTCTATACGTGGAGGTCAGCGAAAATTTTTAGGTCGAGCTACAGCATCCCAATTCTCATACCACCATAAAGGAAATGAGGAACCTTATTCTGCTAACATCTCTGAACTAGCCCGCACATTTCACGTCCCAAGCTGGAAAGTGTCCGAAACTGAACAGCTCAAACCATCTTTTGAAGCTGCTTTCTCCAGCGGGGGACCAGCTCTTGTAGAAGTTATCACATCAAGAGATGCTGCAGGACCCTTTGTACCTGGGTGGTGGGATCTACCGTCCCCTGATTACTATGACGCAGAGTATGCAGAGTATCAACCAATGCGAGAAAAAGAGCAACACTTTTAATATTTGTTTTTGAGCCAAGTGCGTTGTTGAAATGAAAAATCTCAAACTTCAATATATTATAATTCATGAAATATAGCTCTAGATGATAACCGGTTATTCAGACAAATTGTCAGTTAGACCGAATGAAGTCATAAGTTTTATGGTCAGTACTGATGCACCTACCTTTGACCTTTCATTTGTAAATCTGAAATGCGGTGATCCTGAATTGTTGGAAACTATTATTCCAATGCCAAGCAGCGGAGAATATCAGGGTCGAAATCAGGAACTACAAATCGGATCTTATTGCAGCGTTGAAGGTTGGGACTCTCAATCATTAACAGGTGATTTTACAATAGGTGTATGGATTTTTCCAACTCTTAAAAAGACTGAGAACCAACCAGTACTTTCTGACAGAGATGTTGATGGGAATGGTTTCGAAATCGGCCTAACCAAGAATGGTAAGCCGTATTTCATGTTAGGAAAAATTAGAGTTGTTAGTAAAGTCGCATTGCCTATTTACAGATGGTATCACCTGACAGTACGTTTGAGAAACAATTCACTCGAACTTCGAGCAAAGTCACATTTTAGAGATCTTAGCTGCTTTGATGATAAAACTTTTTGTCTACAAACAGTCGAAGCTATTCCTTCAAGCAATAATCTATTCTTTGCAATAAACAAAATCAGTAATGATCATTTCAATGGTAAAATCAGTGATCCTTGCATCTTTGACGTTTGGCTTGATGACAAAGAATGTAGTTTGCTTGAAAACGATATTTCTGGAGAAAAAATTATGAAAAGTGCAAAATTTGCTTGGGATTTTGGTCGAGATATTTCCACGCAAACAGTAAAGGATATGACAGGAAAAGGAAACCACGGGATGTTGTCACAACTTCCCGTCCGAAGTGTGACCGGACCACACTGGTTTGGTAATTCCGATAATCCTCTCGATAATCTTCGCTCCTATGCTGCAATACACTTTCATGAAGATAGTTTGTCCAACGCTGAGTGGAGCCCAGATTTATCCATGAAGATTCCAAAACAATGGAAATCTGGAGTTTATGCAGCAAAGCTAGTTGTAGATAACCAAGTTGATTATCTACCCTTTGCTGTCCTTCCCTCAAAAGGAACTTCTAGTGCAGATGTTGCCTATCTTTTACCTACTTTCACTTACCTCGCATATGCAAATGAAATGCAAGAAGGTAAGGGTCTGAACTCCCTATATGATAGATATTTAGATGGAGCTGGAGTACCATTTACATCTCTTTTACAACCCTTACTAAATATTAGACCACAAAAAGGCCTTCTTCTCAACAAAGATGGGCAAGCCTTTAGCCGAAATCTGAATGCGGACCTGTCTATGCTGCATTGGCTCACTGAAATGAATATAAAATTCGATGTCCTATCAGACCACGATCTTCATCGAGAAGGCGAAGAGTTACTGTCCCAATATAAAGTTGTCGCTACCGGATCTCACCCAGAATATGCATCTAGTCGAATGCTTGATGGAATTGAGGGCTTCCTTAAATCAGGTGGCAATTTGATGTATTTAGGTGGAAACGGTTTTTATTGGGTCACAGACTTATCAGGTGACGAAAAAACAATTGAAGTTCGGAGACCGAACGGAACTCGTCCATGGACATCAGAGCCAGGCGAGGGAAGACATCAATTTTCTGGTGAAATTGGTGGTCTCTGGCGAGGAAGAGGACGTCCGCCTCAAAAGCTAACAGGCGTTGGTTTTACTGCTCAGGGATGGACTGAAGATGATCAATGTGGGCCTGCTCAACCATATATACAAAGTAACGCCCGTGATGATGATCGTGTTGCAGATCTATACAAAGGTATTAATAAAGGTGAGTTGATCGGAGACTTTGAGTCACTAGGCCTTGGTCGTGGTGCTGCAGGAGATGAGGTTGACAGAGTAGACCCTAAACTGGGAACACCACATCAAGCAATAATTCTTGGTTCGGCAATTGGTTTTTCAACTGAGTATCATCAAGCAATTGAGGAAATTTGCCAAATTAATCGCGATTGTCTTAAACAAGACGATGCAAATATCCGCGCTGATCTTGTTTGGTTTGATACACTTTTTGGCGGAGCAGTATTTTCAGCAGGATCAATAAATTGGATATCTTGTTTAACTTATAATAATTGTCAAAATACTGTATCTACACTCACCTACAATGCTCTAACTCGCATGTTAAAAGATAATAAATAAGTTATTTTGTCTTACATTTGATAAGAAAATTAATTAAAAAAGGATGTTTTTTTTAAAAAAAAATTTGGCATTGACTAGTATTAATTTAATGTATTCAATAGAATTAAATAATAAAAATATTCATGGAGGAATATATGAAAAGTATAAAATTAGCTCTTATAGGCTTATTATTAGTTGCAGGAAGTTCTTTCTCTTTACGTGCAGCTGACTTACATTTTATAATGTGTGGCGGTGAAGTTAGAGAGGCAGATCAAACTGTTGTAGATGCTTTTATTGCAAATAATCCTGGAGTAAACGTTAACATTGAGGCAGTTCCTTGGGGTACTTGTCAAGACAAGTCATTAACACTTGCAGCAGCAGGTGATCCACCATCAATTTCATACATGGGGTCACGTACACTTCGTCAGCTTGCTAACAATGATTTGATTGTTCCAGCTAAAATTTCTAGTGATTTAATGGAAGCTTATCAACCTGGTATCTTAAATACTGTTACAGTAAAGGGAACTCATTGGGGATATCCTCGAGCTTTTTCAACAAAGGCGCTGTTCATTAACTGCGATTTGGCTGAACAAGCTGGTGTGGCCTGTGAAGCCCCGACAAATTGGGATGAATTGTATGACATGGCTAAAGCAATAAATGATAATACAGACGCAGCTGGTTTTGGTCTCGTTGGAAAAGACTTTGACAATACTATGCATCAGTTTTTAGTTTGGCTTTATTCTAATGGAGGTCAAGTAATTGATCTACAAACTGGAGCAAATATGCTTGACAGCCAAAGTACTCGTGAGACACTTGCACTTTATGAGAAACTAGTTGGAGTTGCTCAAGAAGGGCCAACTGCTTTCGAACGTTCACAAGTTAAAGACCTTTATAATGATGGACAAGTAGGTATGTATGTGGAAGGTCCTTGGGGTCGTGGCGTACATAACGAAGGAATGAACGAAATAGTAGTTCCAATTCCAGCAGGACCTAGTGGTGAGAGTGGCACGCTTCTCATTACCGACTCGATCGCTGTATTTAAAGGTTCAGGACATGAAGACATAGCACATAAACTTGCTACCGCATTAACAAGTGGCGAAAGTCAATATGCTCTTGATACACCTGATGGTGGATGGGGTCTTACTCCAATCTTTGACTATGAGAAACTTGGTATATCAGATCCTTACTACAAGGGTGATGACTATTGGGCAGTCTTTATCAATGGTATTGGTGCAGGTGGACCAGAGCCACTTGTTGAAGATTTTAAAATTATGCAATCGGTGTTCGTCAATATGATTCAGGGTATTTTATTGGGTGATGACACAGTAGACAATCTAGTGTCAATCGCTGGTGAAGAATTCGACGAACTTCTATAAAATTTAAATTTTACTCAGGGCGGTAATTAACTCCGCCCTGGACTATTATTGCGTTCATATAGTATTATAAAAAGAATACAAAATGATTGAAAAAAAGAGTAAATTAGATTTCTATCCTTACTTTCTTCTTGCTCCGTCACTGATTTTTATTCTTGTAATTGTTGCATGGCCTTTGATCGAAACTTTTCGATTGTCACTCACTGACGCACGACTTGGTGGGGAGAGTTACGTCGGCTTTGAAAACTATCAAGAACTTCTTGAAAAAAAGAAATTTCATCGCGTCATCACTCGAACATTTTTTTGGATGTTTTTATCAGTTGGTTTGAAAATTTTATTGGGCTTAGCTGGAGCAACACTTTTAAACGCTAAAGTACCAGGACGGGCTCTTTTTAGAGTATTAGTTATGCCACCTTGGGTGATTCCAATTGCCATTGGATGTATTGGTTGGCTATGGCTTTACAATAGTCATTTTGGGCTCTTATCAGGTATAGCTCAACGAATTGGTTTGATCGATGGTCCATTTGGTTTTTTAGCTTATAAAAAACCTGCTTTTTATTCAGCAATTGTTACAGATGTATGGGTGGGTACGCCAATGGTTACTATTTTTTTCCTCGCAGCAATGCAAGGAGTTAGTCGTGATCTTTATGAAGCAGCTTGGGTAGACGGTGCTGGACGCTGGCATAGGTTTCGAAGAATTACTATTCCACAAATTATGCCTGTTATTGTAACTATGTCTTTACTCTCAATGATCTGGACTTTTAATAGCTTTGAAATTATTTGGATTTTAACCGAAGGTGGGCCACGTGGTGCAACAACAACACTTATTGTTGACACTTACAAAACTGCCATAGGTAATTGGAAATTTGGTGAGGGTGCAGCCAGAGCTGTAATCATCGTTGCATTGCTTGGAATATTTTCTTTTTTTTATTATTCTTTGATAAAAAAGTTAAACAAATTTGAAGAGAGAAAATAACTTTATGGATAAGTATTCCAAAGTTGAACTTGTATTAATCTACTCAGGTATAGCAATTTTTTTGACTTTTATTCTTTTGCCATTCTTTGAAATGTTTATGACATCCTTAAGGCCGTTAGATCATCTTTTTCGTGCTCCCTATCAATTCTGGTCTGATGATTTTAGTTTTGAAGCATATCATAAAATGTGGGAAACCGTTCCATTGCTTGGACGATATATATGGAATTCAATTTACATATCATCGATGGTTACCTTACTAACAATGATTTTAATTATTCCTGCAGCTTATGCATTTGCGCGATTAGATTTTCCTCTTAAAAATGCAACACTTTCAATGTTTCTTGGTGTTAATATGTTTACAGGAGCAGTTTTATTGATTCCACTCTACCGTGTGCTCAGAACATTAGGACTACTAAATACCTATTGGGCGATGATTATTCCTGGAGTAGCGTTTTTAATTCCAACTGGCATTTGGCTTTTAAAACCCTATTTTGAAAAAATTCCACGGGAATTGGAAGAAGCTGCGTTTGTTGATGGTGCCGGCCGTCTCTATATGCTAGGTCGCATCATACTTCCACTTTCCATCCCTGGTTTGATTGTTGTAGGCGTGGCCGTATTTATAGGTGCATATGCTCAACAATTCCTATTCGCTATAACGTTCAATCAGACTCGCGAATACCAACCACTGCCTGCTGGATTATATGAATTCATCGGCTATCAGACCGTGACTTGGAATGAAATGATGGCAGCAGCTTTGGTAGGTGTTTTGCCCGTTATGTTTGTATTTTTATTTTTGCAAAAGTATCTTGTAGCAGGACTTACTGCTGGAGCAGTTAAAGACTAACCTAAAAATATAGAAGGATCTAGAGTTTTAAATTTAGTATTAATGTTTAGTTTTTCATATTTAGATCTAGTTTTTTCCAAGTATTAGTTAATTCAACTATTTTTCCAGTTTTACGAGACTCATCTATTTTCATAGCAATAATACCAGCCTCAATACAATCTTTTACGCCAACAGGTAAATTTATTTTTTCTAAATTTGTCAAATGTTGATTAATGTCTTTTAACATAAGGTTATCTGCTCCATAGTGTCCTTTTGATGCTCCAAAAGCAGCTCCATAATCTTCATCTAGAACAAGATTATTTTCTTGATCATGAGCTTTAAGATAGCCTCTTACAAAATCACCTTCAACCATACCATTAGTGCCAATAACGGCAAAACGTCTAAATTCATCAGGAACTCTCATATTCGTATGAAATGCTAATGTTGCACCATTTTCATATTCAATGATAGCAACTTGATGATCAACAATATCAGCATCACTATCAAATACATTTTCTTTTGCTTCCCATCCAAATAAATTATATTTTGTAAATTCTTCTATATTTTCTTGTGGTTTATTTTCTGGAATAAAA
>Ga0315339_1000089_pt1 | contig 153013 bp, 143 predicted proteins | sample ASW17metaG_FD_204514 | JGI IMG/M metagenome (GOLD analysis project Ga0315339, IMG submission 204514) | Ammonia-oxidizing marine archaeal communities from Pacific Ocean, United States - ASW #17 | ecosystem: Environmental > Aquatic > Marine > Oceanic | place: USA: California | collected 2016-12-05
TTGCCGCGGACGGAGCAAAGCGCTTTGCGGTAAAGGCGCAAGTGCATGCAGGCGGGCGTGGCAAGGGGGGCGGCATCAAGCTCGCCGAAACCCCGGAACAGGCCGGTGAACTCGCCGGCGCCATGCTGGGAACGGCGCTCATCACTCCCCAGGCCGGGCCCGAAGGGGTGGTCGTGCGCCAGGTGTTGATCGAGGCCGGAGCCGATATCGCTGCCGAGCTTTATGTCGGGCTCACCATCGACCGAACGGCACGCTGCCCGGTAGTGATCGCCTCCGCCGAGGGCGGTGTCGAGATCGAGGAGGTTGCCGAGCACAGTCCGGAGGCGATATTCAAGGAGCCGTGTGTGCCGGGATGGGGCCTTCGCCCGTTCCAGGCGACGAGGCTCGCCTACCGTCTGGGGCTCGACGGTCGCGTGGCGCGCGCAGTGGCTGCCACAATCCTGAAGCTGGCGCGAGCCTATGACGACCTCGATGCATCGCTGGCCGAAATCAACCCGCTGGTAATCGGCCCGGACGGCGAGGTTACGGTGCTCGATGCCAAGATCGTGCTCGACGACAACGCCCTGTTCCGGCATGCGGACCTCGCCGAGCTGCGCGATCGTAGCGAGGAAGAGCCGCTCGAGCTCGAAGCGTCGGAACATTCGCTCAGCTACGTGGCGCTGGATGGCACGGTGGGGTGCATGGTGAACGGCGCCGGGTTGGCAATGGGCACGATGGACGAGATCAGCAACGCCGGAGGATTTCCCGCCAACTTTCTGGATGTGGGGGGCGGCGCCTCGGTCGAGCGCGTCGCCAGTGCGTTTCGAATCCTCATGAAGGGCGCACAGGTGAAGGCCGTGCTGATCAATATCTTCGGTGGCATCGTGCGCTGCGATCGAGTCGCCAAGGGGGTGATCGAAGCGCTGGAGACCATCGATGTGAACGTCCCCGTGGTGGTCCGGTTACAGGGCACCAACGCCGAGGAAGGCCGCGAGATCCTGCGAGCCTCGGACCTCGAGTTCATTGTTGCTGAAACCCTTCAAGATGCGGCGCAGAAGGCCGTTGCCGCTGCCGCCGGGCAATCGCCGTGAGCATCCTCATTGACGCCGACACGCGCGTCCTCGTTCAGGGCATCACCGGCGCGGAAGGGTCGTTTCATAGCCGCCAGTGTATTGAGTACGGTACGCGGATTGTTGCAGGGGTGACGCCCGGCAAAGGCGGCACGCGATTCGACGACTCGGTGCCGGTATATGACTCGGTAATCGATGCGGTGCGCGAGACGGAGGCGGAGATTTCGCTGGTATTCGTTCCACCGCCGTTCGCGCCCGACGCGGTGATGGAGGCGGCTGATGCCGGGCTGCGACTGGTCATCTGTATCACCGAGGGAATCCCGACGCTCGACATGGTCGACGTGGTCGGCTACTGCAACGGCAGGGGTACGCGACTCATCGGCCCCAACTGCCCTGGCGTGATCTCTCCGGGCAAGTCCAAGGTCGGCATCATGCCGGCGTTCGTCCATCAGGAAGGCCGTGTGGGGGTGATCTCGCGCTCCGGCACTCTCACCTATGAGGCGGTCGACCAGCTGACACGTGCTGGTCTCGGCCAGTCGACTTGTATCGGCATCGGCGGCGACCCGGTGATCGGCACGACCTTCAAGGATTGCCTCGAATTGTTCGCCGAGGACGAGCAGACAGAGGCCGTGGTCATGATTGGCGAGATCGGTGGCAGCGGTGAGGAGGAGGCGGCAGAGTTCATCGCCGCCGACTACCCATTACCGGTGGTTTCTTTTATTGCCGGCCAGACGGCTCCTCCGGGCAAACGAATGGGGCACGCGGGTGCCATCATCGCCGGCGGCAAGGGCACCGCCGCAGAGAAGATGAAGGCGCTGCTGGATGCCGGCGCCGACGTCGTTGACAGTCCCTCCGAGCTCGGTGCCAAGACCCTCGAGGTGCTGTCGCGCTAGTGGCCGCGCGAGATCCCCGCCGCGGCGGACCGAGGCCGAAACGGTTACGGACGGTTTCGATAGGTCTCTGGTCTTGGCAGTCGGCGCCGTGACTTCTGCGCCCATGCCGCGGCGAGCGACAAGCCGGCCACGAACCCGCCGATGTGTGCGTACCACGCCACCCCGGCAGTGCCGCTGCTACTTGCCGACCAGAGCTGGATCAGGAACCAGATCCCCAGCAGCAAGACGGAGGGCAGGTACATGATGCGGATGAAGATCACCAGGAACACGAGCGTCAGCACCCGCGCCGTGGGGTACAGCAGCATATAGGCGCCCAGGACCCCGGCGATGGCACCGCTCGCCCCTACCATCGGGACGGTGCTGCCGGGCATGAAGACCACCTGCGCGCCCGCCGCGCTGAGGCCGCACATCAGGTAGAAGCCGAGAAATCGAACGGAACCGAGGGTGTCCTCGATATTGTCGGCGAATACCCACAGGTAGAGCATGTTGCCGCCCAGGTGGAACAGGTCGCCGTGCACGAACATCGAGGTGAGAAGTGTCAACGGTGCCGGGATAGGCATCTGCGTCCACAGCGACGGAGAGGTCAGGGCGGCAGGTACCAGTCCGAGCCGCGTGACCATCGCCACATACGCCTGGTCGCCGCCCGCCATGCGCACCTGTAGCTGGAAGGCGAAGACAGCCAAGTTGGCACCGAACAGCAGGTACGTGACCCAGGGCGTGGAATGCGTCGGGTTGTCATCGCGCAGCGGAATCATGGAGCGGTCGCTTTCATGAGCTCGGTCACAGCGGCACGGGCCGTGGCAGCGATGTCGCTGGCGGCGACTTCAGGATCCGCGTGCATCGGCGCACCGATCCGCACCTGAATGCTGCCGGGATCGGCGAAGCGCCTGCCGCTCGGCATGAGGTGCCCGGAGTTGACCAACGCCACCGGGACGATCGGCACGCCGACGGCGCGCGCCAGATAGACGAAGCCACTGCGGAAGCGCGCCACCTCCCCTTCCGCGGTCCGAGCTCCCTCGGCGAAGACCACGGTGGATATCGGTCGCGCCGATCGCTGTCGTGAGGTCGATAGCACCTTGGCGATCGAGTCGTTGGCGCCCAAGTCGTCGGGCACATAGCCGAGGCGCCGTATCGTCCAGCCGACGAGCGGGATGCGGAACAGTGACGTCTTGGCGAGGCTGCGAAACGGCAAAGGCAAGGCCACGAGCAGGGCGAGAGTATCGAGCGTCGATTGGTGATTGGCTACGAACACGTAGGCGGCATCGGCGTCGAGGTGCTCGCTGCCTTCGCTCTCCACCACGATCCCGTTGATCCAAAGGAGCGTCCGCCCCCGGAACCGGGCGCACGCCTGAGCTGCGCTGCTGTGCGCGGCAGCGACGGAGACAACGGCTCCCAGCGCGCCCAGGACGATCGTCGCCAGTGCCCCAATCGCCCAGCTGCCAACATACCGCAGGCGCTCAGCACCGTGGTAATAGCCCAGCTGTGCGGCAGGGGTAATCATGGTCGGCGAGTGTAGCAGCGAGTTCGGCAGAGGCGCGGACCCCGGGGTAACATAGCCGCCCCCCCCAAGGCCTAGAACCTGGCATCAGCGAACCCATTCCATGTCGACGTACGGCTGGCTGTCGATCGTACCGCCCATCCTGGCCATCGTCATGGCCCTGCGGACCCGCCAGGTGCATCTGTCGTTGTTTGCTGGCATCTGGATTGGCGCCACGATCCTCGCCGGGTTCAATCCGCTCGTCGGCGCCGCCGCCGCGATCGAGCAGCTTGCCGGAGTGATTTCCGATGCTGGCAATGCCCGTACCCTGATGTTCACGTTGATGGTGGGCGCCCTCATCGTGCTGTTGCGCGAGTCGGGTGGGGTGGCCGGCTTCGCAGAGTGGGCGATAGCCCGCGGTTGGGTGCGCGGCAAGCGATCGGCGCAGCTGATCTCGGCGTTCCTGGGAATATCGATCTTCATCGAGTCGAACATCACATCCCTCGTGACCGGCACCGTGTCGCGTCCGCTCTACGATCGGGTCGGACTTTCACGAGCCAAGTTGGCGTATGTATGCGACTCGACATCGGCCCCCATCTGCATGCTGATCCCGATCAACGCGTGGGGCGCGCTGATCATCAGCTTGCTGGCCGCCGAGGGACTCGCCGATCCGCTGGGCGTGCTGATCGCCGCTATCCCGCTGAACTTCTATGCGTTGCTGGCGATCGGCACGGTGTTCCTGGTGGCGCTCAGCGGACGCGACTACGGCCCCATGGCGAGGGCCGAAGCCGCTGCTGCGGAAGGTGCTGTTCGCGTCGATGCCCCGGCGATCGACCTCGGCGAGGGCGCGCCGGAGGAGGGCAAGAAAGCGCGCAATCTGGTCGTGCCGGTGGTGGTCACGGTACTGATGGTACCGGTGGTGCTCTACATCACCGGTGACGGCGAGTGGCTACAGGGCTCGGCCTCGACCGCGGTGTTGCTGGCGACGTCGAGCGGCGTGCTGGCAGCGATGCTCCTGTATCGGGCACAGCGACTGTTCTCGTTCGTCGAGATGACCGATTCGGTCATGCGCGGATTTCAGGAACTGGTGCCAATAGCGGCGATCCTGGCGCTGGCGCTCGGAATCGGCGCGATATGCCGTGCGCTCGGCACCGGACCGTGGGTAGCGTCGATCGCTGCGCCACTGCTGACCCCGGTCACCGTGGCGCCGGTGGTGTTCATTACCGGGTGCGTCATCGCGTTCTCTACCGGCAGTTCGTGGGGTACCTTTGCCATCCTCATCCCGATCGCCGTTCCTCTGGCGCTGCAGAGCGGCTCTTCGGTGCCGCTAGCCGTCGCGGCAGTGATGGGTGGGGGTATCTTCGGCGATCATTGCTCACCGATATCCGACACCACCGTGGTCTCGTCGATGTCGGCCGGGTGTGACCACATCGAGCACGTCACAACGCAGATTCCCTACGCGCTAGTCGGCGGAGGAGCTGCGTTGCTGCTCTATCTCGTCGCCGGCCTGGTCGCGTAGCAGGCAACCCTATGGCACGCTTTCATATCGGGCGCGACAACTGGTTCCTGGTGATCCCAGCGGCAATCCTCGGGTTGGCGACGCTCTATACCGTGAACCGAATGTACCGGGCTGGCGACATCCGTCGATCGATCGAGGTGGTGACGACCTTCGAGGCCGCCGGTCGGCCGCCGCTGGGGGCGTTCATCGCCGCCGACGAGGGTGACCTCACTTGCACGGCAGAGGTACTGTCGAGCTTCTACGGGACGCTCGACGTTCATTGTGTGCCGCGCAACGCGGGCATCAACTACCGTTGGCGGGTACACGTGGGGCAGCGCGCATTCGCACCGATCAACGGGGGTACGAAGGCGCTCATGCGACGCTATGCCCCTGAGATCTTCACAGAGGATTCTGACGCAGAGGAGAACGATGTCCGCTGATCAGCGGGTCGACATGACGCTCGACAACGGCCTCCGGGTAGTAGTGCAACCGCTGCACAACGCGCCGTTAGTGTCGGTATGGTGCTGGTACCACGTGGGCTCCAAGAACGAATCGCCGGGGCTCACCGGGGCCTCGCACTTCGTAGAGCACATGAACTTCAAGGGCACGCCGGACATCTCGCGCGAGGACCTGAAGGTGTGGATCGAGCGCGCTGGCGGCAGCTGGAACGGCTACACGTGGATCGATCAGACGACCTATTTCGAGACCCTGGCGGCGGAGGAGCTCGACCTGGCCTTGCGAATCGAAGCCGACCGCATGACCGAGTGTCTCTACGAGCCCGAGGAGTTCGAGTCCGAGCGTACGGTGGTGCTCGCCGAAATGCATGGCAACAGCAACAGCCCGGAGTACCTGCTCGACATCGACGTCACCGCTGCATCGTTGCGCATGCATCCCTACCGGTGGCCGACCATCGGCTGGCAGAGCGATCTGCAGGCGATGACCCGGGACGATTTGTTCGGTCACTACCGTCGCTACTACCAACCGGGCAACGCCACCCTGGTGGTCGCCGGTGATGTCGATGCTGATGCGGCGGTCGAAGCAGTCCGTCGTCGCTTCGGCGACATCGCCCCGGCAGCGACGCCTGCATATCATCGCGTCCGGGAGCCGCAGCAGGATCGCGAGCGTCGCGTCGTGCTCGAGCTACCCGGCACTGCCGCTTACCTGCAGGTGGCGTACGCGGCGCCGGCGTTCTCGGATGCTGACTTCGTGCCCCTTCTGGTGGCCGACGCGCTGTTGTCGGGCGGCAAAGGGGTCAACCTCTGGAGCGGCGGCTTTGGTCGCGGCGCGCGTGTCACATCGCCGCTTTACGCGGCTCTGGTAGACAGCGAGCTGGTGTCGTCGATCAGCTCGGCCGTGTTGCCCACCGAGGAGCCCTACCTTTACGGTTTCTCGGCGACCTTGCGCGAGGGGGTGGAGCCCCGGCGCGCCGAGCAGGCGCTGGTGGAGTCGGTGGAAGGACTGGCAACTCGTGATCTCGATGACCGAGCCCTGCGCAAGGCAAAGAACCAGGTGCTATCGGCGCTGGCGTTCGAGTCGGAACGCGTCACCGACGTGGGGCATCAGCTCGGCTACTTTGCCACCATCGCCACGATCCAGGCGCTGGATGCGGTACCGGGTGCAGTAGAGGCGACTACCGTTGAGGATGTTCGGCGCGCCGCCCTGCGGTTCCTACGCCCTGAGGCCAGGACGGTGGGTTGGTTCGTACCGCGGAGGGCATCGTGACCGCTGGGCTCGACCCCACCCGTGTGCAGCTCGACAACGGTCTGGTGGTGATGCACCAGGCCAACCGGGCGTCGCCGGCAGTGACCGTAAGCCTCAGCGTGGCCGCCGGTGCCTGCTTCGAGCCGGCCGCGCAGGCGGGGTTGGCGACGCTCATGGCAAGGGGACTTACACGTGGCACCGAGCTCCGCGACAAGAGCGCGGTGGGCGAGGTGCTCGACTTCCGGGGCGCCCATCTCGGTGGCTCCGCAGGACGGCATACCGCCGGTCTGGTCGCCAAGTCGCGCGCCGAAGACATGCCCGAGATCATCGCGCTGTTGGGGGAGTGCGCCAGACACCCGACGTTTCCTGAAGCCGAGGTCGCCAAGCTCATCGGCGATCGGCTCACCGGGCTGCAGGAAGACCTAGACGATCCTGGCGTGGTGGCTATGCATGCTCTACGTGAGCTCGCGTACCCGCACGGCCATCCGTATGCAGCGCGTTTGCGCGGCACCGCGGCGACTGTCGAGACGATCGGCGCCGAGGATCTACGGGCGTTTCACGCGCGCTACTTTGGCCCCTCGGCGGCGCTGCTGGTGGTTTCCGGCAACGTCGATGTTGATACCGCGCTGGCCGCCGCGCATGACGCATTCGACAGCTGGTCCGACCCGGAGCCGCGCGGTGGATATCGGCAGGCGCAATGTACCGTGGCCGATGTCGAGCCGTTGCATGAGGTCCACCGTCGCGTCGATACGATGCCCGACAAAGCGCAGGTCGACATCGCCCTCGGACATGCCTCCATACGGCGAAGCGACGAGCGGTACTTCGCTGCTGCCCTGATGAACACCATCCTCGGCCGATTCGCAATGGGCGGGCGGTTGGGGCGCTCGGTGCGTGAGGAGCAGGGGATGGCGTACTACACGTACAGCGCCTTCGCGGGCGGCCTCGGGCCGGGGCCGTTCGTGGTCCGTGCGGGGGTGCAGCCCCAGCATGTCGAGCCTGCTGTCGGGGCGGTGATCACCGAGATCCGGCGCATCCGCGCCGAGCCGGTCGATGACGAGGAGCTCGACAACGCCAAGGCGGCGAGCATTCGAGCGCTGCCGCGCTCCCTTGAAAGCAACGAGGGAATGGCCGGGCTGCTGCATGAGATCGAGATGTTTGATCTGGGCCTCGACTATCCGCAGCGGCTGGAAGGCTACGTCAACGAGGTGGACGTCGAAGCGGTGCACACCGCGGCGCGCGAGTTGCTGTGCCCGGATGCCCACGCGTTGGCGATCGCCGGACCGTGGTCGCCGCCGACAGGTGACGCATGAAGTATGGTGCCCGCGATTCCCAGAGACCGTGAGATCCGTATGGCCGCGCCGCTCGCTGACATCGCTGCGTTCCTGGACGAGTACCTGGATATCGACGTCGTCCCCGACGCCTCCCTGAACGGCCTTCAGGTCGAGGCTGCCGCGAAAGTGGAACGAGTCGCCGTGGCAGTTGACGCGGCCGCCGAGACGATCGCCCTCGCCGCCAGCGCCGACTGCCAGCTGATGATCGTCCACCACGGACTCTTCTGGGGCGAGCAGGAGCCGCTGAGCGGCCGCCTGGGTCGCCGGGTCGGCCAGTGCTACGGCAGCGGAGTCTCGATCTACGCGGCCCACCTGCCGCTCGATCTGCACCCCGAGGTGGGCAACAACGCGCTGCTCGCCCGCGCCCTGCAGGCCGAGCCCGAGGCGCGCTTCGGGGAGTACCACGGCGTCAAGATCGGTACCCTGGCGCGCCTGCCAGAGCCGCTGCCGCTGGCGACACTGGCTGGCCGGCTGGCGGCGGCGGGCTGCGACGATCAGGTGATGTGGGCGTTCGGCGCCGACGCGGTGAGCCGCATCGCCTTGATTACCGGCAGTGGCTGCAGTGTCCTCGACGAGGCTATCGCGCTCGGTGCGGACTGCTTCATCACCGGCGAGCTGCGTCACTCTGCCTACCATGATGCCCGGGAGGCAGGCCTCAACTGCATCTTCGCAGGTCACTACGCAACCGAGACGTTCGGCGTTCGGGCCGTGGGCGACCTGGTGGCGGCGCGCTTCGGGGTCGACGTGCATTGGATTGACCTTCCGACTGGCATCTGAGATGAGCGACGTTCCAGGCGGCACTGATTGCACGATCCGCCGGCTGGCGGGGATCAACGAGTACATCCAGTGCGAGGAGCTCCAGCGGCGCGCCTGGCATTTCGCCGGCGACCTCGACGTGATCCCGCGGACCCAGCTGGTGGCGGCACAAAAGGCCGGTGGGATGGTGCTCGGGGCGTTCGATGCGGGCGATCAGCTGGTTGCCTTTTGCTACGGTTTTCGCGGTGAGGACGACCGCGGTCAGGCGCTGCATTACTCGCAGATGCTGGCGGTGGACGAGTCGCGTCGCTCGACGGGGCTCGGGGCGCGTCTCAAGTGGGCTCAACGGGAGATCGCGCTGCAGCAGGGACTGCGGCTGATGGCCTGGACGTTCGATCCATTGCGGTCGCTGAACGCCTATCTCAACTTCGGCAAGCTCGGGGTCATCGTCGAGACCTACTTCGAGAACCTCTATGGCGAGACGACAAGTCGATTGCATCGGGGCACACCTACGGATCGTCTGGTAGCTGCGTGGCACCTCGACTCCGAACGGGTCGCGGCCCGCGAGCGCGGCGAGCGCGGCGCGTTGGCACAGGAGATTGCCGCCGGCCGACTGGACCTTCCCGAGGCTCTGGCGACGATGACCCCTGACGATCCCGTGCCGCAGCCCGGGACACCCGAGCTGGGTCTGGATACCGAGCATGTTACCTGCGAGATACCCACGGCGATTCAGGACGTCATGGAGGCCGATCCCACTGCCGCTCTGGCTTGGAGAACGGCAACGCGGCAGGTCCTACAGCATTATCTGGGCCGTGGCTACTTCGTACGCCAGTGCGTGCGCCTCGCCGTTCCGGTGCCGCGGACCTTGCTGGTACTCGAGCGCGGCGCTCCCGAAGCCGCCCTTGGCCCGCTTCGCATCGACAAAGAGCATCGGAGGGAACATTGAGGATCGAAGCGGTGGACTTGATTCAGATCCGTATTCCGCTCGTCGGCTGGTTCGAGATCTCGCGCGGTGGTTTCGGTGAGCGCAACATCCTGCTCGTACGCGTGCATTCCGAGGGGGCGTCGGGATGGGGCGAGGCCGGGGCAGATCGGCTTCCCTTGTATACGTATGAGACGGCCGGAACTTGCCGGCACATAATCGCGGAGCTGCTGGCACCGGAGATCTTCGAGCTCGATTTGCCAGAAGTGGGCGCGGCCTCGGCGGTCGCCGACCACATGACGAAATGGCCCTGGCACCCGATGGCGAAAGCCGCTCTGGAGGAGGCAGTCTGGGATCTCGAGGCTCGTCGGCGCGACCTGCCGGTGCATCGTTTGTACGCTGGCGACCGGCCGGTGCGCGATCGCGTCATGGTGGGCATCTCTCTGGGCATCCAGAAGGACTTCGAGGTGCTTGCCGAGCAGATCGATACGGCGCTGGCGCAGGGCTATCGGCGGGTCAAGCTGAAGATCGCCAAGGGCAGAGACATCGACGTCGTTGAGGCGGTGCGGAATCGGTTCGGAGATATCCCGCTCATGGTGGACGCCAATTGTGCGTATCGGCGCGAGGACATGTCGCGCGTCGTCGAGCTCGATCGGTTCGGGATGGAGATGATCGAGCAGCCGTTCGAGTACGACGAGCTCGAGTTGCATGCCGAGCTTCAGGCCCAGATCGCCACGCCGATATGCCTGGATGAATCTGCCAAGACCGTGGAGGTGACCGAGCGGGCGCTGCAGGCGCAGGCGGCGCGCATCATCAACATCAAGTGCTCTCGACTGGGCGGCCGGTCGGCCGGCATCGCAGTTCACGACCTGTGCGAACAGCGTCAGATTCCCGTTTGGTGCGGTGGGATGCTGGAGTCGGGCGTCGGCAGGCTGCACAACATCGCTGTGGCGGCGCTGCCCAACTTCACCATGTCCAACGACCTGTCGGCGTCTCGACGGTACTGGGAGCAGGACATTATCGATCCGGAGGTGGAACTCGATGGCGACGGGCACGTTCGCGTGCCGCAGGGCCCTGGGATAGGCCACGATGTCTGCGAGAGTCGCCTCGAGCGCTATCTGGTCGAGCGGCGCACCCTGCGCGCATAGTCCTGCCAGGGCCGGCGTGCGAGGCGCCGAGCTGCGTACGCCGCCGGGGCTGAAGATGTGGAAGAATTAGCAAAGGCGCTGGTGGCCGGACGGCGCTATCCGGTCGCGGCTCCACGCTACCACCACGGCCTGCTAGACGCCCCGGCGGCGCCGCAGCCAGTCAGAGGGTCTCGCCCATGTCTGTTGTGCCAGCGGGAATCTTCCGCGCCTACGACATCCGGGGCATCGTCGGAGACGATGTCAATGCGGATGTGTTTCGCCGTATCGGGCAGGCTTACGGCACGCTGGTTGTTCGGCAGGGCGGCTCGCGTGTGGTGGTGGGGCGTGACGGGCGCCTTTCGAGCCCGGAGCTTGCCGCTGCCTTCGCCGCCGGGGTGAATGGTGCCGGTTGTGGGGTTCTCGACGCCGGCCTGGTGCCGACGCCGATGCTCTACTTCGGAATCCATCATCTGCGGGCTGACGGCGGAGTGGCGGTTACCGCGAGCCATAACCCGGGCAACTACAACGGCCTCAAGCTGTGCTTGGGAACGCGCACGCTGTTCGGCGACGATATTCAGGCACTGCGCCAGGCGATCGAAGACGACGACCTGGACAGTGGGAGTCACGGCATCGAGAACGTCGATCTGGTGGATTCATACGTCGGCATGGTCAAGGATCGCGTGCAACTGGAGCGCCCGGTGCGAGTAGTGATCGATGCTGGCAACGGCGTTGCCGGGATGATCGCGCCGCGCATGTACCGCGAGCTCGGCTGCGAGGTCGAGGAGATGTACTGCGACGTCGACGGTACGTTTCCCAACCATCATCCGGATCCCACGGTGCCCGAGGCGGTGGCCGAGCTCAGCCGCCGCGTGGTCGAGGGAGGGTTCGATCTTGGCCTGGGATTCGATGGTGACGGGGATCGCGTCGGGCTGATCGACGAGCGTGGCGAGATCGTGTGGGGCGATCGACTGACGATCCTCCTGGCGCGCGACGTGCTGGGTCGGAACCCCGGGGCGACGGTAATCTTCGACGTCAAGTGCTCCACGCAGCTCGGCAACGACATTGCAGCGCGCGGTGGGCGGCCGCTGATGTGGAAGACTGGCCACTCGTTCATCAAGCAGAAGATCCGCGAGGAGGGTGCGCTGTTGGCAGGCGAGATGAGCGGCCACCTGTTCTTCGGCGAAAATTTCTACGGTCACGACGATGCGGTCTATGCCGGAGCTAAGCTGATGGAGATCTATTCGCGGCAGGACGAGCCGTTCTCCATGCAACTCGATGACCTGCCCGAGGTTTTCTCGACTCCGGAGATTCGCCATCCGTCTACCGAGGAGCACAAGTTTGCAATCTGCGATCGGTTGCGCGACGAGCTCGCCGCTGATCACGACGTCGTATCGATCGACGGAGTGCGAGTCGAGTTCGATGACGGCTGGGGGTTGGCGCGGGCGAGCAATACGGGGCCGCAGATCATTCTCCGATTCGAGGCGCAGAGCCAGCAGCGGCTGGAAGAGATCAGGCAGCTGGTGGAGAGTCGGCTGCACAGCGTCGAGAAAGAGCTCGGCGCTGTCGAGGGCGGCTGACGATGACTGACCTCGGCGATCCGCACGTCTACGCGGTAATCATGGCCGGCGGTGGTGGGACGCGATTCTGGCCACTGTCTCGGCGCCATCGGCCGAAGCAGTTCCTGCCGATCGTCGGCACCGACTCGATGTTGCGCCAGACCTGGGAGCGGAGCGTTGCGGTAGTTGGCGATCCCGAGCGTGTGCTGGTGGTCACCGTCGCCTCCTACGTGCCGCTTACGATGCAGGAGCTTCCGGAGTTGCCGCCCGCCAACCTCCTGGCGGAGCCGCAGGCCCGCAACACTGCACCGTGCCTCGCCTGGGCGGCTGCGGTGTTGGCGCAGCGCGATCCGGAGGCGATGATGTTGGTCTTTCCGGCGGATCATGTAGTGGCCGATGTCGCCGGTCTTACTCGCACTGTGAGCGCCGCGGCTGCGGCGGCTCGCCAGGGTCATCTGGTTACCTTCGGCGTACCTCCGCGGTACGCCGAGACGGGCTATGGGTATATCGAAACGGGCGCCGCGCTGGAGCTGGATGGCGCAACGGTCGCGCTTCCGGTCTGCAAGGTGGTGGCGTTCCGCGAGAAACCGAATCTCGAGACAGCGGAGAGTTACGTCGCCGCTGGCTCCTTCCTCTGGAACAGTGGAATGTTCGTCTGGGAGGCACGGGCGTTGCTGGCCGCCATGGGGCAGCACTTGCCGGACGCGCTGCAGGCCGCCGAAGCCATGCTTGTTGCCGACGATGACGCGAGTCGTGACGATGCGTACCGGGCGATGCCGGCCACCTCGATCGACTACGGCGTCATGGAGCGGGCCGACAACGTTGCCTGCGTGAAGGCCGAGTTCGATTGGTCGGATGTCGGTTCGTGGGAGGCGCTCCAGGAGCTCGTCGAGGGCGACGAGTTTGGCAATGTCGTCGACGGGCAGGTAGTGGCGCTGGATGCAAGCGGCAATCTCGTCCATGCACCTGAGGACATGGTGGCGCTGCTAGGGGTCAAGGGGCTGGCTATCGTGCGAGCCGGCGGCGTGCTGCTGGTGGCGCCGCTGGATCGCTCTCAGCAGATCAAGGCGCTGCGCGACAAGGTGGCGGAAGCATCGTTGGATCGGTTCCTGTGATGCTTGCGGGCAGGCGCCACGCGCATGCCTGAGCTGGCGCTTGTCGGCGGCGACCCCATCCGCCTGCAGGCCTATCCTCAGTGGCCGCAAGCTGGGGCGCGGGAGCGCGAGCTCCTCGACGTGGTGCTTGCCTCGGGCGATTGGGATAGCCGCCACGGGCAGTTCGTGCGCCGCTTCGAGACCGAGTTCGCCGCCTTTCAGGGCGCCCGATACGCGATATGTGTAAGTAGCGGCGAGGCGGCTCTGCGAGTGGCGCTCGAGGGGCTGGAGATCGAGCGCGGATCCGAGGTCGTCCTTCCCGCCTATACATTCGTGGCGTCGGCCACGGCGATCTTGCAAGCGGGGCTTGTTCCGGTGTTCGCCGATGTTGATCGGCACTCGTATGGACTCGATGCTCGCAGCGTTGAGTCGGTGCTCAGTGAGCGGACCGCGGCGATCATGCCGGTTCACCTGGGTGGCGTGCCGGCGAGCATGCAGACGCTACAAGAGCTCGCGGAGCGCAAGGGGCTGGCGATGGTCGAAGACGCCGCCCAGGCGTGGGGCACCCGCTACCAGGGGGCTGGCGCTGGTACGATCGGCAACGCTGGTGGCTTTTCCTTTCACGCCAGCAAGAACCTGGCCTGTGGGGAGGGGGGGGTGATAGTCACCGACGATAGCGAGCTGGCCGAGCGTTGCCGATCGATCTCCAACAACGGGCGCGCCGCGGTGGGTGGGCGCTACACTCACGTCCGACTGGGTGGCAACTATCGACTATCGGAGTTCCAGGGGGCAGTGTTGTGCGCCGCCCTCGAGCGCTACCCCGAGGAACTCCAGCGTCGCGCCGAGAACGCAGCGCATCTGCGCAAGGCGCTCAACTCGATCCCGGGAGTAACCTGCCAGGTGGTGCCGCCGGGCACGGATCAGTGCTCGTGGCACCTGATCATCGTGCGTATCAACACGGTAGCCTTCGCCGGAGCTCCGAAGCGCGCCTGCGTTGACGCCCTCGTCGCCGAGGGGGTTCCGGCGTCAGCGGGCTATGATGCGCCGGTCTACAGCCAGCCACTGTTCGATGACGCTGAGCGGGCACCGCACCGTAGCGGCGCCTGCGGAGTTGCCGAGCACGCCTGCGCGAGCGAAGCTGTGTGGATCCGCCACAACGCGCTGATCGGTGGCACTGAGGATGCACTGGACATAGCCCGCGCCTTCGAGAAAGTACAGCGCTTCGCCGCCGAGCTTGCTCCAACCGATCCGTTCATGACGCCTTTGTAGGGCCCTACGGCAGGGATCATATGATCCTGCCAGGCCCCGTCGCCGACCAGGGTAGCCAGCCGCCATCATGACCGATGCAACGTCATTGCCGAACCTCGAGCCTCTGGTGTCGCTGTGCAAGCGCCGCGGGTTTATCTTCCAGAGCAGCGAGATCTATGGTGGCCTGAACGGATTCTGGGACTATGGCCCGCTCGGCGTCGAGCTGCGGCGCAGGGTGCTCGATCTCTGGTGGAGTCGCCTGGTAGTGCAGCGCGACGATGTAGTCGGCTTCGACGCATCGATCATCATGCACCCGCGCGTCTGGGAGGCATCCGGCCATGTCGAGTCGTTCTACGACATGATGGTTGACTGCAAGGAATGCAACCGCCGGTTCCGACTCGACCACCTCATCCAGGGGGCGGCTGACTCCGGCGAGCTCGGCAAGATCTTCCCTGGCCATGAGGGCGACCAGCCTCCTACGGACGGCTCGATTCCCAGCCGCTGCGTCGTCTGCGCCGGCGAGCTGACGCCGCCGCGCCAATTCGGCCTGATGTTCGAGACGCGCGTCGGTGCGGCGGACGACTCGAAGTCGGTAGCGTACCTTCGGCCGGAGACCGCGCAGGCTATTTTCGTCAACTTCCGCAACGTGCAGTTGTCGACGCGCATGAAGGTGCCGTTCGGCATCGCCCAGGTCGGCAAGGCGTTTCGTAACGAAGTCACGCCACGCAATTTCACCTTCCGCTCGCGTGAGTTCGAGCAGATGGAGATGGAGTTCTTCGTCCACGCTGAAGATGAACGCCAGTGGTTCGACTACTGGGTCGAGCAGCGTCATCGGTGGTATGCGGAGCTCGGGATCCAGCCCGAGCGGCTGCGATTGCGTCAGCACCAGCCTGATGAGCTGGCACATTACGCTAGCTATACGACCGACGTGGAGTACAGATTTCCGTTCGGGTGGGCCGAGCTCGAGGGGATCGCCAATCGCGGCAGCTTTGACCTTAGACAGCATGCGGAGCACTCGGGCAAGGATCAGAGCTATTTCGATCCGCTGCGTAACGAGAAGTACGTGCCGTCGGTGATCGAGACCTCGGCCGGTCTGGACCGCACCGTGCTTACGGTGCTGGCAGATGCCTTCGACGTCGATGAGATCGGCGGTCAGGAACGCACTGTGCTGCGGCTGGCACCACATGTCGCACCACGCCAGGTGGCGGTGTTCCCGCTGGTCAAGAAGCTGGCCGAGCCGGCGCACAAGCTCGCCGATACCCTGCGCGGCAGCTTTGGGGTGCTCTACGATGATGCCGGGAGCATCGGCAAGCGCTACCGCCGCGAGGATGAGGTGGGCACGCCGTTCTGTGTGACGGTTGACTTCGACACGCTCGATGGCAACGCCGTGACGGTGCGTCATCGCGACACGACGGAGCAGGAGCGTGTCGGCCTGGACGCCCTGCCGGCGTATCTGGACGAGCGTCTTGGTCGTGGCGGCGGGTAAGCGTCGGCGTTCGCGACCGCTGGCGACACAGCGCCTCGCGCTTGGCGTGCTGTATGACAGGCTCGTGGAGCTGTACGGGAAACCGAAGCCGCAGCGGGCCCTGCCGCCCCTTGACGAGCTTGTCCTGACGATTCTGTCGCAGAACACCACCGACACGAACCGTGACCGCGCCTGGGGGCAGCTACGCCAGCGCTACCCGGACTGGCAAGGTGTGGCGGTTGCTCCGTTGCGGCATCTCGAAGATGCTTTGCAGCCGGGCGGGTTACAGCGAGTGAAGGCGCGGCGGATCCAGGAGACGCTCTGTCGAGTGTACGAGCAACGAGGTGCCTATGACCTCGATCACCTCGGTGAGATAGGCCTCGATGCGGCCCGCGCCGAACTCAGCGATATCAAGGGACTGGGTGCCAAGAGCGTCAACTGCATCCTGTTGTTCTCGCTCCGGCTCGAGGCGTTTCCGGTAGACACGCACGTGTACCGCGTGCTCCACCGCTTGGACATTCATCGACAGCGCGACCTCGGGCGGGCGAACGACGAGCTGCAAGCGGCAGTTCCTGCAGGCAAGGCGTTTCCATTGCATGTGAACATCATTCGGCACGGTCGCCAAATCTGCCACGCGCGGCGCCCGGAATGCTGGCGCTGTGGGATAGAGGATCTGTGCGGCTACGATGACAAGAGCGTGGAGCCGCCGGCATCGACGAGACGGTAGACTGCCACCGACGCTCGCCTGGGGGCGAAGCGGTGGGAAGTCGTGGCGCTCGGAATTCGGGTCTGGAGTGTGGAGTGGGTACGCAGCGTTTCTACCTGACGACGCCGATCTACTACGTCAACGACGTACCGCATCTCGGCCACGCGTATACGACCATTGCCGGTGACGCCATGGCGCGGTTCAAGCGTCAGCGGGGTGTCGAGGTGTTCTTTCTGACCGGCACCGACGAGCACGGCCAAAAAGTGGCGCAGGCCGCCGCACGCCGGGGCGTATCCGAGCGGGAGCATTGCGATCAGCTACACCGTAACTTCAAGCAGCTTTGGGAGCGCCTGCGGATCTCGCACGACGGCTTCATTCGGACGACCGATGCCGAGCACAAGGAGCAGGTACGGGAGGCTCTCCAGCAGCTCTACGACGACGGTCAGATATACGAGCAGGACTACGAGGGTTGGTACGATGTTTCTCAGGAAATGTTCGTAGCCGACCCTGACGAGATCGAGCGACTCAAGCTCGACGGCCGGGTCGAGCTAGTCCGCGAGTCCAACTATTTCTTCCGCATGAGCGTGTACCAGGCCGACCTCGTCGATGCGATCGACAGCGGCACTCTTCGAATCCACCCGGATACGCGACGCAACGAGGTTCTCGGGTTCCTGCGCCAACCGCTCGGTGATCTGTCGATTTCCCGGCCGAAGTCACGGTTGGGCTGGGGCGTTGAGCTGCCTTTCGACACCGAGCACGTCTGCTACGTCTGGGTCGACGCGCTGCTGAACTACTGCACTAGCTTGCGCTATCTGAATCCGGGCACGCCTGCCGTCGCCGGCTACGCGCCCTTCTGGCCGGCCGACTACCACCTCATCGGCAAGGACATCCTGACGACGCATTCCGTCTACTGGACGACGCTGCTGATGGCGCTAGATCTGCCGCTTCCGCACAACATCTTCGCGCACGGCTGGTGGACCGTGGAGGGGCAGAAGATGTCCAAGAGCATCGGCAACGTCATCGATCCGAATCTGCTCATCGATGAGTTCGGCGCCGACCCGCTACGCTACTATGTGCTCCGCCAGATGCCCTTCGGTCAGGATGGCGATTTCGCCGCCGCGGCCCTCGTCGAGCGCATCAATTCGGACCTTGCCAACGACCTCGGCAATCTTGCCTCGCGCGTCCTGAATCTGGTAGAGCGGGATGGCGGGGCGTTCGTCGCCGACCCCCAGCACTCACCGGCCACCGCGGAGTTGCTACGCCAGTTTGAGACCATGGTGCCGAAATACGAGGAGCAACTCGGCGCGTTCGGGTTTGCGGCGGCGCTTCGTACGCTCTGGGAGACCATCGGTGCCGCCAACAAGATGATCCAGGACACCGAGCCGTGGCAGCTGCACAAGAGCCGCGCCACCGACCCACAGGCCGGCGTGCTCTACGACGCTGTTATGGCAGCGTGTGGCACCGTCTTGAAGAGCGTCGCCGTGCTTCTGGCGCCGGTAATGCCAGCCAAGATGCAGCAGCTCTGGGCATCGCTCGGCGAACCCACCAGGCTCGACGAGTTCCGCTACGAGGGCTCGGAGCGCCTGCTTCAGATCGGCTCAGGCGGCGGCGTCCACAAGGGCGAGATGCTCTTCCCTCGCATCGACGCCAAACAGGTACGCAGCTTCACCGAGCGCGCCCGCGAGATCGACTGATCGCCGGCCTCAGGCGCGGACTGCTGAGGCGTGTAGGCTCCCGTCTACTTGGGCGGCACGGCGATGCGCGCGGTCGACCGACTCTTCGAGCGAGCAGCCTAGCGCCAGCAGGGCGGCGAGTACCCCCGAAGCAGTGGCGGCGGCAGCCGGGCCCACCGGCTGAGGGTAATCCAGCACCGCCGTGCGCTCTCCGTAGGCGACGAAGTCGACGGCACGCGCCCCGTCCAGGTTGCCGCGCACCCAGGCTGCGTAAGCGCCCGAGTCGAGCAGCTGTTGGGCCAGTGCCGCCTGGTCGTCGGTGTCGGGTAGGCCGAGCAAGAACCCGACCTCCCGCGCCGGGAGCAGCGCCACCGTTGTCTCTGGCAAAAGAGCGGCCACCTGTGCTTTGCGGTTGGCTGCAGCTAGCGTCTGGCCGAGCCCCACGCCAGAGGCTCCGACAGGGGCATAGACCAGCGTGTCGGGCAGCACCTGCGTCAGGGTTCGCGAGACCGCTCGTGCCTGCCAGTAACTGGGCAGGAGCCCGATCAGCATGCCGTCGACGCGACCTTGAAACGCTCCATCCAGCACGCGCCGCAGATCACCAGCCGGCGCCGGGCGTATGCTCACCGAGCCGTCTCGGGATCGATCGATTACGCCGGTGGCGATTGGCAGGATTTCGTCTGCACCTGCAGCAGCGGCGGCCTGTGTGGCGACCGATAAGCCGGTTTTTCCGCGCGGATCGAGGATGTCCAGAATCAACAGACGGGTCGCCATCAGCAAGGCTCGCAGCGAGGGGTGGCGTGGACAGGGCCGCCGACAACAAAGCCGCCGACGACAAGAACAGACGGGGCCGCTCGCGAAAAGGGGAGGCCCCAAGCCCGCCAACGTGTCACGCTATGATAGCAGCAGGTGAGGCTGGAGACGTTCTTCCCCAGCCTGCCGCGGATGTCCTGCCAGCGGGCAGACGGGAGGGCCAGTGAGATCGCCGATGCCTGGAAGGTCGCTGCTAGTGATGGCTGCGATCATCGCCCTCGCGGGCGCCGCTCATGCGCAGGCGTCCGCGCCGGTAGAGGCTCTCCAAGTGGTGAGCCAGGCGGGCTCCGAGCTGCCGCTCGAAGGGCTGCTGCGACGTGTACAGGAACGCTATGGGGCGATGCAGGATCTCCGTGCCCGATTCCGGCAGCTCAGCACGCCGCGGCCTGGAATGCCGGCTCGCGAGGCGTCGGGGACCTGGTTCGCGCGACCGCCGGGCAGGATACGAGTCGAATACGACGTCAGTGGGCGCGTTCTTGTGGCCGATGGAGAGACTCTGTATTGGTACCTACCGGAGGATCGCCAGGTGCAGATCCGCACCCAGGATTCGCTCGCAGCGGGTCAGACTCCCATGCTGTATCTGACCGGCGGGGGCGACCTCGGCAACGACTTTATGGTGGCGGGCACCGAGTGGGCCGAAATGCTCGCCCCCGGCAACGTACAGCTACGGTTGGAGCCGTTGACCGCCGACGCCTCATACACTCATCTGATCCTTGAGGTTGATCCGGCCACCGCGATGATCGCTCGACTGGTATCGTTCGGAATTCTCGGCGAATCATCGGAGTTCTTGTTCCTTGAGGTTGAGACCGACTTGGGATTGTCCGACGACCTGTTTCAGTTCACGATTCCTGCGAATGCCGAGGTCGAGCAGCTCGGCAGCTGAGCTAGCAGCACGCTAAGAAATGCAACGCGACAGCCCCCCCGCTACCCAGATCGCCGCCCTTCATCTTGTGAAGGATCGGCTCGAGCTAGTCGAGCAAGAGATCGCGGCACTGCGCGACTCCGACATCCCCTTGGTGTGTGAGATCGCCACCTACCTGTTGGGCAATGGCGGCAAGCGCGTGCGCCCCGCGTTGGTCGCGCTGTGCGCCCAGGCGTGTGGCTATAAGGGCACAGGTGATGTCGATCTGGGGGTGATCGTCGAGTGCATCCATACCGCATCGCTGGTTCACGACGACATCGTTGATGGGGCCAAGGTAAGGCGTGGTCAGGAGCCTGCGAATCGCGTCTGGGGTAACCGGCTTGCCGTGCTCTTTGGTGACTTTCTGTACGCCAAGTCGCTTGCCATGAGCGTCGCACTCGGCAAGCTCCGCTTGGTGGAGGTGCTCACTGATGCCACCTCGAGGCTCGTCGAAGGGGAGATGCTCGACGTAATCCACAACGGGCAGTCCGAGCTCGACATGGCCACCTACATGGACATCATCGATCGCAAGACGGCCTCGCTGTTTGCCGGCTGTGCCCAGGCGGCGGCGGTTCTCGCGGATACGTCGGCGGAGCAGGAAGCGGCGCTCGCCGGCTATGGCCACGACGTGGGTCTCGCGTTCCAGCTCATCGACGACCTGCTCGACTACGATGCCGACGCGGCGCATCTCGGCAAGGACCCGGGCACGGACCTGCGCGAGGGCAAGATGACGTTCCCACTCATCCATCTGCTGCGCGAGGGCGACGAGCTGGTGCGCAGCCTGGCCATCTCGTGCCTTGGCAACGCCGACCGTGTGGCGCGCGGATTCGGTGATGTGGTCGACGGAATGCGCGCTGCCGGTAGCCTGGACGCAACGTTGCAAGAGGCGCAGCGCTACGCCGAGCAGGCGCGCACGGCGCTGGCGGTCTTGCCACCGAGCGAGGCGCGCGACGCGCTTGCCGAGCTTCCGGAATTCATCGTTCGCCGGCGGTACTAGTGGCCTGTAACAGGCCACCAGCGCGCTGGCCGCTGGGGCGCGCCGCGAAAGCGTCCCCAGGACGGCCGCCGTGGGCTCGGCGGATTGCATCGTTGTTGCTGCTGGGCACCGGTGTGGTCGCCTGCGGAGGTAGCGGGCCGCCGCCGACGGCGCTGCCGCCACCCGTCACCACGCCGGCCGCTGACTTGACCATAGAGGAGCTGGCGGGGATCGCCAGCAGCTTTCGTGCCCGTCTGCTGCGGCTCCGGGCGTCGGTCAACGCCTGTCATCGAGATCGTTGCGTCAGCCTGGAGGGGACGATGCTGGTGGCACGAAGCGGTGCGCTCGCTGCCCACCTGACCGGCTCCGGGGGCGCTGTCGAGATGGCCAGCGACGGTCGCACGCTGCAGATGCGACTGGGGAACAATGCGCAGATCGAGACGTACGATGCGCTCGAGCTGCCTTCTGATAGCGGCTCGCGGCCGTATCTAGTGCTGGCGCCGCTGGACCTTGCCGACGCCTTGCTGCCGCAGATCGTGCCAGCGCTCACCGGCAGTGGGGCGCCGCCGGTCGTCGAGCGGCGCCCGGGTGAAGTGGCTCTGATGTTGATGGCGGTGGACGGTTCGCGACTGCTTCGACGTATCGTCTTCGATCCCGGTTCCCAACAGATCCGGCGTATCGAGAGGTTCGACGATGCCGGCTCTCTACGTCTGACAACCACCTACGACGGATGGGATCCGCGCCGTGGGCCGCCGAGCGGCCACTTGCAGCTGAGCTGGCCGCAGCGTCATGCCGAGCTCGACATGACGATCGGCACCGTCGAGCTCGGGCCCTTGATAGATCGGCAGGCCTTCCGACTACGTTCGCCGTAGTTAGTGGCCTGTAACACCCGCAAATCCCTTCTGCGATATGCAACGATCATCTGCTGCAGGCCGCTAGACGCCCGGCAGCGTTAGTAGCACCGTGATGATCGCGGCGCAAATCAGGTCGTATTGCCACGACCCTCGCGGCCAGTTGAGGAACAGCCAGCGTCCTGCGGGCCGCCACAACTCGAGCCCTTGTGGCAAGGGCCCCTCGCCGTCGGATGTCTGATGCCGCAACTGCAGAACGCGGTACGCGTGTAGCAGCCGCTGCACGGTGGTCAGCCAGCCCAGGAACGCCAGTAGTGTCACCGCCTGTCCCAGGCGACCGGCGAACAGCCCGAGCAGCAATAGCACCAGCCGCTCACTGCGCTCGGTGAACCCGACACGGCACTCGGGGATCACGTTCTCGGCCCGGGCGCGCGTGTAGGAGACGCCGAGCGAGCCGCCCAACGAAATGGCGCTGAGCACGACGTACAGCGGCTCTCCGAGCATGTGGAAGTGATAGACGACGCCGATGTGAACGAGCGTGTCCGAGGCGCGATCTACCACCGAGTCGAGCACCGCACCGAAGTCAGTCGTCGTGCCGGAGGCACGGGCAACCGCGCCGTCGATGAGGTCGAGCGCGCCACCGACAACGATCCATCCCGCCGCGACGAATGGCCGACCTGTCGCCAGATTCCAGGCAGCGATCATCATCGGGATCAGCGAAGAAAGGGTGAGAACATTCGGCGGGATACCCAGCCCCCCGATGGCCGACGCGATGGCGCTTTTGATCGCCGTCCCGGCGCGTCCGATTCCCTCGCTGATCATGTCATCCTGGTGGCCGCGGATCGTCGGACAGGCGGCTTCTGCGGACGCATCGAGCGATACTACCTTCGATGCCCGTCGTCCCCGCTGCAAGCCGCGGCTACGATAGGCCGGTGCCGAAAAACTGTCAAGAAGCTCCCGGAGTTGAGCGTTATTGACGTGTCATCGGATGCAAGCGCTACCGTCTGCTCCCGGCGAGGGGGGCTTTGCGTGGCTCTCTCGACGCTCCGTTGACGGCCTGAAGGCCGTTCTCTATCATCCGGCCCGATCATGGCAATCGTACGGGCGGTTGACGAACGGCTCGGGGAACGGAGGCGCTACATGAACGGCGTGCACGACATGGGCGGGATGCACGGCTTCGGCCGCATCCAGCGCGAGGACAACGAGCCCGTCTTCCACCACCGCTGGGAGGGCCGGGTCTTCGCCGTCGAGATGGCGGGGGTCGGCGGGGCCAACATCGACCATGGTCGCCACTCGATCGAGCGCCTTCACCCCGACCGCTACCTGGCCTATTCCTATTACGAGCGCTGGCTCGGCGCCTTTCTCCTGCGAGCGCAGGAGACGGGATTGCTCGCGCCCGCGGAGCTGGCGGCGGTGGCGTCGGATTCCCTGCCGCCCGGCACCCCACCGACGAACCCGGAGCCCTCCGACACCCTGCTCCGGGGCGAAGCGGCTCGATTGCGCGAGGAGGGGCGGATGGAGCCCCGGTTCGCCATCGCGGATCGTGTGCGTGCCCGGAACATGCACCCCGAGGGACACACCCGACTGCCGCGCTACGTGCGCGGGAAGGTCGGGACGATCGTTCTGAGCCATGGGCCACAGGTGTTCCCCGACACGCGCGCCCACGGCCTGGGGCCGCACCCGCAGCCGCTGTACAACGTGCGCTTCACCTCGGCCGAGCTCTGGGGCGAATCCGGCGGCGCGCAGGACAGTGTCTTCATCGATCTCTGGGAGGACTACCTCGACCCGGCGGAGGCTGACGGATGACCAAGAAGCGAGATCGGCGGAGCGTGCTGCAGGGCGGGCTGGGTGCGCTCGCCGCCACCACCATGGGCAGCAGCGTCCTGGGATCGGAAGGTCCGGGGGGCGGTCACAGCGATGAGCACGGACACGAGCATCCCCACCATGCGCCCGCGAACCGCTACCTTGAACCTCGACGCACGCCCCAGGAGAACGAGGCGTTGGCGGAGCGCGTCGAGGCCCTCGAGAACCTACTGGTTGAGAAGGGCCTCGTGACCCGGGAGACGCTCAACGCCATCGTCGAGACCTACGAGAACGACCTCGGCCCGATGAACGGTGCCCGCGTCGTGGCGCGTGCCTGGGTTGACCCGGAGTACAGGACCCGGCTGCTCGAAGATGCCACGCCGGCGATCACTGAGGTCGGTTACGGCGGCAGCCAGGGCGAGCTCATGGTGGTCGTCGAAAACACCCCCGAGGTCCACAACGTCGTGGTCTGCACCCTCTGCTCCTGCTATCCGTGGCCGGTCCTCGGCCTGCCACCGCGCTGGTACAAGAGCTACGCTTACCGCTCGCGTGTCGTCATCGACCCCCGCGGCGTGCTCGCGGAGTTCGGCCTCGAGCTCGACGAGTCGCTCGAGGTTCGCGTCTGGGACAGCAGCGCCGAGGTCCGCTACCTCGTGCTCCCCGAGCGGCCTGCCGGCACTGCAGGGCTGGATGAGGAGCAGCTTGCCGTGCTCGTGACCCGCGACGCGATGATCGGCGTCTCCAGGGTGGAGGCCCCGGCGCCATGAGCGGCCGCCTGAAACGCGAGGCCGACGCGGCCGTCGCCGACATGAAGGGGACGGGCACCTTGCCGCGCAAGAGCGGCGAACTCGTCTTCCACCATGACTGGGAGCGGCGGGCCTTCGCCCTTTCGGTGGCCCTGAGCGAGCAGGGGCTCTACGAGTGGGAGGAGTTCCGCCAGCAGCTCATCGCCACGATCGGCGCAGCGGAGGGGTCGTCGGAGGACCCCGACCTGGAGGCTCCCGGCTATTTCGAGCATTGGCTGGCATCGCTCGAGTGCGTGCTCGCCGGCAAGGCCCTGCTGCCGAGCCCGTTCCTGGACAAGGAACAGTCTCCTCCGAGGAGTGCCTGATCATGAAGCGCAGCCCCGTAGCGACCTGGATCGGCCGGCTCGCCAGCGCCGGCGCCGGCCTCGTGTTCCCCGGGACGGCGCTCGCTCACCACGCGATGGGAGGTGCGCCACCTTCCACGACCCTGGAAGGGATCCTGTCGGGGCTCGCCCACCCGGTGCTCGGCCCCGACCACCTACTCTTCCTGCTCGTCGCGGGCCTGCTGGTGGCGCCGCTGCCGGCCGCGGCGCGCCTCGCGGCTGCGGCGCTCCTGGTGATTGGCCAGATGCTCGGCACCGCCCTGCACCTGGCCGCAGTTGGCCTCCAGGGCGTCGACGCGCTGATCGCGCTCACGGTCATCGCCGGCGGTCTGATCCTGGCGGCCCGCCCGCTGGGCGCTTCGGTGCTCGCTGCGTTGCTAGCGGCCTCGGGAGTCTTCCATGGCTACGCCTACGCCGAGTCGATCGTCGGCGTCGAGGCCGGCCCGCTCAGCGCGTATCTGGTCGGACTGGCGCTGGCCCAGCTCGCCTGCGTTCTCGGGGTAGCTGGAGCACGGAGAGCGCTCGAGGATCGATCGGCAGCGCTCCGAATCGCGGTTGCCCACCGCCTTACCGCCGGCGCGGTGGTGACTGCGGGAGCCGCGTTTCTCCTCCTGGCCATCGTCTGAGGGCCGGCGTTGGTCGGCGCTTCCCACTCGAGGGCGACGCGTTGGTCGAGACCGACGGCGAAATGCGGGGGCGGCCGCCGGGCCGTTTCTCCATGCTGCCAGGAGCCCTGACGCTACGCGTGCCGCCGGCGGATTGAGAGGCCCAGGGCGCCGGTGTACCGTCGTCGCAACCCCCTACTAGGAGAGGTCGTGGACTGCGTTGCCGTGATCCCTGCGCGAATCAACTCGAGCCGCTTCGCGGGCAAGCCGCTGGCGCTTCTCTCTGGGCGCCCGATGATTCAACATGTCGCCGAGCGATGTGCGGCGGTGGTGGGGGTCGGGCGTGTGATCGTGGCGACCGACGATGAGCGTATCGCCGCCGCTGCACTTGGCGCGGGTGTAGAGGCGATGATGACACCCACGTCGCTCGATTCGGGTACCGACCGCGTCGCTTACGTTGCCGAGCAGATTGAATGCTCCGTGGTCTTCAACGTCCAGGGTGATGAGCCGCTCATCGATCCCGCCGAGCTATCGACGGCTTTGGCGAGTTTCTCCGCCGGCGGCTACGATTACGGTACCTTGCGGGCGCCGCTGATCGAGGCGCGCGACCGCTGGGACCCGAACGTGGTCAAAGTGGTGATCGACTGCGAGGGGCGAGCCCTATACTTCAGCCGGGCGCCGCTGCCGTTCCCCAGGGACGCATGGCGGGCCGCCCCCAACCGCGCCGGGGAACCGCTGTTGGCATTCGAGCCGACCTTGCATGGCGCGCCTGCATGTTGGATTCACGTAGGCGTCTACTTGTACACGCACCAGGCGTTGTCCGCTTGGGCTAGAATCCCCCGGTCGTCGCTGGAGCAAGCCGAGGGGCTGGAGCAGTTGCGGGTCTTGGAGGCAGGCAGGGCCATCCAGACGTTCCCGGTGGCAGAGGCAGTTCCTGGGGTGGACACACCGGAAGATCTGGAGCGTGTGCAGCGTCTTCTGGAAGAGCGTGTTGAATAGGCCAAGCGAGTCGCACGGGGTGGGCGTATGAGCAAGGGCATGACCAAGTACATCTTTGTTACCGGTGGTGTGGTCTCCTCGCTAGGCAAGGGGTTGGCCTCGGCGTCGATCGGGCGCCTCATGGAGTCGCACGGCTACACCGTCAACCTGTTGAAGCTCGACCCGTACATCAATGTCGACCCCGGCACGATGAGCCCGTTTCAGCACGGGGAGGTCTTTGTGACCGACGACGGCGCCGAGACCGACCTCGACCTTGGGCACTATGAGCGCTTCACCAGCGCCAGCATGAGCAAGGCCAACAATTTCACCAGCGGCCAGATCTACGAGCACGTGATTCAAAAAGAGCGGCGCGGTGACTACCTCGGCAACACCGTGCAGGTGATCCCTCACATCACCGATGAGATCAAGACACGTATCACCGAGCTCGGAGAGACAGCCGAAGTGGTGATCGTCGAGATCGGAGGTACCGCCGGCGACATCGAGAGCCTGCCGTTCATGGAATCGATCCGTCAGCTGCGTCAGGAGGTGGGCCGCAAGAACGGCATCTTCGTCCACCTGACGTTGGTTCCCTACATCGCGACCGCCAAGGAGCTCAAGACGAAGCCGACCCAGCACAGCGTCAGGGACCTGCGCTCGATCGGTATCCAGCCTGATGTGCTGATGTGCCGCACCGACCGCTTCCTACCGGAGGACATCAAGCGCAAGATCGCTCTGTTCACCAACGTCGAGCAGGACGCGGTCATCACCGCGGTGGATGTGGCTTCGATCTACGAGGTGCCGCTGCTCTTCCACCAGGAGGGGCTCGACCGCATCATCTGCGAGCAGCTGGGCCTGGAGATGAGGGACTCGGGGCTCGAGGACTGGGAGCGGCTCGTACGGACGTTCAAGGCGCCCAGCGATCGTGTCCGTATCGCCTTCGTCGGTAAATATGTCGAGTTCGAGGAATCGTACAAGAGCCTCAGTGAGTCCCTCGTGCACGGCGGCGTACACCACGGGCTGGGCGTAGATATTGATTGGGTCGAGGCGGAGCGCTTCGAGGACAGCGAGCAGCCCGCCGAGGCGCTCGCAGAGGCTGACGGTATTCTCGTTCCGGGCGGTTTCGGCGTTCGCGGCGTTCGCGGCATGTTGCATGCGATCCGGTTCGCGCGCGAGGCGGCGGTACCTTACTTTGGTATCTGTCTCGGATTCCAGTCGGCTGTCATCGAATTTGCCGAGAACGTGGCGCGGCTCGGCGATGCTGCCGACAGCTCCGAGTTCGACTTTCACGAAGGTCGGGGAAAAGAGAAGGTGATCTACAAGCTGCGCGATCTGCTCGAGGTCGACGACCTGGGCGGGACGATGCGGCTGGGTGCGTACAGCTGCGTGCTGGTGCCGGGGAGCTTGGCGCACAAGGCATACGCCCGTGACGTCGTATCGGAGCGTCACCGCCACCGCTACGAGTTCAATGCCGAGTTTGATGCGCCGCTAGCCGCCGCCGGCCTGCGCATTACGGGACGCTCCGAGGACGGCAAGTTCGTCGAGATCGTCGAGCTGGTCGACCATCCCTGGTTTCTTGCCTGCCAGTTTCACCCGGAGTTCAAGTCGCGCCCCCTGCAGGCCCATCCGCTGTTCGCGGCCTTCATCGGGGCTGCCTACGAGCATAAACAGCAGCGCGAGCGCGGCCTGTGGGTGGCGACCACGTCGGCCGACGCATCGCGAGTCTGAGCCAGCATGGGCGCGGTGACGCTCGCCAGCGGCGTCGTCTTCGGCGACGGTAACCTCGGCTTGATCGCCGGGCCATGCGTCATCGAGAGCCGCGACCATTGCCTCCGTATGGCCGAAGCAGTGGCCAAAGTCAGCCGGCGGGCGCGGGTGCCATGTGTGTTCAAAGCGTCCTACTACAAGGCCAACCGTACGTCCGTCTCTTCTTACCGTGGGCCCGGCGTGGACGAGGGGCTGCGAATCCTCGCCGACGTCCGAGATGCGGTTGGCCTGCCGGTGCTCACCGACGTGCACGAACCGGCGGAAGCCGCCGTGGCGGCGGAGTGCGTTGACGTCTTGCAAGTGCCGGCGTTCCTTTGTCGACAGACCGACCTCGTGCTCGCTGCGGCTCAGACCGGCCTTCCGGTCAACCTGAAGAAAGGGCAATTCCTGGCGCCCTGGGACATGAGCACAGTTGTCGAGAAGGCGGTGTCCACTGGGAATGAGTCGCTTCTGGTTACCGAGCGCGGAACATCGTTCGGGTACAATAATCTGGTCGTCGACTTCAAGGGCTTGAGCTTCCTCGCCGGGTTGGGCTATCCGGTTGTCCTCGACGTCACCCACAGCTTGCAGCTACCGGCCGGCCACGGCGAGAGCACGGGAGGACAGCCCGAGTTCGCTGAGCCACTCGCGGCAGCAGGCGTGGCGGCCGGAGTCGACGTCCTGTTTCTCGAGGTACACGACAACCCGCCCGCCGCCCTGAGCGATGCCAGCACGCAGCTGCCGCTCGAACGACTCGAACCGCTGCTCGAGAAGCTGGTCAGGATCCGAGCGGCGGCAATGGACACCGGACTGCTAGGATGACGGCTGAACGCACCGGCACGACCACTCGCCGCGCCGGGCTGGACATGGCGCGGCAGGTATTGCGGACCGAGGCGCGGACGCTGGAGAAGCTCGCGGATGGGCTCGACGAGGAGGCGCTCGGCCGGGCATTAGACCTCCTGCTCGCATGTGACGCTCGCATCGTGTGCTCGGGGATGGGCAAGTCCGGCATCATCGCGCGGAAGCTAGCATCGACGCTGGCATCGACGGGCAGTCCAGCGTTCTTCTTGCACCCCGCCGAGGCTGGTCACGGTGACCTGGGGATGCTCGTCGACGGGGACGTGTTCATCGCCCTGAGCCACAGTGGCGACACCGGCGAGATCGTTGCGTTGCTACCAGCGATTCGGCGCCTGAACGTACAGTTGATCGCCATGGTTGGCGACGCAGCCTCGACCATCGGCCGCGAGGCCGACGTGGTGTTGCATGTTGATGCCGATGCCGAGGCCTGCCCATTGGGGCTCGCCCCGACCGCCTCGACCACGGCAGCTCTGGCACTCGGCGACGCCCTGGCCATGGCGCTCCTCACGGAGCGGGGCTTCGGTGTCGACGAGTTCGCCCAGTTCCATCCGCAGGGATCGCTGGGGCGCCGTTTGCTGCGCGTGCGCACCGTAATGCACACCGGCGATCAGGTGCCGCGTGTCGGCGAGAGGGCTTCGCTCGCCGCGGCGATCGAGGAAATGACCGCCAAGAGCCTCGGCATGACGCTGGTGGAATCGGCCGACGGGAAGGTCGCTGGCATCATCACCGACGGCGACGTGCGGCGTATCGTTGAGGGGGGCATCGACATCGACAGATCGGCGGGCGAGTGCATGACCCCAGACCCGGTGCTGGTCACTGCCGACGCCTTGGCGGCGGAGGCGCTGCGCTTGCTGGAGGAGAGCAGGATCACCGTGCTGGTCGTCGATGACGGTGACCGACGTGCCATCGGCGTCGTTCACCTGCACGATCTGTGGCGCACGCAGATGGTTTAGCCCGCCACACTCCCACCACGGCCTGCTAGCAGGCCGACAACGCTTCCACTAGCGGATCTTGTCGAATGCTGCGACTCACCAAGCAGGAATACGAAGAGCGCCTGCGTGAGCTCCGGCTATTGATTACCGACGTCGATGGTGTGCTCACCGACGGCTCGATCATGTACGCCGGCGCGGAATGCGAAGCCAAGGTGTTCCACGTTCGCGATGGCAGCGCCATGTATATCGCCTCGGTGATCGACCTGCATGTGGCGGTGGTCACGGCGCGTGAGTCGGCGGCTGTGGCGCGGCGTTTCTCGGAACTACCTGTGCTCGAGCTGCGCCAAGGAGCCTTCGATAAGGTCGGTGTCTGCATGGAGTTGCAGTCCCAGCTTGGGTTGGAAGCGGAGCGGGTAGCCTTCCTGGGAGACGACCTGGTTGATCTGGCGGTGATGCGTCACGTGGGAGTGGGAATTGCGGTGGCCGATGCACATCCGCGCATTCTCGAGGCGGCCGACTGGGTCACTGGCACGACCGGGGGGCGGGGTGCCCTGCGCGAGGTGGTGGACGATATCGTCTCGGCTCGCGATCTGTGGGACAGCGTGCTGCAAGACTATCTTCGCCGCCAATCGGTGGTGCCCGCTGTCGATGCGGATGCGCCGTGAGCGAGTGATACCGGTTCTACGTCAGGGGGCAGCAATTCATGCAGGGTGACTGGCCGCTGACCCTGGGTGCTGGGCTGGCCCTGCTGGCGCTTGGCGCGCTCCTCGGTGAGCTCTGGGCGCGCTTGCGAACACCGCGGATACCGCCCCACAGGCCCGGCGCTCGGCCTCACTACCTGCTCGGCCTGAACTTCCTGGTGTCGCATCAGCCCGACCAAGCGATTCGCGAGCTATCGCAGGCCGTACGACATGAGACCGATGCACTCGAGGCCTACCTCGCACTTGGCAACTTGCTGCGCGAAAGCGGACAAACCGAGCGCGCCATCGATGTTCACCGAAGCCTCCTACACCGGCCGAACCAGTCGAGGTGGGAGCACACCCAGGTGTTGTTCTCGCTGGCGATGGACTTCAAGCGAGCCGGCTTGATTGATCGAGCCGCCCGTACCTTCCAGGAGGTCGTGGATGCGGAGCCGGAGAACCTCGCGGCGCTGACCGCGCTGCAGCAGATCGCCGAAGAGAGCGGACGCTGGGAGGATGCGCAGCGCTTCCACCAGCGTATCCAGATGGTGTCGCGCGGTACAGAACCGGATCTCGGCCCGGCTCTTCAGGCCGAATGGGGTAGGGCGGTGGGCGCCGCCAACCCGGCGGCGGCGGCGCATTTCCAAGCAGCGCTCGACCTGCGCCCCGACTACGCTCCGGCACGAATCGGGCTAGCGACAGGGTTGCTCGAGCAGGGGGAGGCAGAAGCCGCGCGAGATCACCTCGAGCAAGCGATCCACGCCGGGCCACCGTGGGCGCTGGCAGCGATGGCTGTCCTGAGACGAACCTGTGGAGTGCTTGGCGACGACGCGGCGCTGGAACGATCGTGCAACACGATCCTCGAGCGCGATCCTCGAGCCTGGCGGGCATGGCTGGAGCTGGCACGTCTGCGGACCGGGCGCGGAGAGTTCGCAGGTGCCCGAAAGGCCTTGCGTAGCGCGCTCAGCGAGCGGCCGGGATCGCTCGCCGTCCAGCGCCAGCTCTGGGATCTGTTGCGGCACGAAGGCGAGGGAATCGAGCAGTTCATCCAGCTGCTGGACGAGGCGCTTGACGATGCCCGGTTGCTTGATCCGTACGTCTGCTTCCGCTGCCGGTTCAAGAGCGCTGAGCTGTTCGCCCGATGTCCACATTGCCACGCCTGGGAGACAATGGGAGAGGATCGTCAGGATTGAGCGAGCCAGACACTTTCGACGTGCGGATCGAGACGAGCTTTCAGGCACGCCATTGCCTCGGACCCGACGGCGAGAACGCCGCCGAGCACGAGCACGATTGGCGGGTAGCTGTACAGGCCTCGTCTACAGAGCTTGATCGGATCTCGCTGGTCGTTGATTTCCGTAAGCTGCGCGTACAAACGGAAGAGTCGCTCGACGAGCTGCGCGGCGCCGTTCTGGAAGAGCACGCCGATTTTGACGGCTACCCGGCCAGCGCCCGAGCGGTAGCTTGCTGGCTGTTGCGCCGCCTCACGCAAAAGAACCTTGGCGAGACCTATCGCATCAGCGCCGTCGAGGTCGGCTGTGATCGCGGCGTCGACTACATCGTCAGCGTGGCGACAGGCGGATGCCCGCCCTGAGGTCGTCGAGATCCTGTCGCAGCGCGTCGAGGAGCCCGTGCACGTGTGCCGCCGTAGCTTCCAGAGCGCCGCTGTTGTCGATCGTGTAGTCGGCCGCCGCAGCCTTCTCGGCATCGGGCATCTGGGCTGCCATGCGGCCGCGGATGTCTTCCTCTGCAAGCCCGCGCTCCAGTAGTCGCACCTGCCGTGTCTGGGCCGGCGCGGTAACCACGACGAGACGCTGATAGCGCCTGGCTCCTCCCGTCTCGACCAGCAACGCGGCCTCGGTTACGGCGATTCCTTGTTCTACTTCCCAGGCGGCAATCCGCGCGTCCTCCAGCAATGGGATGCGCGGATGAATGATCGCCTCGAGGTTCCGGCGGCTCCTGGCGTCGGCGAACACGATGCTCCCGAGCGCGGCGCGGTCGATGCCGCCGTCGGCGTCGCGGATGCCTTCTCCAAACAGCGCCACCACCTCGTCGTTGACCTCGGTGCCAGATGCCAGAAGCTCGTGAGCAAGGCGGTCGGCGTCGATGAGAAGGCAGCCGGCGTCCTGCAACATGGCGCCGACAATGCTCTTGCCGGCGCCGATGTTTCCAGTGAGGCCGACGCGGAGGATGGCTCTCATGCGCTTACTCGGTGCCGCGCCGCCAGCGAGCCGCTTTGAGGGTGTTGACCAGCAGCATCCCGATGGTCAGCGGGCCGACGCCACCCGGTACCGGCGTCAGCGCTCCCGCCACCTGCGCAACGTCGGGGCGGACGTCTCCGACAACGGCATAGCCACGCTCGTCGTACTTGGACCAATCGGCGGCATCGCCGAGGATAGCTTCGACTTCGCCGCGGTCGGTTACGCGGTTGATGCCCACGTCGATCACTGTAGCTCCCGGCTTGACGAACTCCTGCGTCACTAGGCCTGGCCGGCCCACCGCCGCAACCAGAATATCGGCGCCACGCGCCACTGTCGCCAAGTCGGGGGTGCGTGAGTGACAGATGGTCACGGTGGCGTGCCGCTGTAGCAGCAGCATCGCCATTGGCTTGCCGACGATATCACTGCGTCCGATTACCACGGCATGTTTGCCGGAGACTCCGATGTCGCTACGCGCCAGTAGCTCGATGATGCCGGCGGGCGTCGCGGGGGCGAACCGTGGGCGTCCCTGGATCAGGCGTCCGGCGTTCTCGGCATGGAATCCGTCGACGTCCTTGCGCGGGTCGACGGTGTCGAGGATCGCCTTGGTATCACACTGGGAGGGCAGCGGAAGCTGCACCAGGATGCCGTCGACGAGATCGTCAGCGTTGAGCTCGTGAACGACGGCAAGAAGCTCCTCAGTGCTGGTGTCTGCCGGCAGGATACGAGCCTCGGAGCCGAATCCGACCTCCTGGCACATGCGTGTTTTCGAGCGCACGTAAATCGCCGACGCGGCGTCGTCGCCCACGAGCACCGCCGTGAGGTGCGGTGGCGCTTGTCCGGTCGCCACGTATTCTGCCGTGGCGGCGCTGACTTCGGCGAGAATCGCCTCTTGTATGGGCTTGCCTAGAAGGGACTTTGCGCTCACGAAAGGTGCTCCTTGGCGACTGATTGGTGCAGTCGATAGTGTGGGTAGGCCTGCTATGAACCCCAGTCGATGTGATCGATGATGCCGACAATCGCGGCGTTTGCCGCTGCCCGCGATCCCCATGGCCTGACTCGCGGAGCGACCCGCTACCACCACCAGGACGGCTTCATCAGCGCCTGATCCCCCATGGACTGCTCCTCCTCGTCCGAGCCGGGCGGCAGACTTCAGCGAATAGTGCGTAGCGCGTCGGCGATCAAATCGACCAGCTCCTGGCGACTGAGCGTAATGGTGCCCGATTCATCGGTTGAGGGGTAGCAGATCGCTGGAACCGGGGGACCGCCAGCTGCTTCACGGAGCTCCGAGAGCGCGTCGATCTGCTCGCGACTGAAGTGGCGGGGTCCACCAAGTAGATGGGCCACCAGGGCGATCTGGGCGAAGTGTTCCAGCTGTACCATGCGTTCCTCTGCCTCCTCGAGCGACGAACCAGCTGCTACCGCTCCATGGTTGGCGAGCAACACAACGTCGAAGTCGCGGATGGGGGCGCGCACGGAATCTGCCAATGCCGTCGTCGATGGGGTTCCGTAGGGCGCTACCGGCACGCAGCCTAGGAGCCCCACGACCTCCGCGAGCGCCGCCGGCGGCTGCTTGCCGGCGACTGCGTAGCCTGTGGCGATCGGCGGATGCGCGTGTACCACCGCCCGGACCTCCGGGCGCTCCTCGTAAATCGCCAGGTGCATCTTGAGCTCGGACGACGGCTCGCCGTCGCTCAACGGTGTTCCGGCCAGGTCGACGAGCACGAGATCTGCTTCGCGCAAGCGCCCTTTGTGTGTTCCGGTGGCGGTAGTCAGTATCCGATCTGCGCCGACCCGAGCGCTGAGGTTGCCCTCGCGAGACGCCAGGATCCGACGCTCGTGGAGTCGACGGCCGGCTGCCACGATCGCCGCGGCGATGTCGGCTCGGCTAGTGCTCCTGATCATGAGTACGGTGACGTTTGCAGGTACGGATGCTCGCGGATGGCTGAGGCTGCCGGAGTTTAGCAGGTCGTGTTTGCCAGCGGTCCCGGTAGCGTCTACCGTTGCGCGCCGGGGGGGCCCTCGCAACGACAAAGGTCAGAGATCCATGTCCCGTCGTTCCCAGTTCGTTGTTGGAATGCTGCTGGCCGCCGGTCTCGTGTGGCTGTTTCTTCGGCAAGCCGACCTAGGAGAAGTCTGGAAGGCGCTACGCAGCGCCGATCCGTTCTGGATATTGGTGGCGCTCGCGGCGATCTTGTTGACCACGTTGCCGCGAGCCTGGCGCTGGCGGCAGCTGTTGTCGCCGCTCGGCACCGTCGACTTGAGGCCCCTGGTCGACTGCACGCTCATGGGGTGGACGGTTTCTGTCGTCCTCCCTGGCCGCCTGGGCGAGATCGTGCGCCCCGTGCTGCTGGCCCGGCGGACGACTATTCGGGCCAGCGCAGCCATAGGCTCGGTGGTGTTGGAACGCGTCTTCGACGCCGTAGCCGTCGTGCTCTACGTGGCCATCTATCTGGCAATCTTCCCGCCGCCGCCGCGCCTCGAGGGCGATGCGGTAGCGGTGTACGAAGCGATACGCCTGGTAGGTACGCTGGGGACGGTCGGCATCGCATTCGGGGGAGTCGTCGCCGTCGTCGCCAGCCGCCACGCGGCGTTACTTGCCCGCTGCGAGGCCCTGGCGGAGTCCTGGCTGCCGGCGCGAGTGTCGTCGGTCGGCGCTTCGTTCCTGGAGGGCATGTCGGGGCTACGGAGTCCATGGCTGGTGGTACGCATCCTCGCCAGCTCGATGCTGCTATGGGGCGTCATCCACATGATGTATGTAGTGCTGTTCTGGGCCTTCGGCATCGACTTGCCCGCTTACGCCGCGATTCCGCTCGTAACCTTGTTGGTTGCCGGCGTGATCGTGCCGACACCGGCTGCCGTCGGTGCCTTTCACAAGGCGGCGCAGATCGGCCTGGTGACGTTGTTCGGGGTCGACAACGATGTTGCCATTGCGTTCGCGATCGTCAGCCATACCATCGGGTTTCTGCCACTCGCGGCCCTTGGGGGGGTGTTGCTGGCGCGTGAGGGCCTGACGTTCGCGGCGCTACGCCGCATGGGGGAGACGTCGGACGAGCCGGTGAATGAGTTTCCTGACTCAGGAAACTAGGACCGGACGTTATAATCCGCTCGATATCTTTCGAAGCGGTGCGGGGGCCGCGTCGACCACGACCCTCAGGTCAGCGATTCCATGAAGTGCCTTTATTGCGGTCACAACAAAGATAAGGTGGTCGATTCGCGCGAGGCGCGCGAGGGCAACGTTATCCGGCGAAGGCGAGAGTGCCTCGAATGCGGGCGTCGCATGACGACGTACGAGCAGATCGAGGTGGTGCCCATCGTAGTTGTGAAGAAGGACGGTAGCCGCGAACGCTTCGATCGAAGCAAGCTGCTGTCCGGAATCATGCGAGCCTGCGAGAAACGCCCGGTTCCCGTAGAAGAGCTGGAGGCCATCTGTGATCAGGTCGAGACACGCGCGCAAGAGGGCAGCGGGCGCGAGATCGACAGTCGGGCGATCGGTGAGCTCGTGATGGATTGCCTAAGGAACCTCGATGAGATCGCCTACGTTCGGTTCGCCTCGGTCTACCGTCACTTCAGGGATGTCAATGCGTTCATGGAGGAGCTCAAGACCCTCCTCGACCAGCAAACCTGAGGCGCGCTGCGCCGATTGGCAGGGCTTGGCGCGCCTGCTTGCCGGGGCGCCTCTGACCCAACTCGCGGCGCTGGCTCCCGGCGGGGTCAACGTGGCTCTGGTCGGAGGTGCTATCCGGGACGTGTTGCTGGGCCGAGCGCCGAAGGATCTCGATCTGATCGTCGATCGGGGCTTTGAGCGCTATCTCGACGCCATTGCGTCGCAGCGCGGTGCGCGTCCGGCAGATATCGGCGATGCGTTCCAGCACACCCATCGGTTTCGCTGGAAGGGCATACAGGTCGACGTGGCGCGCCGCCAGGGCAGCCTCGAAGAGGATCTCGGCCGGCGTGATTTCAGCATCAACGCGCTGGCGCTGCCGCTGAGGGCAGGGAACGATCCTCAATCGTCGCTCGTCGATCCGCACGGCGGGCTGCCCGACCTGTTATCCGGCCTTCTGCGGGAAACATCCCCCGGTGCGCTTGCCGCCGACCCGCTGCGCGCGCTGCGCGCCGTTCGTTATGCGGCCGATCTTCCAGGTTTTGCTCTCGACGACTCGACGGCGGCGGAGGTCGCGTCGATCGCCGAACATCTCACCGGTGTTGCGCGCGAGCGCATCCAGACCGAGTGGAGTCTGAGCCTCGGTTCGGCAGAATGGTGTGGGGCGTTGCGCCTGGGTAGCCAGCTGGGCGTGTGCCGACCGACCCTCGGCGACCTGTCGAGCTATGTTGCCGTCGATGCTTGGGCGGCGGTCGAAGCGGAGCTGCATCTCGCTCCCCCGCAGCAGCGCGGTCGGCTGGGAGCGCTCACTATCGATTTGGCCGGCGGCGTTGGCATCGAGGTGGTGGCGGCGCGCCTGCTCGAGGGTTGCTGGCCAACGGCGCAGGTGCGCAGCGCCGAGCGCGTCGCCCGCTGGGCGAGTGATTGTGGCAACGCCTCGGTCGAGCAATTGGCGGCGTGGTCATTGCGTGACCCGGGGGCGGCGGCTGACGCTGCCTTGCTGGCGTCGCGGCTGTGGCCTGCCAGCGTGGCGGACGAGCTGTATCGTGCCGCGCAGCGCGCCGGGGAGCCGCGTTGGATCACCGGGGATGATCTGATCTCGTGGGGCATGAGCCCTGGGCCACAAATGGGTCGCGTCCTGCGTGAGCTGGCTCTAGGGCAGATCACTCGCCGATGGACGGCGGCCCGGAACGCTCGCGCCTGGGCGCGTACGCGGGCTCGCCAAAGCATCAGCCGAGAGGGGAGCGAGGGGTGAGTCCGAGGCGAGTCGGTGAGATCGGCGAGCTGGAGCTCGTGGAGCGCATCCAGTCGGCGCTGCAGACACCGGTGCCGGGTCTCGAGGTCGGTCCGGGTGACGACGCCGCGGTGATCGATGTGTCGTCGAGCCGTCTCGTGCTGACCATCGACCGCCAGACCGAAGGGACCCATTTCCAGCGCTCGTGGCTGTCGCCGCGGGCGCTGGGTCGGCGCGCGCTGGCGGTGTGCGTCAGCGACTTGGGGGCAATGGGAGCGACCCCCACATGGGCGCTGTGTGCGCTGGAGCTGCCGAGCGAGCTCGGCGTCGACTGGCTAGATGATCTCGTGCTCGGGCTACGCGACGGTGGACGCGAGTTCGGATGCCCGACGATTGGCGGCGATGTGACGCTCTCGGCGCGCCGGGTGGGGTTGTGCCTTTGCTCTGGGGGGACGCTCGCCGCAGGTGTGCCACCGACGTTGCGCCACCGGGCGAACGTCGGGGATGCCTGCTGGGTAATCGGTCAGCTCGGCATGGCTGCCGCCGGCCGCCTGTTGCTGGACGCTGGCCTCATCGAGCCCGCGGACCCGCGAGCTCGGCGAGGCATCGAGGCATATCGCATGCCGACGCCGCCGCTTGCTTTCGCCAGCCACATTGCCGAGCATCGCTTGGTCGGCGCGATGATGGACGTGAGCGATGGGCTTGGCCTCGACCTGCGTCGGTTGTGCGGCGCGTCCGGTGTTGGCGTGGCGTTGGACGGCGACGCACTGCTGGATGCCGACGTCACGGCTCTGGCGGGCGAGGTCGGAATCTCGGCGCTAGATCTCGTCGTTGGCGGGGGAGACGACTACGCGCTGTTGTGCTCGGTGGACGCTAACAACCAGGAGGGGCTCGCTGCCGCAGCCGCTCGCTTCGATTTGAACGCCCGGCGTATCGGCGTGTTCGTGGCAGCTGGCGACGGATTGACGGTCCGCATCAGCGATGCCGAAGAACCGTTGATGCCCGCCGGCTGGGACCCGTTCAGGTCAGGGAAATCGACTTGATCGCGTTCCAGGTCGAGCACGAAGACCCCAGCTCCCGGGCGCGTACTGGGCAGCTGCAGACCCCGCATGGCAGCCTCCAGACGCCGGCCTTCATGCCCGTCGGGACATACGGCGCCGTCAAGGGCATTCCCGCCGAGCAGCTCGAGCAGCTCGGCGTGCAGATTCTCCTGGCCAACGCGTATCACCTATGGGAGCGACCCGGGGTCGAGACCATCCGTGCGGTGGGCGGAATCCATCGATTCATGGGCTGGACGGCACCGATTCTCACCGATAGTGGCGGGTACCAGGTGATGTCGTTGGCGGATCGCCGAACCATCGATGACGATGGCGTGACGTTCCGCTCGCCGCTCGATGGCCAATACCGCCGTCTCACGCCGGAGCTGGTGGTCGAGATCCAGGCGAAGCTGGGCGTTGATGTGGCGATGGTGCTCGATGAGTGCATCGCCAGCCCGGCCGAACACGGCGATGCAGCCCGTGCCGTGCACCGCAGCCTTGCCTGGGCGCAGCGCAGCCGGCCGCTCGCTGGAGAGCTCGCTGGCGGGCTCTTCGGCATCGTACAGGGAAGCGTCTACCCGGAGTTGCGAGAGGCGCATGCACGTCAGCTCGCGGCACTGGAGTTCGACGGGTACGGTATCGGGGGCCTGGCCGTCGGCGAGTCGAAGGACCAGACCTGGACGGCGCTGAGTGCCGCAACGGACGTGTTGCCGACCAGTCGGCCGCGCTACGTGATGGGCATGGGAACGCCGCACGACCTGGTCGAGGCAGTGGCGTACGGGGTCGACCTGTTCGATTGCGTCATGCCGACGCGCCATGCTCGGAACGGTGTCGCGTTCACCAGCGCTGGGACTGTTACGGTGCGTCATGCGCGCCACGCCACCGACGACGGGCCGCTCGATGCCGACTGCGCCTGCCCCACCTGCCAGCGTTACAGTAGGGCGTATCTACGTCATCTGAAGCTGCGCCGGGAAATGCTCGGGGGTGTGCTGATGACGATCCACAACCTATGGCACTACCTTGACACCATGAGACGCATCCGGCACGCTATTGGTTCCGGCGCGTTCGCACAGATGCGCGCCGCGACACCGAGTTGCGGCCGCTCGAGCGGAAACGGTTAGCGCCCGTTTCGAGACGCCGATCCCATCACCTCGCCGGAGAGAGCTCCGGCTCTCGCTGGAGAGAGTTCGCTGCACTCCCTACTGCTGATGGCTGCCGCGCCGGGCCAGAACCCGATTACCGGGTTGATCCCGATCGTTGCGATGGTTCTGATCTTCTACTTTCTGCTGATCGCCCCTGTGCGCAAGCGCCAGCGTATGCAGGACGAGCTCATCAACAATCTGAAAAACGGCGACAAGGTCGTGACGAGCGGCGGCATATACGGCACCGTGATGGGTATTCAGGACGACCGTCTGCGGCTGAAGGTCGCCGACCAGGTGAAGATCGACGTCACCAAGCAGAGTATCGCCGGCCTCGCCGAGGACTCGGACTAGGCTCTGAATCCCCGGGAGGGGCAGAGAATGCAGGAGTTGCGCGTAAAGATCATCGTGATCGTCGCGATCACGGCGGTGTTCGCGTTCCTCGCTTTTGCCGAGGATGTGAAGCTCGGCCTGGATCTGCGTGGAGGCATTCATCTGCTGCTGCGCGTCGAAACCGAGGAGGCGGTCGAAGCCGAGGTACGCGATAACCTCGACTCGCTGCGTCGCTTGTTCGCGGACGAGGCGGTGTCGGTGGACGATGCTGTTGCTGACGGAGCCCGCGGCACCATCATCATCGCCTCCAATGACAGCCACGCGGATCGGGTCGTCGAGCTCGTGGCGGAGTATTTCCCCAACACCTACAGCGTCGACCGAGTCGATCGGACGATCGATCTGACGCTGTTGAGCGCCGTGGCGAGCTCGGTACGCGATGGTGCGGTTCGGCAGGCCTTGCAGACGATTCGCAATCGCGTCGACGGCTACGGCGTCAGTGAGCCGGTGATCCAACGCCAGGGGCTGACCGGTGATCGCCTGCTGGTGCAACTTCCCGGGGTGGAGAACCCGGAGCGGGTGAAGGCGCTGCTGCGCAACACGGCACTCCTGGAGCTGAAGTTGGTCCAGGCAGGTCCGGCGCTCACCCGACAGGAGCTCATCGCTGCCGGTGGAGGCAGCATTGCCCCGAACACGGAGATCCTCGCCGCCAAGCCCGAAGACGGCCTCCCAGGGGGCTTTTACCTGGTTGAGGAGCAGCCGGTCGTCACCGGTCGTGATCTGAGAACTGCCCGCATGAGCCAGGACGAGCTCAGCCTCCCGGCGGTCAGCTTCACGCTCAATGCCGATGGAGCCCGGAAGTTTTCCGAGTTCACTGGCGCCAACATCGGGCGTCTGCTGGCCATCGTTCTCGATGACGAGATCTATTCGGCCCCGAGTATCGAGGGTCGTATTGCAGGTAACGGCCAGATTTCGGGTCGCTTCACGGTTGCTGAGGCCGAGGACCTATCACTCGTGCTGCGCTCGGGTGCGTTGCCCGCTTCTATCCGCTACCTCGAGGAGCGCTCGGTGGGACCGTCACTCGGTAGGGAGTCCGTCGATCGCGGCGTGCTGTCGGCCGCCGTCGGATTTGCGATCGTTGTCGCCTTCATGCTGATCTACTACCGCGGCGCCGGTATCAACGCCGTGGTCGCGCTTGCGCTCAACCTGGTGATTGTGTTGGGTGTGATGAATGCCCTCGGCGCGACGCTGACGCTGCCGGGTATCGCTGGCATGATCTTGCTCATCGGAATGGCGGTCGATGCCAACGTGCTGATCTTCGAGCGTATTCGCGAGGAGCTCGACGTTGGCAAGACGGTGCGGTCGTCGATCGATTCCGGCTTCACCAAGGCATTCTCAGCCATTGTCGACGCCAACATCACGACGTTGATTGCCGCCGTGTTTCTCTTCCAGTTCGGTACCGGTCCGGTGAAAGGGTTCGCGGTGACGATCTCGATCGGAATTCTGGCATCGATGTTCACGGCGATCTTCGTCTCGAGAGTGCTCTTCGACTTGTGGACCCTACAGCGCCCGCGGGCGCTCAGCATCTGAACGGCGATCGATGCGCATTATCAGCGGTAGCGAAATCGACTTTCTCGGAAAGCGCTACTTTGCGCTGGTGATCTCGACGATTGTGATCGGTGCCGGGCTCGTCGCTTTCTTCGTACGCGGACCGGTCTTGGGTATCGACTTCGCCGGAGGGTCACAGATTGTGGCGAAGTTCGCCCAGCCCCCGGATATCGCCGCGCTGCGCAATGCGCTGGCCGGAGCCGGCCTGCCCGAGGCCACCATACAGGAGTTCGAGGAAGGCTCGAACGAGATTCTGGTACGCACGCCGCGGGTCGAGGAGGGGGAACCTCTGGATATCGCGGTGGCGGCGATCACCGAGGCCTTCCGCAACCTGGCCGGCTCGAGCGACTCACAGCTTGATCTGAACATGGCCGGTCGTGATCAGCTGCTGGATTTGCTGATCGAGCACAATCCGCTGCAGTTCGACCTCGAGGGAGGCCTGGAGAGCGCCCGAGTTTCCTATCAGGCCCAGGTTGGGCGAGTCTTGGATGCCAAGCGGGCGACGGGTCTGTTTACCGATTGGGACGAGTTGGCCGGCGCCGGGCTTGATGCCGCGGTGCTAGACAGCTTGCGTGAGCGCGCCTATCTAGGTGGCTTCACGATCCGCGACAGCCAATCGGTCAGCCCCCAGGTGGGCGATGATCTGAGGCAACGGACGATTCAGGCGGTGGTCTGGGCCCTGTTCGGGATGCTCGCGTACATCAGCTATCGATTCGAGTTCAAGTTCGGGGTCGGGGCCGTGGTGGCGTTGATGCACGACGTGCTGGTGGTGCTCGGCGCCTTCGTGATCGCCGGGCGAGAGTTCAACTTGCCGGTGGTGGCGGCGTTTCTCACCATCGTCGGCTATTCGCTCAACGACACCGTCGTGGTTTTCGACCGCGTGCGTGAGAACGCCAACGTGCTGCGTCGGACGACGCTCTACGAGCGGTTCAACATCAGCTTGAACCAGACGCTTTCTCGGACGCTACTCACTTCGACGACGACCCTGGTCGTGGTCGGCGCGGTGTTCCTCTATGGTGGCCCGGTAATCAACGACTTCTCGTTTGCCCTGCTCATAGGTGTGTTGGTAGGCACGTACTCGTCGCTCTTCATCGCCAGCCCGGTGGTATACGAGTGGCAGGCGCGCGAGCAGGCCTTACGTCGACGCTGACTTGCCGCCAGCGCGACGCTATTTCGGTGGTATCCTGACGCGGCGGCGCCTCCGCCGGGCGCCGGGGTCCTCAATGGGCCGCCCCGCGCGATCCCGCAGCCCTGATATCGATGTCTACCCGTTCCGCACCCGGGATACCTGACAGCACCGGCAGCTTCGACGGATTGATGGCGCGGCTCGCGGGGCATCATGCAGCCGAAGACCTCGACCTAATATCTCGGGCGCATGACTTCGCGCGCGCCGCGCACGGTGACCAGGCTCGATGCTCCGGCGAGCCATACGTCAACCACCCGGTGGCGACGGCGAGCATCCTCGCCGAGCTGAACCTCGACGCAGAGAGCATCGCGGTTGCCTTGCTTCACGACGTGCTCGAAGACACCTCGGTGACCCGAGACGAGCTGGTGGAGTCGTTCGGCGACGAGGTCGCGAATCTCGTCGAGGGCGTCAGCAAGATCGGTCAGATCGAGTTCACCTCCAAGGCGCAGGAGCAGGCCGATAACTACCGAAAGCTGCTGCTCGCCATGGTCGAGGACGCCCGGGTGTTGCTGGTGAAGCTGGCCGACCGGCTTCACAACATGCGCACCCTCGGCTGGCTAGGCAGCAATGCACGCCGGCGCATCGCACGCGAGACAAGCGAGATCTATGCGCCGCTGGCTCACCGGCTGGGTATGGGTCGTATTCAGGTCGAGCTCGAGGACCTGGCTTTTGCCCACCTGGAGCCGGAGGCTTTCGAGCGCCTCGAGAAGCTCGTCGAAGGGCGCACCCGCGCCGGCCAGGACTTCACTGATCGTGTCAAAGGGGAGATCGAGCAAACGCTCGCCGGCCACGATATTCCGTGCCGCGTTACCCATCGCATCAAGGGGTTGCATAGCCTGGACCGCAAGATGCGAGGCCGCGACCTGGACTTCGACCAAGTGTTCGATCTAATCGCGTTTCGCATCACCACCGACACCGTCCGTAACTGTTATGCGGCACTCGGCATCATGCACAACAACTGGAGTCCGTTCCCGGGGCGCTTCAAGGACTTCATCGCGATGCCCAAGCGCAACATGTACCAGTCGCTTCACACCACGGTGATGGATCGCGGCCGACCGTTCGAGGTGCAGATTCGTACCGAGGAGATGCACCGGGTGGCCGAGGACGGCATTGCCGCGCACTGGCTTTACAAGGAGGGCCGGGACGCTGCCAAAGAAGAGACCCAGCCGCTGGCGTGGCTGCGCCAGCTGGTGGAGTCGCAGGGCGAAGTGTCGGACCCCGGCGAGTTCCTGTCGTCGTTGAAGCTCAACCTGTACCCAGAGGAGGTCTACGTGTTCACCCCCAAGGGGGACGTCAAGGCGCTGCCCCGCGGAGCTACGCCCATCGACTTCGCGTACATGATCCACACAGAGGTCGGACAGCATTGCACCGGCGCCAAGATCAACGGCAAGCTCGTTCCGTTGCGTCAGCAGCTGCGTAACGGCGATATCGTCGAGATAAACACGTCGCAGGACGCTACCCCGAGCCGCGATTGGCTCAACCTCGTGGAGACATCGCGGGCCCGCAATCGAATTCGCAATTGGCTCAACAAGCAGCAGCGGGCGCACAGCCTCGAGCTCGGGCGGAAGATCCTCGAGAAGGAGTTCCGTAAATACGGGTTACAGCTCAAGAAGCTGATGTCGGACGGCACGCTGAAGCGCGTCGGTGCCCATTTCGGGGCCTCGAGCGCCGAAGACCTGCTGGTGGCAGTGAGCTTCGGCAAAGTCGATCCGCGCCGGCTGATCGAGAAGATCCTGCCGCCCGACAAGATCGAGGCCCGCCCCACGGGCAAGCCGTCGCGCCTACGGCAGATAGTAGATCGGGCGCTCGGCTGGAGCGCCCAGGACGCCATTCAAGTCAAAGGCATGGACGACATCATGGTCTATCGTGCCCGCTGTTGCGGGCCGGTTCCGGGCGAGGCGATCGTTGGCTATGTCACCCGTGGGAAAGGTGTTTCGGTCCATTCCACCAGCTGCGGGAACATTGGTCGACTCCTGGAAACCGAGGATAGGCGCATCGAGGTTGTCTGGAAGGGGGAGAAGGGAGACGTTCTTCCCGTGCGGCTGCGCGTCGAGTTCGATGATCGCCCCGGGCTGTTCGCTGCCCTCACCTCGAAGATCGCCGAGGGTGGTGCCAACATTCGACATATCGAATCGAAGCTCGAAGCCTACAAAGGGCGAGTAGACCTGATTCTCGACGTCAATGACAGCAAGCATCTGCGGGCGCTCGTTGCCGCGATCGAAATCATCGACGGCGTCAGGTCAGTCCGCCGAGGTCGTGTTCCCTAGCAGGTGGTCGACCTGCTCGCGGACACGCGGCGCTCGAGCGGTCCGCTAGGATAGTCTGCGGGTCATCGCTAACCGTTCACGGAGGTTCGTTTGGGTCATCGCGCTATTCATACCGACAACGCTCCGGGTGCCCTGGGCCCCTATTCGCAGGCAATCGATGTCGATCTGGGTACCGGCCGCTTGGTGTTTCTGTCGGGCCAGATCCCCATCGACCCGGGCACCGGCGATGCTATTGGTGGGTCGGTCACCGACCAGGTGCACCGCGTGATGGCCAATTTGGCCGCTGTGCTGGAGGCTGCCGGCAGTGGCTTTGACCGTGTCGTCAAGACGACGATCTTCCTGACCGACATGGGCGACTTTGCCGAGGTCAACGCGGCGTACGGTGAGTATTTCGGTGACGTGCCGCCGGCACGTGCAACCGTGGAAGTGAGACGGCTGCCCAAGGACGTGCGGGTCGAGATCGAGGCTGTAGCGACCGCCTGAGGTTGCGGTCCGGGCACGGGTGGATCTTCGCTGACTGCGGATTATCGCCTCGCGCGGCCGTCTCAACTCCGTGAAGTAAGCGCGGAAGATCTGCCAGACACTGGGGTGGACTCGGCTGACTTCGTTCGCGCTCTGGTGTGCAACCGGGAGCAAAACGTTCCAGGGACGCTTGACAATACCCACCACCGAGCACTACAAAAATGGACGGGCGAAAAGCGAGCTGGGTCCGTTCTGGGGTGGGAATTCATGTTCCTGAGCCGGACCCGACAGATTGGATACCAGCCCAGTTGATCGATCCGGGCGAGCTTCCGATGGTCAGCGATACCATGACTGACGACGGGCAGCAGGCGCTGCGCCTTATCGAGGAGATCCTCGCCGAGCAGCAAATGCTGCTGAGTGGCCAGAACTTCGTGTGCCACGCCGGCGGCCGCCGCGACCCCTTTCGCATCCTGCTTCTGTTGCGCCAACGTGAGCTCACCGCACCACTGCCGTCACGACGCTTACGGTGACGGTGTCGCCAGCGATTTGAACATCGACAACCGTCAGCTGATCGATCGCATCGCCTCGGTAGCCCGACGCGGAGGCCGACTTCTAGAAGCGGTCGATGCGGCGGGCTACGGTGGGTTTCTGTGTACCCGGCGCGCCAACGTGCGCTATCTCACCGGCTTTACGGGCTCCAACGGCTGGGTCCTTTTCGGGGCGGCCGGGGCTACTTTGGTAACGGATTCGCGTTACCGGGAACAGGCCGCGGACGAAGCCCCAGACTGTCACTTGATCGTTGCCGAGGCCGGTTTGACGGACGCCTTGGCGGAGCCACTGGCCGAGCTCACGTCGCCGGTGGCGTTCGAGTCGGGAGACCTGTCGGTGGCGGCGTGGCAGGAGCTCGCCGGAGCTCATGAGGCTGTCGAATGGAAAGGCTGCACGGGTCTGGTCGAGGGATTGCGTGTCGCCAAGGAAACGACGGAAATTTCCTCCATCCGGGAGGCGTTGACGATCGCCGAGCTGGCGCTGGAGGAAACGGTCGCCGGTCTGCGACCAGGCATGACGGAAGTCGGGCTTGCCGCGCAGCTCGAATATGCCTGCAGGGGTTGGGGGGCTGAACGCATGGCGTTCGACACGATTGTTGCGGCGGGGCGGCGGGGAGCCCTACCACACGCACGACCGGGCCTGCGTACGCTCCGACGCGGAGATCTGCTGGTTGTAGATATGGGTTGTGAGGCGGGGGGGTACTGCAGTGACATCACGCGCGCCGTTGTCTTGGATGGGCAGTTGCCGGCCAAGTGGGCTCGCGTCCACGATGCGCTGCGCGCCGCGCGCGATGCAGCGCTGGCCGTGGTCGCGGCCGGTGTCGCTGCGCGCGCGGTGGACGCGGCGGCGCGGCAAGCGCTCGGAGAGTGGGGACTCGATGGGGCGTTCATCCATTCGCTGGGGCACGGCGTGGGCCTCGAAGTGCACGAGGCGCCGCGCCTGGCGCAGCGCAGCGACGACGTGCTGGTGGAAAGTTCGGTGGTAACCATTGAGCCGGGGGTCTACCTGCCGGGGGAAGGCGGCATGCGCCTCGAGGACTTGGTGCTGGTCGAGGACGAGGGCGCCGAGGTGCTCAACCGGTTGCCTCCGAGTCCGATGTTCTCACCCTGCTAGCCGCGCTCGCCAGCGTGTGAAGCGGGACCATGCCAGTGTTATTCTGAGGGCCGCATACACCGGAGACCAGATATTGGATATCGAGCGCATCCGCGAGTTCGTGGACCTGATGATCGAGCTGGATCTGGCGGAACTCCAGATCGAGCAGCATGGCGTGAGCCTCCGCATCCGGCGCCCCGAGCCTCACGTCATCGCCACAGCGGCACCCCTGTCGCCCGGTGCGGTGGTGTCGGCGCCAGCCGCCGAGCCTGTCGATGCCGTCGACGGTGTCGCTACCGATCACGGTGGCGCACATCTGATTCGGTCGCCGATGGTGGGGACGCTCTACCTGGCGCCCGAAGCCGGGGCGGAGCCGTTCGTACAAGTCGGCGACAGGATCAAAGAGGGTCAGACGCTGTGCATCGTCGAGGCCATGAAACTGATGAACGAGATCACCTCCGATGTTGCCGGAGAGCTCGTCTCGGTGCTGCACGAGAACGCGCAGCCAGTGGAGTACGGTCAAGATCTCTTCGCCGTTCTGCCTGACTGACCGGCAGCTGCTGCCATCTGCGACCGTGCATTGGGAATACTTCGATGATCGATTCTGTCTTGGTGGCCAACCGCGGCGAGATCGCCCTGCGAGTTATTTGGGCGTGCCGTGAGTTGGGTATCAGCCCGGTTGCCGTCTACTCGGAGGCTGACCGCGACTCACTGCACGTGAAGTTCGCCGATGAGGACATCTGCATCGGTCCCGGGGCCGCGGCGGACTCGTATCTGAATATTGCCTCGGTGATCGCCGCGGCCGAGGCGCTCAAGGTCGACGCCATTCATCCCGGCTACGGATTCCTTTCCGAGAACGCCCACTTTGCGGAAGTTTGCGAGAGCTGCGGCTTCAAGTTCATCGGGCCGAGTGCGGACCATATCCGTCGAATGGGCGACAAGGTCGAGGCCAAGCAGCTCATGCGGAAGGCCGGGCTGCCGATGCTGCCCGGCAGCGACGGTCCGGTCGACGGCGTCGATGTCGCCCATGAGGTTGCCGAGCAGATCGGCTATCCGGTGCTGCTGAAGGCGGCGGCCGGCGGTGGCGGGCGCGGCATGCGTATTGTGCTACGGCCCGAGGACCTGCCGGTGGCGTTTCAGACGGCCTCGCGTGAGGCAGAGGCGGCCTTCGGCAGCGGCGAGATGTATATGGAGAAGTACCTGGCGCGACCACGGCATGTCGAGGTGCAGCTCCTCGGGGATACGCACGGCAACCTCGTGCATCTCGGCGAACGTGAGTGCAGCGTGCAGCGCAAATATCAGAAGATCGTCGAGGAAACGCCGTCAGCGGCGCTCGGGCGTGAGCAGCGCGACGGCATCCTGGCCGATGCGATACGCGGCGCCGCGGCGATCGACTATGTATCTGCAGGGACGATGGAATTTCTCGTTGACGGCGACGGCAACCACTACTTCATGGAGATGAACACCCGCATCCAGGTCGAGCACCCGATCACCGAGGCGGTAACGCTCGTCGATCTGGTAAAGGAGCAGATCCGTGTCGCGGCCGGGTTGCCGATTCAGTACGCCCAGGACGAGATCGAGTTCCGCGGCCACAGCATTGAATGTCGCATCAACGCGGAGGATCCCTGGGCGCTGACCCCCTGCCCGGGCCAGATCACCGCCTTCAATGTTCCCAAGGGCCCCGGAGTGCGTGTGGACACGGCAGCACATGAGGATTACTACGTGTCGCCGTTCTACGACTCGATGATCGCCAAGGTCATCGTCCACGGGCGCGATCGAGCCGAGGCGCTGGCTCGCATGCGTCGCTGTCTGGAGTTGATGATCGTCGAGGGGATCAAGACCAACATCCCGCTGCTGCAGCGCGTCCTCGACCATCCAGGGTTCGTCGCCGGCGACTACGACACCCATCTGGTCGACGAGATCCTGCCCGGAGCCGGGCCGCAGATTTGACCATCGATGTCATTGCCCTGGCCTGCCAGACAGATTCCGGCGCTGCTGCCGATCTATGACCCGAGCTTGGCGCGGTGGCCCCTGCCCCCGACTCTGGAGGCGCTCGCCGAAGCCGGCGCAGAATGGGTGCAATACCGTGACAAGCACGCCACCGACCAGGAGTTCCTCGCTGCAGCTCGCCAGGCGGAGCGCCTGTGCGATTCGTTGGGCCTGCTCCTGCTGCTCAACGACCGCGTGGTAATTGCCGCGGCGCTCACCGGTGTAGGCGCCCACATCGGCCAAGGAGACATGCCTGTCGACCAGGCTCGCTGCCTGCTACCGGAGCGGTGCCTCGGGTTATCCACAGACGTTCCCGACGACCTCCAGATGACTGCCGAGTTGCCGATCGACTACCTGGCCGTGGGACCGGTGTTCCACACCGCCAGCAAGTCGGATGCTGGAGCCGCCGTTGGCCTGCAGTACATCCGCGACGCTCGTCGGTGCACCGAGCGCCCGTTGGTGGCGATCGGAGGCATCGACGCGGCCAACGCCCGCTCCGTCACCGCGGCCGGGGCCGACTGCGTTGCGGTGCTCTCAGCGGCGGTGGCCGTCGAAGATCCGTTCGAATCAGCCCGTGCCATTCTCGAGAGCGCCACGGAGGGCCTGCGGGATCGCAGCGTCGGGTAGATTCCGACGCACCCGGCGCCGGCTGGCCGACCGCTCCGATCCGGTTCGAGCCCCTTTCATTGCTCCAGCGGACGGAGGATCGAGCGAGCAATGACGTGGCGCTGGATCTCGCTGGTGCCGTCCCAGATCCGGTCCAGTCGTGCGTCCCTCCAGAAGCGTTCGATGGGCATCTCCTTCATCACCCCCATGCCGCCGTAGATCTGCACTGCGTGGTCGGTGACCATGGCGAGCATCTCGCTGGCGTAGAGCTTCGATACGGCAGCGTCGAGATCGGTCATCGTCCCCTGAGCGCATTTCCACGCCGCCTTGAGGGTGAGCAGGTCGGCTGCTTCGATCTGAGCCGCCATGTCGGCGATCTTGAATCCGGTCCCCTGAAACTGACCGATGGGCTTGCCGAATTGCTTGCGGGTGGCGGCCCACTCGGACGCCATCTGGAACACGCGCTTGGCGCGCCCCACGCATAGAGCACCCATCGACAGCCGTGCCGGGGCCAGCCACACCCCGGCCAGCTTGAAGCCCTCGCCCGGCTCGCCGAGCATCTGGCTCGCCGGAACCCGGCAATCGCTGAAGAACAGCTCCGCGTGGTCGTAGCCGCGGTGCGACACGCAGCTGCCGCCGTACTGCCACTCGAAGCCCGGCGTGCCCTTGTCGACCAGGAACGTGGAGATCTCGTTGCGCGGGCCGCGCGGCGTTTCGTTGACACCGGTGACGGCGAACAGGATCACGTAGTCGGCGCGCATCCCGAAGCTGATGTAGATCTTGGAGCCGTTGATGACGTAGTCGTCACCATCCTTCTTTGCGGTGGTCTGCATGCCGCGCAGATCCGACCCGGCCGCCGGCTCGGTCATTGCCAGGCAGTCGAGGCGCTCGCCACGGACCGTAGGCTTCAGGTAAGCCTCGATCTGGTCGTCGGTACCCGCCTGCAGGATGTTGCAAGGCCGGTGCACGATGTACTGAAGGGCGTAAGAGGCCCAGCCGAGCTCGCGCTCGAGCACTGTGAAGGTGAGCGGATCGAGCCCGCCGCCGCCATACTTCGCGGGAATATCCGCGGCATACAGTCCCTGCTCGATGGCGCAGCGCTTGATCTGCTCGTAGAGCTCGTCGGGGACCGCGTCGGCTTCCTCGACGAGGTCCTCGTGCGGTAGAAGCTCGCGCCGCACGAACTCGCGCGTCGCCTCGATGATCAGGTCCTGTTCGTCGGTCAGTGAGAAGTCCATCGTTTCTCGTTGCTCCGGAGGGTCGTGAGGCGCCGATTCGGCAGCATACGGCATTCGGCACCGCAGAGGCGTCTCGATGCCTGGCCCCGACGCCAGCAGATGAGAGGCGGACGTGCCGCACTCCGGCATTCCGCTTGCACCGAGCGGCTTGATGATCTCATCGCGGCCCAAGCGCCCGGCGCAGCAGTGCGTCCGGATTCAGGCGAATCAGCGAGCAAAGAGCACCTCCCGCGCGCTCGACTCGAATACTGAGCTTCAAGAGAGATTCGAAATCACTTAACCACCGAGCAACCGCGTATAATCGCTGGCCATGAAGGCACCAGAGCAGTTCACGTCGCGGTTTGGTTTGCTGGTGGCGGCGATCGGTATGGCCGTCGGCACGGGGAACATCTGGCGCTTTCCGCGCGTTGCGGCGCAGAACGGCGGCGGGGAGTTCCTGATTCCCTGGTTGGTGTTTCTGCTGCTGTGGTCGATTCCGTTGCTGATGGTGGAGTCGGCGATGGGGCGGGCGGCGCAGAAGGGCACCATCGGCGCGTTCGGCAAGCTGGTGGGGCGCAACGCCTCGTGGATGGGCAGCTTCGTCGGCTTCTGCTCGATGGCGATCATGTTCTATTACGCGGTGGTCGCCGGGTGGTGCTTCAAGTACCTGTACGGAGCGATCACCGGGAGCGTCTTCGAACAGGGAGGGCGCGGCTTTTGGGACGCATTTCAGGCGTCGCCGGGCGAGTCGATCTTCTTCCAGCTGTTGGCGATTGGTTGCGCCGGCGCCGTGGTTTATCGCGGCGTGGTGGCGGGTATCGAGCGCGCCTGCAAGGTGATGATCCCGCTGTTGTTCGTGCTTCTGCTGGGAGGGGTGCTGCGGGCAGTCACCCTGCCGGGGGCAATCGGCGGTCTGAACTTCCTCTTCAATCCCGACTTCAGCGCCTTGCTCGACTATCGAATCTGGCTCGAGGGACTGACGCAGTCGGCCTGGTCAACCGGCGCCGGCTACGGGCTGTTGCTCACCTACTCGATCTACACCAGTCATCGCGACGACATCGTGATGAACTCGCTGACCATCGGTTTCGGCAACAACGGCGCGTCGTTGCTTGCCGGAATCATGGTCATTTGCTCGGTGTTCGCCCTGGCGCCGACGAATCCCGGCAGTCCGCCCGCCGAGGAGCTGCTGCAGCTCGGGGGGCCGGGGAACACCGCGCTCAGCTTCCTGTGGATTCCGGAGCTCTTCCAGCAGATGCCGTTCGGGCAGCTCTCGCTGGTACTCTTCTTCCTGGCGCTGGTGGTGGCGGCGATATCTTCGCTGGTGGCGATGATCGAGATGTCGTCGCGGTTGTTCGTCGACGCCGGGATGCGGCGCGAGCGCGCCGTGCTCTTCGTGACGCTGGGAGCATTTCTGTTCGGCTTGCCGTCGGCGCTCAGCACCGACTTCCTGGTGAACCAGGACAATGTTTGGGGCATCGGCCTGATGGTCTCCGGGTTCCTGTTCGCCGTGGCGGTCAACCGCTTCGGCGTGGCGCGGTTCCGGCGCGAGCTCATCGAGCCGGCCCGCAACGACCTGCCGGTCGGTAAGTGGTTCGACGTGTTGCTGCGCTGGGTGGTGCCGGCCCAGTTCGTGATTCTGATCGCCTGGTGGTTGTATCAAGCGGCCATCAGCGAGCCGGCATGGTGGAACCCGTTCTCCTCGTTCAGCCTGGGAACCTGCCTCTTGCAATGGGGCCTGGCGTTCTTCCTTTTCCGGCTGTTCAACGATCGCATCGCCGACGCCACGCTCGGCGCCGAATCAGACTAACCCGGGAGGCAGACGATGGACGCAGGCGCGATTGCCATGATGCTGTTCGTTCTCGGCTTCATCTGGGGCGGTTTCGGTCTGCTGCTGTTGCGGTCGATGCGTATCGATCGGCACCGCGGCGAATAGCCGGGGCTGCAGAACCCGATGAGCCGTTGGGAGCTGGAGCCCGCGACCGGGCTGCACGGGCGGATCGAAGTTCCTGGCGACAAATCGATCTCGCACCGTGCGCTGATGCTGGCGGCGGTGGCATCTGGAACGAGCCACCTGCACGGCCTTCCTCACGGGGAAGACGTGCGCTCGACCGCGGCGTGCCTGCGTAGTCTCGGTATCGAGGTCGACGTCGCCCCGGCAGACGGCGCGATGCGCGTATGCGGAGCGGGGCTCGACGGGCTCCGCCAAACCGCCGATGCGCTTCCGTGTGGCAACAGCGGCACAACCATGCGCCTGCTCGCCGGACTCTTAGCCGGTCGGTCGTTTCGTACGACGTTGGATGGCGACCGGTCGCTACGCAGTCGTCCGATGGAGCGCATCGCCGAGCCGTTGCGGGCGATGGGTGCGATGGTGAGCATGCGCGATGGCGGCCTGCCGCCGCTCAGCATCGAGGGCGGGCGGCTGCGGGGAGTCACCTATCGAACACCGGTGCCGTCGGCGCAGGTGAAGTCCTGTGTGCTGCTCGCCGGGCTGTGTGCCGACGGCGACACGGTGGTCCATGAGGAGCGGCCCTCGCGCGATCACACCGAGCGCATGCTGGCGTCGATGGGAGCAGAGATCGTTGGCGAGGCGGCGCACGGTGGCGTCAGACTGCGACCGCAACCGAGGCTCGAACCGTTGCAGGGGCGGGTGCCGGGTGATCTCTCGTCGGCAGCCTACTGGGTGGCCGCTGCGAGCGTCGCCGAGCGCGCCGATCTGGAGCTGCTCGGCGTGGGCGTCAATCCGACGCGCTCGGCGGTGCTCGATGTGTTGCTCGACTGGGGCGCCATGATCGAGCTGCAGCCAGAGCCGGAGTGGCACGGAGAGCCCTGTGCCTTGATTCGGGCGCGCCACGGCAATGGGTTGAGGGGAGGGGTGATCGGTGGTGAATCGGTTGCCGCGCTGATCGACGAGTTGCCGTTGCTAGCGTTGCTCGGGCCGCTGACCGACGAAGGCGTGGAGATACGCGGCGCGGCGGAGCTGCGAGTCAAGGAGAGCGACCGCATCGCGGCGGTTTGTGCGGCGCTGAGGGCGCTGGGTGCGAGGGTCGACGAGTTCCCGGACGGCCTCGCCGTAGCAGGTCAGCAGGGTCTGACCGGTGGAACGGTTGATGCCTGCGGAGACCATCGGATTGCCCTGGCGACCGCGGCGGTAGCCGGTGCGGCCAGTGGCCCTATAGAGGTTGTCGGTGCCGACGCCGCGGCGGTGTCGTACCCGGGCTTTCGCGAGCAGCTTCGATCGGCCAGCGTTCGATGAGTCCTGATGATGTCGACCGCCTCAGGCCGATGGAGCGCGATAGCCGCGGCAAGCTACAGGTCCACCTGGTGGGCTTCATGGGGTGCGGCAAGAGCACCGTGGGGTTGTTGCTGGCCCGCCGACTGGTATGGAACTTCCTCGATCTCGACGTTCTCATCGCGCGGCACGCCGGTCGCTTGATTGCCGAGATCTTTGCCGACGACGGCGAGGCGCATTTTCGGCAGACGGAGACGTTCGTTCTCCGGCAGGCGACGCTGAAGCCGCGCACCGTCGTTGCGCTTGGCGGGGGCGCCCCGGTGGCGGCGGTGAACCGCGAGCTGTCGGCGAAGACGGCAACGTCGGTGTGGCTCCGATGTGACTTCGCCGAACTGCAGCGGCGCGTCGGCTCTGCCGAGGCGGGTACGCCGGGAGCTCGACCGCTGTGGGCCGATCCAGAGGCTGCCCGGTCGTTGTTCGAGCAACGCCAGGCGATCTATGCGCAGGCGGATCTGACTGTCGATGCCGAGGCGCCGCCGGCCGAGGTGGCGGCGAGCATCGAGACGCTGCTACGCTCTTGATTCAGTAGGACTTGGCGAACAACGCCACGTGCTTGGCCGGCTCACCGCTGTAGAAGCATGGCCCGGTAGGCTCTTCGTCGAGCAACAGACAGCGGATGGTGGCCGAGGTCTCCTCCTTGATGCGCGCCTCGAGCTCGGCATCGCCGCACCAATTCACCTTCAGAAAGCCGCGCTGCCCGGACATGATCTCGCGGAAAGCGTCGTAGCTGTCGACCTCATGGGTGTTGTCGGCGGTGAAGGCGCGGGCCGACTCCAACATGGAAGTCTGGATCTCGTCAAGCAAGGTTGCGGCGGTCGACGGTGCGTGGTCCACCGGGACGAAGCTCTTTTCACGCGTGTCGCGGCGTACCAGCACGACCTGTCCCTTGGCCACGTCGCGGGGCCCGATCTCGGCGCGTAGCGGCGCGCCGCGCATCTCCCACTCGTTGTACTTCCAGCCAGGAGTGTACGCGTCACGGTCGTCTAGATAGACGCGCAGGCCGGCAGTGGAGAGCAGGTCGCGCAACGCCCGGGCGGCCGGCAGCACCTCTTCCTCGTAGTTCCCCGCCCGTATCGGCACGATGACCACGTGGTAGGGCGCCACGCGCGGCGGTAGCTGGAGTCCGGAATCATCGCCGTGCGTCATGATGAGCGCACCGATGATTCGGGTGCTCATGCCCCACGACGTGCTCCAGGCATACTGGAGCTCCTGATTCTGATCCTCGAAGCGGATGTCGAAGGCCTTGGCGAAGCTCTGGCCGAGGTTGTGCGAGGTTCCAGCCTGCAGGGCGCGCCCGTCGGACATCAGTGCCTCGACCGTGTAGGTGCGGTCGGCTCCGGCGAACTTCTCACGGGCGGTCTTGATGCCGGGGATCGCTGGGATGGCGAGATCCTCCTCGAGAAAGTCGCGGTAGACGCCGAGCATCTTGAGGGTCTCTTCCTGCGCTTCCTCGGCAGTCGCGTGTGCGGTGTGTCCCTCCTGCCAGAGGAACTCCGTGGTGCGCAGGAAGAACCGTGTGACTTTCTCCCACCGGACCACGTTCGCCCATTGGTTGATGAGCACCGGAAGGTCGCGCCAGGACTGCACCCACTTGCTGTACATGCTGCAGATGATCGCTTCCGAGGTTGGGCGAATCGCCAGGCGCTCTTCGAGCTCGTCGTCGCCCCCGTGCGTTACCCAGGCGACCTCCGGCGCGAACCCCTCTACGTGCTCGGCCTCCTTTTTCAGCAGGCTCTCGGGAATGAGCAGTGGGAAGTAGGCGTTCTGATGCCCGGTGGCCTTGAAGCGGGCATCGAGCAGGTCGCGGGCGTTCTCCCACAGCGCGAAACCGTAGGGTCGGATGACCATGCTTCCCTTGACCGGCGAATAGTCGGCCAGCTCGGCACGACGCACCACGTCGGTATACCAGCGTGAGAAGTCCTCGGACTTCGGCGTAATCTCGGTCACGAACGAGTCGTCGGCGGATCGTTTTTTGGCCATGCTGCGGAGGTGTGGGTGGAAGAAGGGGTTCCTGAGGCGGCGAATCGGCACGCTAGCACGCACCCTGTAGGCACGCAAACACCGTCTGGCAGGGTGAAATCGCCCTTTCCATCGGGCCGGATCGCTCCTTGGAGCCGAGCGAGGGTGGTGCAGCGAAGGGTCGCCGGAATCGGGAATTCGACGGCCGTCTCTTCGTATCGCGGCGCGGCGGGAAACGACGCGTCTGCGAGGGTCAACATAGCAACTCGGGGGGAATCCATGGTCTTCGGACTGGTAAGCGCAATGGTGCTGTTGATCGCCGCTCCGGCGCCGGCGTTCAACGCCGCCGAACAGCCTGTAGCAATCGACCTGCCAGTGACTTGGCAACCGGTGGCACGGCAATCGGTAGCGTCGCAACACATCGACTGGCGGCAGGAGGCTCCGGCGGCCCGCGTCGACGTCAACAGTGCCGATGCGGAGCGGCTGCAAATGGTTCCGGGAATCGGCCCGGCAACCGCGGAGCGTATCGTCGATTGGCGCAATGAGCATAGCCGATTCGAGCGGCTCGAGGATCCGCTCAACATCCGCGGGATCGGGGTGACGACGCTGGAAAGCTGCGGCCCTACGTGACGGTCGGCACAGCGGACGGTCCAGACGCGTGAGCTCGAACCACGCCTGCTGCAACGCCGGCAGCTCGATCATCGAGGTCGTGGTCGTGCTGGCGGTGTTCGGAATCGTCGTCCAGACGGTGGCGCCAGCGTTCGTGCGCTAGCGCCAGGCGCGGAGGTTGGAGGCCGCCGCGGAGGAGCTGGTGCTGTTTGCCATCGGTCTACGAACCGCCGCGGCTGCTGCGGGGGCCTCCCGCGGCATCGCCATCGACTCGACGGCGGCGGCTATCGAGTGGACGCCAGTGGTCGATGGCGATAACGATGGACTGCGTCGGGCCGATTTGCGCGCTGGTCGCGATATCGCGCTCGGCCCGCCGCGCAACGTATCGAGAAACTACCTGAGAGTGATCGTCGGACTCCCGCCGGGAGTGCGTACCCCTACCGGCGGCACAGCGCCCGCCGATGGCATCGCGTTCGGTCGTGGCGATCTGCTGTCGCTGTCGGCCGACGGCACCGCCACGTCTGGCAGCCTCTATCTACAGAACCGGTTCGGAGACGCTGTTGCGGTGCGGGTCTACGGCGCTACCGCCCGGTTCTCACTCTGGCGCCGACGGCAAACCGACGGCGTCTGGCGGCGCCGCTGGTAGGCGCTTGGCCCATCGAGCAGCGCCCCGAGCGTCGTCGTGAGCAGGGGCCCGATATCGGCGGTGAGCCAGAGAACCACGACAGGCTGGCTATGGTAGCTTCAATCCTTGCGCTATTGGCCAGCGGGCCAGCAGCAGTCGTTTCGTGTCGCAGGGGATGCCGATTTGCCAGAGTCGCTAGAGACGCCGCTACACGCCTGGCACGTCAGGCGTGGCGGCAGAATGGTCGACTTCGCCGGCTGGAACATGCCCGTGCAGTTCAGCGGCCTGGTCGATGAGCACACCGCGGTACGCCAGCGAGCCGGCCTGTTCGACGTTAGCCACATGGGCGAGATTCGACTGCGCGGAGACGCTGCGCTGGCCAACGTACAGCGGCTGACCACCAACAACGCTGCCACTCTCGAGATCGGCCAGGCCCAGTACACCGCCATGACGCGGCAGTCGGGTGGCATCGTCGACGATCTGTTGGTCCACCGGGTAGCCGACGACGACTACTTTCTCGTCGTCAACGCCGGCACCAAGGACAAGGACTACGACTGGATATGCGCCCACCTCGAGGGCGACGCGGTGGCTGATGACGAGAGCTCGGCCTGGGCCCAGCTGGCGATTCAGGGGCCGCTAAGCGAGACGATCCTGGCGAGAGTCATCGACGTGGATCTGGCATCCATTCGCTACTACCGCTTCGTATTGACGGAGTACGGTGGGGCGCCGGCGATGATTGCGCGCACCGGATACACCGGTGAGGATGGATTCGAGGTCTACCTGGCGCCGCAGCACGCTGAGGATCTCGCCGACAGGCTGATGGATGCGGGCACCGCCGACGGTATCGTGCCCGCCGGGCTCGGGGCGCGCGACACGCTTCGCCTCGAGGCCGGGATGCTGCTCTACGGCAGCGACATGGACGACGCGCGGACCCCGATCGAGGCCGGAATCGGCCGGGTCGTGAAGACGGACAAGGGTGAGTTCATCGGTCGGCAGGCGCTTCTGAAGCAGCGTGCCTCGGGGTCCGACGATCGCGTCGTGGGCATCGAGATATCGGGGCGCGGTATCCCGCGGCACGGCTACGGCGTGCTCACGGCGGACGGACAGCCAATTGGCACGGTCACCTCCGGGACCTTCGGTCCGACCCTGAGGAAAGGAATCGGATTCGCCTGCATCAGCGCCGACCACGCCATCGTAGGCACGGAAGTGGCGGTGGAGATACGCGGCCGGGCGATACCCGCCACGGTAGTAGAGACACCTTTTTACCGCAGACAAGGCTAGGGACCCGAGGCCGCGACCGCATCGCGGAATCGGAGCTGTCGGCGCCGCCGGCAGGCTGGCTGAAGGGGACGAGGTCATGGGCGAGTATCCAGATACATACAAGTACAGCGCGGAGCACGAGTGGATCTCTGTCGACGATGGCGTCGGCACCGTCGGCATCACCCATCACGCCCAGGACGAGCTGGGCGATGTGGTCTTCGTCGAGCTACCCGAGTCCGGCACCCCGTTGGCTCGAGACGTGGTTTTCGGCACGATCGAATCGGTCAAGGCAGTGTCTGATCTGTACGCTCCGGTCGCCGGTGAGATCGTCGAGGTCAACGAAGCGCTGATTGATGCTCCGGAGGTGGTCAATGACGATCCGCACGGCGCCGGCTGGATGATACGGATCAAGCTCGACGATCCTTCGTCGGTCGATTCGTTGATGAGCAGCGCCGACTACCGGAAGCACATCGAGGCGTAGCGTGGATGATGAGATGAAGAAGGGGGCGGTCACCGACCGCAATGACACTGGCGGTGGTGGGCGCTACCTGTCGCTCGGAAAATCTGATCGGGAAGCGATGCTGGCAGCGGTCGGTGTGGCCGACGTCGAGGAATTGTTCGCGGCGATTCCCCCGGCGTCGCGATTCGAGGGTAGCCTGGGTCTCGAGGCCGCGATGTCGGAGATCGAGCTCGTCGACCATCTCGAGGAGCTCGCCGCGGGCAACGCCGCGGATCGCCGTGTCCTGAGCTTTCTCGGTGCCGGCTGTAACCCTCATTTTGTGCCTTCCCACGTCGACGCGCTGATCCAGCGACAGGAGTTCCTCACCGCATATACGCCGTACCAGCCGGAGCTCGGGCAGGGCACGCTGCAGGCGATCTTCGAGTTCCAGAGCCTGGTGTGCATGCTGACTGGCATGGACGTCTGCAATGCGTCGGTTTACGACGGTGCCAGCGCTGTTGCCGAGGCGGTGCTCATGGCGCGGCGGCTGGCGCGGCGCGGCGGCCGAGTGCTGTTGTCGGAAGGATTGCATCCGGCCTATGAAGCGGTGGCGCGGACCTACGCCAGATACGTCGACGACATCCAGTTCGAAGTGCTGCCGCTGGACGAGCACGGACGCACGATAGTGGGCCAGATCGACGACGAGGTGATCGCTATCGTGCTGCAGCAGCCTAACTTCTTCGGCATCGTCGAAGATCTGAGGGTGGCCGGCGAGCAGTCGGCCGCCGCTGGCGCCAAGCTGGTGGTCAACACGACCGAGGCGGTTGCCTTCGGTCTGGCGCTACCCCCAGCTGAGGCGGGCGCCGACATCGTCGTTGGCGAGCTGCAGAGCTTCGGCAACGGCATGAACTTCGGTGGTCCGTTGGTTGGTTTCATGGCCTGCCGTGACGGCGACAAGCGCAATCTGCCAGGGCGACTGGCCGGCCGCACCGTCGATGTAGACGGTCAGGAGGGCTACGTCCTCACGCTGTCGACTCGCGAACAGCACATCCGGCGTGCCCGGGCCACATCCAACATCTGCACCAACGAGGCCCTGTGCGCACTGGCGGCGTGTATTCACATGTGCAGCCTGGGGCGCAACGGAATCGCCGATCTCGCCCGCACCAACCTGGCCAAGGCGACCTACGCGCGGCAGGCACTTGCCGACCGCGGCATGCCGGTGGTGTACGACGGCCCGCACTTCAACGAGTTCGCCGTACGCGTCGGTGGCGATGCTGCTGAGCTGGTGGATCGATGCCTGGCGAACGGCGTTGTTCCCGGTGTCGCGCTCGGTCGCTTTGACGCGGCACGAGCAGATCAGCTGCTCGTCTGCGTTACTGAGGTGCACAGCAAGCAGGCGATCGATCGCATGGCCGACGTGGTCGCGGAGGCGGTGGCGTGAGCGGCGGGTCGACGCCGTACGCAAGCCGGCAGGGGCAGCTCAAGCAGGAGTCATCGATCTTCGAGCGTGGCGGTCACGGCCGCGTCGGCTACTCGCTGCCAGCGCTCGACGTGCCAGCGGTCGACGCTGTGGATGCCTGGGGAGCCGAGCTCGTGCGCCAACAGGTGGCCGGGTTCCCCGAGGTGTCTGAGGTGGATGTCGTACGGCACTTCACGCGAATCTCCCAGCACAACTATGGCATCGATCTCGGGCTCCACCCGTTGGGGTCATGCACCATGAAGTACAACCCCAAGCTGCACGAGCAGGTGGCCCGGTTTCGTGGGTTTACCGCGGCGCATCCGTACATGCCCGAAGCAGCCTCACAAGGTGCGCTCGAGCTCATGTGGCGTCTGGAGCGAATCCTCTCGGAAATCACCGGCCTTCCGTACCTGTCGATGCAGCCGGCGGCCGGCGCGCAGGGCGAGCTCACCGGGATCATGATGATTGCGGCGTACCACAACAAGCGCGGCGAACGTCGGCAGAAGGTGCTCATTCCGGACTCGGCGCACGGTACGAACCCGGCCACCGCGAGCCTGTGCGGATTCGAGCCGGTGGAGATTCCCAGCACTGAGCGCGGCACGATCGATCTCGACGCCCTGCGCAGGGCGATGGACGATGATACGGCCGCGCTGATGCTGACCAACCCGAACACCCTGGGCTTGTTCGAGGAGCATATTGACGAGATCGCCGATATCGTCCACGCTGCCGGCGGGCTGATGTACTGCGACGGCGCCAATCTGAACGCCATTCTCGGCAAGACGCGGCCAGGCGATTTTGGTGCCGACGTGTTCCATATCAACATGCACAAGACGTTCACCACGCCACACGGGGGCGGCGGGCCGGGATGCGGACCGGTGGCCCTGTCGGAGAAGCTCGAGCCCTTCCGACCGCGCCCCGTGGTCGTAAAGGAGGAAGACGGCAGCTACCGCTTCGACGACGACCGCCCCGACAGCATGGGAAAGATCCACGGTTTCTACGGCAACTTCGCCATGATGGTGCGCGGCTACGCTTACATACGGGCTCACGGAGCGCGGGGTCTCCGGCAGATCGCCGACGATGCCGTGCTGGCGGCCAACTACATCAAGGAACGGCTGAAGGCCGAGTACGAGCTGCCGCACGATCGCCACTGCATGCACGAGGTGGTTCTGTCTGACCGCCGTCAGAAGGAACACGGCGTCTCGGCGATGGACATCTGCAAGCGACTGATGGACTACGGCTTCCATCCGCCGACCGTCTACTTCCCGCTCGTCGTTTCGGGTGCACTGATGATCGAGCCCACCGAAACCGTGTCTTTGCAGGAGATCGATGGGTTCGTCGAGGCTATGCTGGCGATTGCCCGCGAGGCCCGCGACGATGCCGAGCTCGTCAAGGGCGCTCCGCACACGACCTATCACCGGCGACTCGACGAAACGCTGGCGGCCCGACACCCGATACTTCGATGGGAGCCGCGCTCCGACGAGGTCAGCGAACCCGAGTCGACCTGATCGATGAGCGAGACAGCCTTCCGTACGATCGGTGTTCTCGGCGGGATGGGGCCAGCGGCGACTGCGTACTTCTTTCAGCAGCTCGTCGATCGGGTTGCCGCCGAGCGGGATCAGTCTCATCCGCCGTGCCTGATCTACAACGCTACCCAGGTGCCCGACCGGACGGCGCATCTCACGGGTGGCGAGATCGACCCGACCTCGGCACTGCAGGAGGCGAGCCGGGTCCTGGAGCGCGCCGGTGCGGACTTCATTGCCATTCCGTGTAACTCGGCGCACGCCTACCTCGCGGCGATCCGCGACGCGGTGCGGATCGAGGTGCTCGACATGATCGGCCTGACCGCCGCCGCCGCCGCCTCGGCATTGCCGTCGGGCGGTCGCGTCGGAGTGCTGGCGGCCAGCGGCACGGTCGGACTGGGGCTGTACGATGGTGCGCTGGAGGCGCATGGCTTGCGCACACTGCAGCTGCAGGCGCCGACTCAATCCGAGGTGATGGTGGCGATCCGGGCGGTGAAAGCCGGCGGTAGTGAAGCGCGGCAACGACTGGCGCCCGCTATCGACGAGCTTGTCGCAGGTGGCGCCGAGCTCCTGATCATTGGATGCACGGAGCTGCCGATCATCGTGGATAGCGCCGCCGTACCGGTGCCAGTGCTCGACGCCACCGAGGTCCTGCTGCGTGAGTCTCTGGTGCGCTCCGGCGCCGCTCCCTCGGGACAGCCATGAGCGATGCGAAGCACGTTACGGTGGCGCTGGAGCGCCAGCCGGCGCGCGTCTACGACGTTGTCGTGGGCAGCGACCTGATGGGCACTATCGGAGCGCGGTTACGCGAGATCCTCGGGGACGAAACCTACATCGTGGTGATCGCAGATGAGGTTGTTGCTGGGTTGCACGGAGGTCGTTTACGCAACGCGCTGACGGCTTCGGGCGTCGGCTTCATCGAGCTCACCGTGCCGAGCGGCGAGAGCTCCAAGACGCGAGAGGTAGCTGCGTTACTGCAGGATGGCGCCATCGACGCCGGTGCCGATCGGCAATCCGCCGTGCTGGCGTTCGGCGGCGGTGTGGTCGGAGACATCGCCGGGTACGTCGCGGCGACGCTCTATCGGGGTGTCGCCTACGTGCAGGTTCCGACCACCCTGCTGGCCATGGTCGATAGCTCCGTTGGAGGTAAGACCGGTGTCGATACCGACGCCGGCAAGAACCTCATCGGTGCCTTCTGGCAACCGCGGCACGTCCTCGCCGACATCGACCTGCTGCAAACCCTGCCCGAGGAGGAGCTGCGGGCCGGGCTAGGCGAGGCCATCAAGTACGGCGTCATTCTGGACGAGCAGCTCTTCATTGATCTCGAAGATGGCCTGCTGGAGTCCTGTCTCGCCAAGGTTCCGGAGGCGCTGGCGCTCATTGTCGAGCGCTGCGTGCGTCTCAAGGCGGGGGTGGTGATCGCCGATGAGCGCGAGGGTAACCTGCGCCAGATCCTCAACTTCGGTCATACCGTTGCCCACGGCGTGGAGTCGTCGCAGGGTTACTCAATGCGGCATGGCGAGGCCGTCGCCATCGGAATGGTGGCGGAAGCGCGGCTGGCCGAGGAGGTCGTCGGCGCCGCCGCCGGGCTTTCCGAGCGCATCGCTTCGTTGTGTGTGCGCGCCGGCCTTCCGGTGACCCTGCCGGCGGGCACCGAGCCTGAAGACGTGCTCGCCGGGGCCCGCCACGACAAGAAGTCCAGACGAGGCGTGGTGCGCTGTGCGCTTGCCGAGGACATCGGGCGCATGGCCGAGCGCGACGGTGACTGGGGGGTCGAGGTCGCAGACGAAGCGCTGATCGCGGCGCTCACGAGCTAGCGCCCCTGCGCGCGAGTACGGTGACGTTTCTGGCGAGCGCGGTCGGGGCGATCTGCCGGATTAGCCAGCGGCAGCGCGCAGTTGCTCGCGGAACCACGGCAGCGTGCGCTCCAGCCCGCTGCGCAGGTCGACCTGGGGTTTCCAGCCGAGCTCGTCGGTGATTCGCGTTACATCTGGGCGGCGAACTTTGGGATCGTCGACGGGTAGCTCCTTGAAGACGACCTTGCTACTGCTGCCACTCAGCTCGATCACCAGCTCAGCGATCTGCATGATAGTTACCTCGTTCGGATTCCCGACGTTCACCGGCGTGTCGATATCGGAACGCAACAGGGTGAGCAGGCTGCGAACGGTGTCGTCGACATAGCAAAACGAGCGTGTCTGTCCACCATCGCCGTACACCGTCAGGTCGTTGCCCGAGAGCGCTTGCATCATGAAGTTCGGTACGGCGCGGCCGTCGTCGATACGCATGCGCGGACCGTAGGTGTTGAAGATGCGCGCGATGCGCGTCTCGAGCCCGTGGCTGCGGTTGTACGCCATGGTCATCGCCTCAGCGAAGCGTTTGGCCTCGTCGTACACGCCGCGCGGCCCGATCGGGTTCACGTGACCCCAATAGGTCTCCGGTTGCGGGTTGACCTGAGGGTCGCCGTAAACCTCAGAGGTGGACGCGAGCATGAAGCGGGCGCCCTTGTTGTGTGCAACACCGAGCGCCTTGTGGGTGCCCAGCGCACCGACCTTGAGGGTGTGAATCGGGTACTTGAGGTAGTCGGCCGGGGATGCCGGGGAAGCAAAGTGCAGCACGTAGTCGAGCGGCTCGTCGACGAACACGTAGTTGGTTACGTCGTGCTCGATGAACAGGAAATCGCGATTCGCAAAGCGCGCTACGTTGGCCGCGGATCCGGTAAGCAGGTTGTCCATGACGATGACGCGGTGATCGTCATCGAGGAGGCTCTCGGCGAGGTGAGAGCCGAGGAAGCCGGCACCGCCGGTGATCAGCACCGTCTGCTTGCCTGCACGCGTCAACGGATGTCCCGCCTGTTACAGGCCACTAGTAGGCGTGCTCGTGCGCCATTCCGTTGGCTACCGTCATCCAGAGGATCTTCAGGTCAAGCCACAGCGACCAGTTCTCGACATAGTAGAGATCGTACTCGATACGTTTCTCGAGCGATGTCTTGCCGCGCCAACCGTGCACTTGCGCCCAGCCTGTGAGTCCAGCGCGGACCCGGTGGCGGAGCATGTAGTGCGGGATTCGCTGGCGGAACTCATCGACGAAGTAGGGACGCTCCGGGCGGGGGCCGACCAGGCTCATATCGCCGCGCAGGATGTTCCAGAACTGTGGCAGCTCGTCGAGGCTGAGCTTGCGCAATAGCGCTCCGATGGAGGTGCAGCGCGTATCTCGCTCGTCGGCCCAGACCGGCCCGGTGTTTTTCTCCGCGTCGAGTCTCATCGAGCGGAACTTGAGGATCTCGAAGCCGCGGCCGTCGAGGCCCATGCGCTGTTGCCGGTAGAGGATTGGGCCGCGGGACGTCACCTTGACTGCCAGCGCGATGAACGGAAACAACGGGGCGAAGAGTCCCAGGCAGGCCGCTGACACGACGATGTCGGCACTGCGTTTCAACACCGCGGCGAATCCTTCCATGTGGATACGCGACAGGTTGACGATGGGCACGCCGTCGAGATCCTCGAGGCAGGCGCCGAGGGTCAGGTACTGCAATAGATCGGGTACGACCTTCACCTCGACGATCTCGTTGGCGACGCTTCGCCACACGTCCAGGATCCGCTCATGGGCCGACATCGGCAGCGCCACGTAGAGCTGGTGGACAGCCTCGCCACGAACCAGCCCGAAGACGTCGCTCAGACCCCCGACGATGGGAACACCGCGGTACCCCTTGGCCTCGGGATCATCGGTGACCATGCCGATCACCTCGAAACCGAACTCTTCGTGCAGCCGTACGCGGTCGATGACGTTATGGGCCAGATCGCCGCTGCCGGCGATGAGAATGCGCCGCAGATTCCGTCCCGATCGTCGCAGGTGATCCACCCATGCCTGCAGGCTCATCCGAGCGCCCACCGTCAGCACCATGACCAGGCTCGAGAAGATCAGCAGGAACAGGCGCGACACGTTCCACTCTTGTACCCGCATTAGCGCAGTATCGGTTCCGACCACCACCGGGATCCACTGGGTCGGTCGAAAGAACAACGACACGAAGGCGGCCACCAGGATCATTCCGAACATCACCGCGCCGATGGTGCGGAAGTAGGTCTCGGTGCGTGAGTCAGCCCGGCGGGTCCGGTACAGGGCGGCCGACGACAGTGACAGCGGCAGGATGATCAAGGCGGCGACGAGCACGCGGAGGTAACTTGCCAACGTCGGGATGTCGCCAGGCAGATCGCTGACCGGCAGTACCTGAAACTCGAACCGCAGCCAGTACGCAACCAGGAAGGCGCCGCTGATCGCCACGATGTCGGCCACCAGCAACGTGACCGCGATCGTTAGGCGATGTCGGTTGATCACAAGCGTGGCTCCCCGGCCGGTAGCAAGATCATGAGTTGTCGGAAGCGCAGGCGGGCGGCGTGGTATCGAGGGCGCGGTCGATGAAATCGGCGATCCGCCGGTCGAACACGCCGACGGAGTAGCCCTCAGCGTGAGCACGTATGACATCTGTATTGAAGGTGAGGCCTTCGCAGCTGTCAACAACATCGACGAGAGCCTCGGGCGTCGGCTGCGGGATGTGCAAGCCGGTGATCCCCGGCAGGACGGCCTCCTTGGCGCCACCGGCGGCCAGGACCAGCGCTGGGCGGCCGCACGCCATCGCCTCGATCGGAGCGATCCCCGCATCCTCGATACCCGGAAGAACGAATCCCCGACACCGTTGATAGAGGTCCACCAGCTTGGTGTCGCTGAGACGCCCGGTCAGGCGTACCGTCGGGCCGGCGAGCTGGCGCACTCGATCGATCTCCGGACCGTCGCCGACGATTACCAGCTCCCGTCCCATGCGGTTGAAAGCCTCGATGGCAACCTCGATACGCTTGTAGGGGCTCAACGCGGTGACCATGAGGTAGAAGGCGTCCGGCGGCGACCCTGACGGGGTGAAGCGCTTGGTATCGACGGGTGGCGGGATTATCTCCGCCTGTCGCGCATAGTAGCGATGAATGCGGCCGGCGATGTAGCCCGAGTTCGCTACGAACGAGTCGACACGCGCCGCGGTGCGGCGATCCCAGCGCCGCAGGTAGGCGATCGTCGGCCGGATCAGCGCGTGTCGCATCCAACCGACGCGTTGGGGGGAGAAGTAGGCATCGAACTGATCCCAGGCGTAGCGCATCGGAGTGTGGCAGTAGCAGATGTGATGGGCGCCTGGCCGGGTGATGGCCGCTTTGGCGGCACAATGGCTGCTCGATACGACGAGGTCGAACTCGCTCAAGTCGAGCGATCGCATCGCCAACGGGTACAGCGGCAGGTACCAGCGATACGACTGTCGAATCGGCAGCCTTTGCAAGAACGAGGTGCGGATCGGATGCTGCTCCAGCGCCGCGCTGACGCTGCCCGGATGATGAAACAACGTGTAGATGGGCGCTTCAGGGAACATCGCCGCCAGGCGCTCGAGTACCTTTTCGCCGCCCCTCATCCCGGTGAGCCAGTCGTGAACGAGCGCCGTCCTCACGCGGCACCGTCTGCCGCTTCCGAGTAGATGCGCAGGGTGACTTCGGCGGCCCGGGCCCAGCTCAGCTGCGCGGCGCGCTGGCGGCCGCGGCGGCGCAGCTCCTCGGAGAGGTCCGGGTTGTCGAGCACTCGCGCGATGCCGGCGGCGATCGAGTCAGTCTCGCCGGGATCTACCAGCACACCGGCCTCACCGACAAGCTCCTCCAACCCCCCTACAGCTCCTGCCACCACCGGAGTCCCAGCGGCCATGGCCTCGATCGCCGGGAGGCCGAAGCCCTCCCACAGCGACGGCAGTATCAGCACCGCCGCACGCTCGTACAGCAGACGCAACGACTCGTTGCTGATCTCCCCGAGCGCCCGGTAACGCTGCGGGCTGATGCGTGGGCGCGCCAGGGCATCCACCTGAGCGGGTCGTGCACCGGCCAGTAGCAAGTGGAGGTCGCTGCGAGCGTGCGCAAGTCGCTCGAATGCGCACACCAGCCGCTCGAGGTTCTTGTGTGGCTTGGGGTTGCCGACCCACAGCACGTAGCGCTCGGGTAACTCGAGACGCTGTGCGATCGCCCTGGCCCGCGGGGCTGCCGTAGGTTCGCTCCAGAACTCGCCGGCGCCGTTGAGCACGACGCGCACGCGATCCGCCGGCGCAGAGAGACGCTCGATTAGATCCTGGCGGGTGGAGTCGGATACGGCGATTACCCGCGCGGCACTTGAGACCGCATGACCCATCATGGTGCGCGCGTAGCCGTAGCTGAGCGACCGCGGCAAGAAGCCGAGCGGCCGCGGCAGGTGCTCGCGAAAGCGCAGATGGATGCAGTCGTGCACCGTCACCACCAGCGGGCATGGGAGTCTGGGTGGGACGACGTAGTGCGGCGCGTGGAAGACATCGGCGCGTGCCCGACGGACAGCTCGCCGCAGGCTGATGAGCTCACCGACTCCGTAGTTCGACGAGGAGTTGGCGATCCAGGTGACGTTGTCGTACCGGGCGAGATCCGGCGCTGTGCTCGGCTCGCCGAGCAGCACGAACCTCCAGTCCGGGCGAGCCCGGGCGCTGGCATCGACCAGTCCCCGCAGATACGACCCGATCCCGTAGTCGTTGATCTTGCGGGCATCGATAGCGATTCGCATCAGCGCTGGCTCGCCGTATCGGAGACGGTTGCCTCCGGTGTTTCCGGTACGCCACGCAGCCATTCGTCGACGGCGCGCGCCCGCATGCGGCGCTGCCGGTCCCCGAACCGCGATACCAGCGCGTAGCGAACGCGCAGATATGCTCGCAAGCAGGCCAGCGCCATTCGGGATCGGTGCTTGTCGTAGAAGGCGATCTGACTGGCTCGATACCAGCGCTCGGTGAGCAGCGGTTGCACCGCCGCCGAGGCGCCGCGGCGGTGCAGCACCTGTGCCTTGGGAACGTAACGCAGGCGCCAGCCGGCCTGGGTCAATCTGTGACATAGGTCGACGTCTTCGGCATAGAGGAAGAAGCGCTCATCGAGGCCATCCACCTGTTTGAATGCGTCCCGGCGCAACAACAAGCATGCGGCGCTCAACGAAGGCGTTCGCCGGGGGCGCCCGTAGCGGCGTTCGACCAGACCGTGCAGCAGCGGGATGCCGGCCTCGTGCGCGCTACCGAGGATCTTGAACCAGGTTTCGTTCGTCAGGCTCAGGGTACGGCCGACAGATAGCTCGGTGCGGCCTTGCTCGTCGGATATGTGAGGCCCGACGCCGGCCGTCTCCGGGTCGCTGCGGAGCGCTGATCGTAGAGCGACATAGGCTCCGGGGCGCAGCTCGGCGTCACTGTTCAGTAGCAGTAGCAACGGCGCGTTGCCGGCGGCAGCGCCCAGGTTGACGGCGCGGCCGAAACCCAAGTTGCGGTCATTACAGATGAGCGAGGCTTCCGGGAATCGCTGGCGCATCATCTCGGCGCTTCCGTCCGTAGAGGCATTGTCGACCACCACTAGGTGGGCCACCTCGTCGATCTCGGCAATGCTCTCGCAGCACTTCGACAACAGCTCTCGGCGGTTGAAGCTCACCACCACAACATCCACCTGCGCGGCGCTCATCGTGGGCCGCCGGCAGCGTTGGCAAGCCGGGCCCGCAGGCGCTCGGCACTCGGAGCCCAGCTCTGGGCTCGGGCCCATGCGCTCCCGGCGGCGATGGCGCGTTGCCGCTCGATCTCGTCGTCGAGCAATATCGCCAGCGCCGCCCGCCATGCCGCGCCGTCGCCGTGCGGCACGAGGCGGGCGTGTTCTGCGTAGACCTCCGCCAGGGCCGACGTGGCCGATGCTATCGCCGGTGTGCCGCAGGCGAGCGCCTCCAGCACCGACAGCCCGAAGCCCTCATACGACGAGGGGTACGCGACGACGGTGGCGGCCGCGTACAACGGTGCCAGGTCATCTTCGGGGACGTATCCCAGGTGTCGTATCGGTGGCTCGTCGTTGGGCGTCTCGGCGCGGGGTCCAGCGACGAGCAGCTCTACATCGGGTCGCGTGGCGGCGATCTCGCGTACCCATTCGCCGAGCTCGCCAAGGCTGCGTCGCTGCAGGCCCGAGCCGACGAACAGCACGCTGCGGCCGCCGATTCGGTAGCGCTCTCGTATAGCGGCAACCCGTTCGTCCGACACCGCACCAAATCCACGCGTAAGACCCCAGGGGACCACTAGCAAGCGCTCTTCGAGGACCGCGAGATGTCGCTGGGCCTCGTGGGCCGCGAATCGCGACCCCATGAACAGGAAGGCGGCGCGCCGCGCCGCGATGCGCGCACCAATGCGCCGCCGCCACCGCTCACGCAGGCTGAATCCGTGCGGCACTGCGAAGGGCGCGCAGTCGTGCATGCATACGGCGGTAGGGCAGGGAGCGGATAGCGGCATGCTGTAGTTCGGCGCCAGCAAGGCGTCCGCGCCGCTGTCGCGTACGACGCTCGGTAGGCGCAGTTGCTCCCACACTGCGCCCGGTAGCCTGGCCGACCCGGGATCGACGACGGTGTGCCAGCCCGAGCGCACCGGCCTGTCGTTGAGAGGGGTGCGGCTGATCAGACAGATCTCATCGCCATCGGGCCATGCCTCCAGCAGCCCCTGAATGACGCGACCGACACCGGTGCGGTTGCCAGCCATCTCTCGGGCGTCGACGGCGATCCTCATGCCAGCAGCTGCTGGTAGACGTCGCGCGTGCGCTCGGCGGCATTTTGCCACGTGTATCGGGCCGCACACCGGGTGCCCGAGGCAACCAGCTCCCGTCGATAGGCCGAGTCGGAGATTACTTGGTCGCAGGCTTGTGCCAACCCCTCGGCATCGCCGATGTCGAACCATGTCGCCGCATCGCCGAGCACTTCGGGGAGGGCTCCGGCGCGCGACGAAACGACTGGCGTACCAGAGGCCATGGCCTCGACAGCGGTGAGGCCGAACCCCTCCCAGCGCGAGCTCAGCACGAGGGCCTCCGCGCCGTCATACAAAGCCGCGAGCTGGGCGCTCGGCTGGTGGGGCATGCAACGGCTGCGCTGCCGGACGATCGGAGCCGCTGCACTCCATACCTCCTCCCAGCGGTACCCGTCCGGTCCCACCAGCAGCAGGCCGAGGTCCGGGTGGTGAGTGGCAAGCTGCGCGAATCCGGCCATCAGGGTGCCCAGATCCTTGCGCGGATCGCGTCGTCCGACGAACAAGAGGTAGGGTCTCTCGACCCGGAGAGTTGCTCGCGCAGCCCTCTTCTCGGCCGCATTTCCGGGTCCGTAGGTTGAGTCAACGCCATTGTAGGTTACGTGGATCCGTTCGGGAGCGACGTCGAAAAGCTCCTGGAGCTCTTGCTTGGTGGTCTCGGAAACGGCGATCACCGCGTCGGCGCGGCGCAGCGAGTCGGCAACAAGCGGCACGTAGTCGCGCCGGACTGCCCCCGACACGTCGTCGGGTTGGCGGGCAAAGTAGCAGTCGTGCACGGTGATTACACGGCGCGCATGGCTCGCCGGTACGAGCATTGGCGAGGGTGAGTGGGCGATGTCGAGCGCGCCGACCCAGTGTTCCACAGGTGGCCATCGGCGACGATGCCAGAGCCAGTCGACGAGTCGCACCGGCAAGCGCACGTCACGTACGTGCGCTCCGGGAACGGGGCCGAGTCGGTGCTTCCACGATGCAGAGAACGCCGTATGGCGGTCATCGGGGTAGGCACTGACGAGGGCGGCCAGAAGGCCGCGAACGTACGTGCCGACGCCCGTACTCTCGTGAAGCGCCGGGCGATAGTCGATACAGACGTGCATCCGGGGGCGTGGAATTGCCGCGGCGGAGGCAGGCGCGGCGTAGATTCGATGTTAGCACGGGTACCGCCCGCCACACTTCCACCACGGCCTGCTAGGAGCGCCCGGGGCGACGGAGCATCGGGTACCCTTTGGTAATCAAGGGGTTCTGAGCGATGCACACCAGGCTTCAGCGACTGATCGGAGTGTCGGAGTGATGGCGGTACCGCCGGAGCCCGAGGCTGACCTGCTCATGGTCGCCGGGGAAGCGTCGGGTGATCTGCATGGCGGCAGCCTCATCCGCGAGATCAAGCGGCTCCGTCCACAGACCGACATCATCGCCATCGGTGGAGATCTGATGGACGCCGCCGGCGCCGAGCTGCTGGTGCACCATCGCAATCTTGCGGTGGTCGGTATTACGGAGGTTGTCGGCCACTTCGGCGATATCCGCCGCGCCATGAGGTGCGTGCTCGACGCGGCTACGACGCGGCGAGTTCGGGCTGTCGTGCTGATTGACTACCCGGACTTCAACCTGGTACTTGCGCGACGGCTTCGCCGCGTTCGTCCCAACCTGCCGATCGTCTATTACATAAGCCCGCAAGTCTGGGCGTGGCGTCGAGGTCGCGTTCGGCAGATCGCGCGATTGGTGGATCGCATGCTGGTGATCCTGCCGTTCGAGAAGGCTCTCTACGAAGAAGCCGGATTGCCCGTCGAGTTCGTCGGACATCCTCTGCTCGACGTGCTGCCGTCGACGGCTGATAGGAGCGCCTTTGCTGAGCGTCACGGCCTCGCCCTCGATCGCAGCTGGGTGGGATTGCTCCCCGGCAGTCGGCGCGCTGAGGTAGAGCGACTGCTGCCGACGATGCTGGATGCCGCTGCGCTGCTGTCTCACGAAGGTGCCTACGAGTACATCGTGCCGGCCGCGGCGGCGCTTGACGGCGCGATCTACGAGCCACTTCTGGGGCGCCTGAGTGCCGAGCTGAGGCGGCACGTGCACCTGATCGAAAACGATACCTACGAGGCGATTCGGCACGCTCGGGCCGCGGTGGTGTGCTCCGGCACCGCGACGCTCGAGGTAGCACTGCTAGGCACGCCCGAAGTCGTCGTTTACAGGACATCCTGGCTCACTTACAATCTCGGAAAGTTACTCGTGCGCATCCCAGATATCGCTCTGGTCAATGTGGTTGCGGGGCATCGCGTCGTGCCTGAGCTGCTCCAGCACCAGGTCACCCCGGACGCGATCGTCACCGAGTTGCGACCACTGCTGAACGACGACGAGCAAAGGGCTCGGATCAAGCGCTTTCTGATGGATGTGCGCGCCAGGCTTGGCGAGCCGGGCGCTTCGGCGCGCGCCGCGCGGGCCGTGCTTGCCACCCTGACTCCGGCACTGCCCGCACAACCAACGATCTGATGGCCAATCTCAACCGCCTTTTCAGAATGGTCCGGCCGTACGCCCCCCGAATGTTCGGCGCGGTCATGGCGATGGCGGCGGTGGCAGCCGCCAACGGGGCCATTCTCTGGATGGTCAAGCCGGTGATCGACGAGGCGTTTCAGCCGAGTGCGCAGGCGTCGGACGTGCGCATGTTGGCCGGCGTGGTCGTGCTCCTGTACTTGACGCTGGGAATCGCACGCTACTTGTCGAGCTACCTCATGGGCAGCGTTGGCTTTGCGGTGGTCAAGGATCTTCGGGTGCGTTTATACGGCCACCTCCAGTTCCTCCCTCTGGCCTTTCACAAGCGCCGTACAACCGGCGGCCTCATGTCGCGCGTAACCAGCGACGTGATGGCGATTCAGGAAGCGCTGACCCGGGTTCTGGTCGATCTCTTGCGTGAGAGCGCTGTCCTGACGGTCTACGTGGGAATTATGTTCGCCACGGACTGGCTTCTGGCTTCGCTAATTCTGGTGGCCGCGCCGTTGCTGGTAGTTGTGATCGCCTGGCTGGGGCAGGGACTGCGCCGCGTCAGCCGCGAGGCGCAGCGCGGCCTGGGGCAGCTGTCGTCGCTGTTGCAAGAGACGCTCACCGGGATTCGGGTCGTCAAGGCGTTCGGCATGGAGCAGGCCGAGACAGAGAAGTTCCGCCGATCGGCCGAGCGCCTGTACAGGCACTCGCTGCACGCCGAGCGGCTCGCCAGCATCGGCTCACCGTTGATCGAGTTCATCGCCGCCAGCGCCGGCGCGCTGGTGATGATCTACGGGTCCTGGCGGATCACCTCCGGCAGTCTGACCACCGGGGATCTGGCACGCGTGCTTTTCGCTGCCTTCGCCACTTATGCGCCGTTGCGGCGGCTGAGCTCGGCCAATGTCCGGATCCAGGCTGCCGCAGCGGCAGCGGATCGAATCTATGAAGTCCTCGACGCGCCGCTCGAGCCGCTTCGGGCAGGGTTGGCGGCGGCCGCTGCCGGCACCGCCAATGTCCTGCCAGGAGCGGCTGGCCAGCTCTCGATGCCGCCCCTGGTCGAGGGTATCCGGCTGCGCCACGTCTCCTTCGCCTACGACGACGCGCCCGATGAGCGGATCCTGCACGGCATCGACCTCGACGTGCGTACCGGCAGCGCGGTTGCACTCGTCGGCCCGTCGGGCTCTGGTAAATCTACCCTCGCCAATTTGATACCGCGCTTCTATGTTCCAACCGAAGGGGAGGTGAGCATCGACGGTGTCGATCTGCGAGATATCAGCCTCGATGAGTTGCGCGACCAGATCGCCGTGGTGACGCAAGAGACCATCCTGTTCAACGATAGCGTCCGAAACAACATTGCCTACTGCCGCCCCGACATCTCCGGCGCGGCGGTTGAGCGGGCGGCCCGCGCGGCCTTCGCGCACGATTTCATCGAACAGCTGCCGAGTGGCTACGACACGGTGCTCGGCGAGCTCGGTCAGCGACTCTCTGGTGGGCAGCGTCAACGCATTGCCATTGCCCGCGCCCTATTGAAGAACGCGCCGATCCTCATCCTCGATGAGGCGACGAGCAACCTCGACGTACGTTCAGATCGGCTCGTGCAGGAAGCGCTAGTGAACTTGATGGAGGGTCGCACGACGCTCATCATTGCCCACCGGCTGTCGACCATTCAGGGGGCTGACCTTATCGTGGTGATCGAGGACGGCCGCGTCGCTGAACAGGGTACCCACGAGCAGCTGCTGGCTCGTATGGGGGTCTATCAGCGCCTGTATTCGCTGGATTTTGCGGCCGCCGCTGGATCGGGATTTGCTCTCGAGGGCTGAGCGCGCCGCGGTCGCGTGGGTCGGTGGCGGGGAGCGTCGGTAATGGCATTGCCGGTCAGCGACCCGACTACAACGGAGCGGCCAGCAAGCGACGGCGCCGACATGCTGAGCTGGCGGAGCCCACGGGCGCTGGTGGCGCCACTGGGTGCGGCGTATTTGCGTGCGGTGCACGCCACCATGCGGTTGACGCGGAAAGGTGCTTCTGAGGCGCTACCGGCAGACGGCGGGCCGGTGATCTACTGCTTTTGGCACGAGCAGCTCGCCATGATGCCGTGGGTGCAGTTTCGTCCGCCCACCTCGGTACCGGTCTCGCGCTCGCGCGATGGCGAGGTAACCGCGCGCCTGTTCGCCTACCTGGGAGTTGACGCGGTGCGCGGATCGACCACGCAGGGCGGCGCCGCGGCGGCGCGCGGCATGCTCAGGGCAGCGAAGCGCGGCCGCGATCTGGGGATTACCCCGGATGGTCCGCGGGGCCCGGCGCGCGTCGTACAGCCAGGGGCAACGTGGATCGCCAAGGCGACCGGTCGACCGCTATTACCAGTGGCATTCAACTGTTCGCGAAGCTGGCGCCTGCGAAGCTGGGACCGCATGTTACTGCCGTTGCCGTTTGCCCGCGGAGTTTTCGTGTACGGGCCGCATCTGTGGGTGCCTCACAACGCTGACGCCGCCGCTCTGACCAGCGCCGACTGCCAGCTCGCGGAGCGGCTCGCCGAGCTGACCGAACGCGCTAGCTCGCTGTTCCCGAGGTGACTAACCGACCCCGCGACAGGCGTATACCGCCTCGAGGGCGAAGCGCGCCGCCAGCAGAGCCCCACGCTGGCCCTCGTCGTAGCGCGGAGACAGACAGCACAGGTCGAAACCGGCGAACGTCGTTGCGGCCGCAGCAGCGCGTATGACTGCGAGCACTTCGCGCGGCGCCAGGCCGGCGGCGTCCGGGTATTTCTGGGCGGGGCAGAAGCTGGGATCGACGACATCGATATCGAGCGACACGTAGACTCCGTCGGCTTCTTGGAGACGCCCGGCCAGGTCGGAGCAAACGGCGGTGAGCCCCCTCTCGTCGAGCCCCCGCAACGGCACAATGTGGACGCCATGTTGGCGCGCGTACTCGATCTCTGACGAAGAATGTCGCACGCCCCGTGGCCCGAGGATCGTCAGGTCGGAGGGTTGCAAGTGCCCCTCGTCGATGAGCGTGCGCCATTGCGAACCCGCCCATAGCGGAGGAGCCGCGTGGAGATCGAGATGCGAATCGAGGACCACGACCGCCAGGCGCCGTGGCCGCCCCTGCTGCAAGCCGCGGATCAACGGCAAAGGCACGAGGTGGTCGCCGCCGATGGCAACCGTGATGCCTCCGGCCTCGGCGACCGACCGCGCCAGCTGTTCGCAACTCTCGAGCGAATGATTGCCGGCATCGACGATACGCAGCTCATCCGACAGACAGGCGAAGTCGAGCTCGGCCGCCACGCCGCCGTCGTGCTCGAGCGAGTAGATCACGCTCGTCTGGCGAACGGCGTCCGGCGCTGCGTCGGCACCATGCCGTGCGTAGAAGGATTCAGGCGGTGGTGAGCCGGGTGGGTAGAGGGTGTGTCGGTCGCCTACCAGGACGCCTTCGTACGGTACGCCCAGCAGCACGACTCCCGAGAGGTCCTGGTCGGCAAGTGGCGCTTCGAACAGGGTGGGAACGTTGTTATGGAGCATCCGTGCCAATCGCCGCTCGCTCATTGCTGCTCCTCGTTCGCGATGACGGACCCGCGGGAGAACGGTCCCGCGAGACTCATATCCCAGAAGGCCAGAATCGACCGTCAATGGCCATCCAGCCGCCGTCAACGAGTAGCACCGTACCAGTCCTTGTTCCTCTTGATCGGCTCGGTCATGGGAGTGTCCACCCACCGGGTGCGATGGCGTTCGTTCATCCAGCCGGAAGCTGCTGGCCTGCATGACGGGTTCCGCGGAATCACCGCTCGTGTGCTCTTTCGAACGCGCCATCACTTCATCGCAGGTGATGGCATGGCGGTGCGCGACCTTTCTGCGGGTAACGAACTGAGCCCTGAGCTCCCGGGGCAGGAAAAAGGGAGAGCCGCGCACGAGGCTGGGCGCCCAGCGACTTGTTCTGACGTCTGTAGATCCCTACGATTCAGCGTGGCTAGTGCACTTCGTACTGCCAAAACCTCGAGGCTTGGAGACCATTGATGCTGAAACGAGTTCTGGTGACGGGCGCCCTGACGGCGACGTTCGCTCTGTCTGCGTTGATACTGCAGGTGCTCCCGGCGCCTGCATGGGCGCAGCAAGAGCCCGCCGCGGTGGCATCTACCGCGAGCATGGTGTCGCCTTTTGAAGGCAGGTGCGCTTCCTGTCACGACAACCGCAGTCCGGACAGCATGGCTCCCAGCCGGCAGACGCTTCGCACGCTGGAACCTGAGCGCGTGCTGGCCGCCCTCACGACGGGCCCGATGGTGGAATTCGCCGAGGGCTTCAGCGAGGCGCAGCTGCGGGCGATGGCGGAGTTGGTGACCGGCAAGCCCTTCGGTGGTACGGCCGACCGCACCGCGGCAGCCATGACCAACCCTTGCGCCAGTCCGCTGAGCTTCGACAATCCCTTCGATCAGCCGAGCTGGAACGGCTGGTCTCCTGATCCGACGAAGTCCTATCGTTTCCAGCCGATTGAATCCGGCGGGTTGAGTGCCGGGCAGATGTCGCAGCTCAAGCTCAAGTGGGCGTTTGCGATTCCGGGTGCCGCCTCCGCCGCATGGACCCAGCCGACGGTCGTCGATGGGGCGCTGTTCATCGGTAGCGACAACAGCTTCGTGTATGCGCTGGATGCCAAGACGGGTTGCATTCATTGGTCGTACGAGGCCCCTGGACAGGTTCGCACGGCGGTCAGCATCGGCGAGGTCACCGGGATCCCTGGCGTTCGCTATGCTGCCTATTTCGGGGACTACATGGGGTACGTCACCGCGGTGAACGCGGAGACTGGCGAGGAGCTCTGGTCCATGCTTCCCGACGATCACCAGGCCGCCAAGATCACCGGCCCGCCGACGCTAGATCCTTCTCCCGGCGGCCATTTGTACGTCGGCGTCTCGTCGTGGGAGCAGATCCCGGGTCGACAGCTGACCTATGAGTGCTGCAAGTTTCAGGGCAGCGTGACAGCGATCAACGTCAATACCGGGCAACCGGTGTGGAAGACGTTCACCATGACCGAACGTCCGCGACCGCTGCGAAGGAACTCGGCGGGCACGCAGCTTTACGGGCCGGCTGGGGCCGCGGTTTGGAACGCGCCGACGATCGATCTCAAGCTACGGCGTGTCTACGTGACGGCGGGGACCTGTTACATCTCGGAGTTCTTCGAGGAGAAGGTTGGCTTCGACGGCGGTGCCTGCGTCTCGATCATGGCGTTCGATATGGACACCGGGGTGCGGGAATGGTCGACGCAGCTGGTGCCGATCGATCGGCACGGGGGCGGCTGCGGCCGTACACCGGAAGAGATACGAGTCAATTGTCCGGGTTACGTGAACGATCCCGACGACGACCCCTCCGGAGCGCCGGTGCTGTACACCGCGCCCGATGGCCGCCGCATGATCATCACGGGACAGGAGAGCGGACGGACGACCGCTCTCGATCCTGACAACAACGGCGCCGTTCTCTGGGTTTCGCAGGCCGGCGATCGCCTGGCAGCAGCCAACGGCGGTTTCGGCGGCGCCTTCGACGGCGAGTATTACTTCAAGCCGTTGCCGTTCCGCGACGGCACCGGAGCGCTCGCAGCGATACGACCCGCGGATGGCTCGCGTGCCTGGTACACGGAGCTCGACAAGCCGGACGATTGCCCGGACCCTGAGGCGCGGCAGTGTTCGTCGGCCAACTGGTCGTCAGCCAGCGCTATTCCCGGTGCCGTTCTCACGGGATCATGGAACGGGGTGCTGCGCTCGTACTCGGCCGAAGACGGCACGATTCTCTGGGAGTACGCCACCCAGCGCGAGTTCGAGACTGTCAACGGCGTTGCCGGCTTCGGCGGCGGAATTGGCGGTAGCGCGCCGACGATCGTCGACGGGATGATGTTCATCGGCTCCGGATACGCGATTCTCGGCGGCGCGCCGGGTAACGTGTTGTTGGCGTTCGGAATGGACTAGCAGGCCAACCTTCCGCAACGGCCTGCTAGCAGGTCATCGGGGCGCCGCGGCACAAGGCGCGGCGGCGCCCCTGCTAACATGACCCGCCATGGTTCGGAGCATGAGTGGGCACGGTCGTGGCGAGGCTTCGTCGGAGAGTCTGCGACTCACCGTCGAGGTTCGAGCGGTCAACCACAGGTATTGTCGGGTTTCGCTGCGCCTGCCAGGTGCGCTGGCGGCGCTCGAGGAGCCTGTGCGTCGCCGCGTGCTGGAGCACGTGCGGCGCGGCAAGGTCGACCTGACCACGACACTCACCGGTACCGGCGCTGGCGCGCCACGTATCCGCCGCGACCTGATGAAGCACTGGCTGGACGAGCTCGAGCAGGTCGCCGGTGAGCTCGGGACGCCTTCGACTCCCGACCTTCAGACGCTGCTGACACTCCCGGGCGTCGTTGTCGACGGCCCCAGCGCCGCAGACGACGAGGAGCTGCTGCAGCTGGCGGATAGTGCCGTAGGTCAAGCGCTCGACGCACTGGACGCCATGCGCTGCCGCGAGGGCGAGCACCTAGTGGCCGATCTGGCGACCCGCGTCGCCACGCTTCGTAGCGGCGTGGACACGATTGCAGACGCCGCACAGGAATTGCCCGAACGCATTCGAGACCAGCTACGGGAGCGAATTCAAGGCCTGCTCGCTGACACCGGAGTGGCCGTCGATGAGGACCGTATCGTTCAGGAAGCCGCGCACCATGCGGAGCGAGCCGACGTCACCGAGGAAATCGTGCGATTGCGCTCGCACCTGGCGAAGCTCGAGGAACTAATGCAGAGCGACGACCCCGTCGGCCGTACGCTCGACTTCGTGACCCAGGAAGTGCATCGCGAGCTCAACACGGTCGGATCCAAGGTCAAAGAGCTTGTCGTTGCCGACACCGTCGTCGAGCTGAAAGCCGAGCTCGAGCGCATTCGTGAGCAGGTACAGAATGTTGAGTGAGGACGTTCCGTTCTGTTTCATAGTGTCGGCACCCTCCGGGGCCGGCAAGACCTCGTTGGCCGACGCCGTGCTCGGCCGGGTCGATCGGTTGACGCGCACGATCTCCGCCACCACTCGCGCGCCGCGCGGAGACGAGCAGGATGGGCGCGAGTATTACTTCGTCGATGCGCAGGAGTTCGAGCAGCGGCAATCGGCAGGGGATTTCCTCGAGTGGGCCGAGGTGCACGCTCACAAATACGGCACGCTACGGGCCGAGGTTGATCGCATCCACGCTCAGGGACACGATGCGGTCCTGGTCATCGACGTTCAGGGGGCCGCCACTGTACGTGGAGCCCTGAAGAACGCTGTTACAGTGTTCGTGTTGCCACCGTCGCTACGGTCTCTGGAGACGCGTCTCCGGCAGCGCGATGGCTCCGACCCGGTCAGTCAAGCTGATCAAGCGACCCGACTGGCAGTTGCTGTGCACGAAATCGAGCAGTATCTGAGCTACGATTACGTGATTGTCAACGATGACTTTGAAACCGCCATTGCCGAGCTCGAGGGGATTGTGCGGGCTGAGCGCAGTCGCCAATCCCGACGCGTCGGGGAGGCTGAGGCTGTCCTCGCGGCTTTCCGGAGCTCGGTACAGGGGTAGCCCAATCCCGGGCGGAACGCTTTGGAGCATATGAATGAGTAAGCCAGACAGCGAGTTCCTGTTCGTTGAAGTCGCGGCCAAACGCTGCTTGCAGTTGATGCGCGGCGCGCGTCCGAAGATCGATTCCAACGCTCGCAAATACAGCACGCTGGCGATCCAGGAAGTGCGCGACGGAGAGGTTCCTTGGGAGGTGCGCGATCCCGAAGCTGCCGACCTCGTGGCCGCCGGTTTGAACGAGCCGGTCGAGAAAGAGAAGAGCGCCGAGGAGGAGTAGCAGGCGGCGATTGCGTTCGCTACGCCTGCCCAAACGCGATGAGCGCTGAGTCGATAGAGCGCCAGCCATACGTGATCTTGGTGGTGAGTGGCGGCATCGCCGCCTACAAGGCGTGCGAGATCGTACGGCGGCTTCGCGACGAAGGCGCCGACGTACATGTCGCCATGACCCGATCGGCGACGGAGTTCGTGGCGCCGCGGACCTTCGCGGTGCTCTCGGGCAACCGCATAGTCGCCTCGCTGTTCGATGATTCGGCATCGGCAGAGATTCCTCACGTGCAGTGGGCGGAGTGCGCTGATCTCGTATGCGTGGCTCCGGCCACAGCGAACTTCATCGCCAAGATGGCGCATGGGATCGCCGACGACTTCCCTTCGACGCTGCTGCTGGCTGCCGCCGGGCCGGTACTCGTCGCACCGGCAATGGAAGACGATATGTACCGACAGCCGTCGGTGCAGAGAAACCTGGAGTCGTTACGCCATCGCGGAGTCCGGGTCGTGGGCCCGGATAGCGGCGTGCTGGCCTCTGGTCGCGAGGGGCCGGGGCGCATGTCGGAGCCGCATGAAATCGTCGCTGCGGCGACGTCGGTGCTGGATGAAAGTGCGGCAGCTCGGCCTTTGCAGGGCACCACTGTGTTGGTCACCGCCGGCCCGACCCGTGAGGTACTCGACCCGATTCGCGTCTTTACGAACCGCTCCAGCGGCAAGATGGGCTATGCGCTCGCCGCCGAGGCCGAGACGCTCGGAGCGCATGTACGCCTGGTGTCGGGCCCAACATGCTTACCTGATCCGCCAGGTATTGTGGTGCAGCGGGTGGAGAGCGCGGCCCAAATGGCGGCGGCAGTGTTCGAAGCTGTGGATGGCTGTGCAGCTGCCGTGTTGGCGGCGGCGGTCTGCGACTTCACTGTTCCGGTGCCGGCCATCGACAAGATCAAGAAGGCCGGGTCGGAGTCGCTTCAACTCGAGCTATCGCGCACCGTCGACATTCTCGGCCAGCTGGGCGCGCGATCGGAGCGACCGTTGCTGGTGGGATTCGCTGCCGAGACCGGAAACCTCGAGGCGCAGGCGCGCGGCAAGCTGGAACGGAAGGGATGTGACCTCATCGTCGGCAACCTGGTCGACGCGTCGGGACGTGGCATGGGCGCTGATCGAAACGAGGTGCTCATCCTCGACAGCCGTGGCGGGCGGACGCAAGTCGGCCCTGCATCGAAACAGGAGGTGGCTCGTGCCGTCTGGGAAGCGGTTCTCGCGTATCACGGCGAGGCCACCTGGTGACCGACTGCGGCGTGCCGCCCGAGGATGTCCGGGACCATCTCGTTGCGCATCTGGACCGTCTTCAGCGCGAGGGCGTCTGGGGGCTCGAGATCAAGCCGGCAAGCCCGGTGGCTGAGTCCCTCGAGCAGCTCGCCGCGCAGGCCGCCGGATGCACCCTGTGCAAGCTCAGCGAGGGGCGCACGAACGTGGTGTTCGGCGTCGGGCCATCGAGCCCCCGGCTGATGTTTATCGGCGAGGGCCCCGGTCGCGACGAGGATTTGCAAGGCGAGCCGTTTGTTGGACGTGCCGGGCAAATGCTCAATCGCATCATTGCAGCGATGGGTCTACAGCGTGAAGAAGTCTATATCGCCAACGCCGTCAAGTGCCGTCCACCGCGCAATCGCAATCCGGAGTCGGACGAGCTCGAAGCATGCAGCCCGTTCCTGCGTCGCCAGGTCGAGTCGGTCTGCCCGGAGATCATCGTTCTCCTGGGGCGCGTGGCGGCGCAATTCGTGCTGCAGACCAGCGAGCCTCTCGGTCGGTTGCGCGGTGAGGTTCACGAGTGGCTCGGGATTCCCGTAATCTGCACCTACCACCCCGCATACTTACTCCGAAATCCAGCCGACAAGGGCAAGACGTGGCAGGACATGCAGGTGGTAATGGAGCGGCTCGCGTCACCTTGAGAGACTCGATGGCCCCGGCTCGGTTGGCTAACCGTCGGATTGAGCGGCGGGGGTGACGCGACAGCCTTCGCTCTACGAGGAACCAGCACGCTACGCGCGCGTAGCCGTGCCGGCGCCGGTCGACGACGCCTTCTCCTACCGGGTGCCGGAGGCGCTCGAGTCGCGAGCAATGCCCGGGATGCGGGTGAGCGTGCGCTTCAGCGGGCGTAGCCTGCGTGGGGTTATTGTCGAAACGGCGACGGAGCCGCCGGCCGGCGTTGATCCTCGGCGCGTTCGGGCATTGGACGATTGCCTCGATCGGGACGCGGTGGTCGGCCCACTCATGCTGATGCTAATTCAGCAGATTGCGTCAGCGTATCTGGTGGGGCCTGGAGAGGTCGCGCAGCTGGCGCTGCCGCCGGGAAGCGGCGATCCGGCGGCGTCGCGGCGCGTGCGAATCGAGCGCCTGCCGGCACCCACTGATCGACTGTCGGCCGCTGCTGTCTCGGTGCTCGAGGCGGCGCGCGCTTCCGGTTCCGGGACCCGATGGGTGACCGCCTCCGCGATCCGCCGGAGCACCAGCCAGCCGGCCCTACACGCGGCGCTCTATGAGCTGAGCGCTGCCGGTATCGCCACGGTGCGCGACGAGTGGAGCGGCGCCGAGCCCGGATCGCATCGGATCGTGGCGCGATTACGCGCCGGTGTCGATTCGGCGGTGGCGGAGCATGCAACCGGCCGCGCTCCCGCACAGCGGCGTGCCTTGCAGGCCCTGCTGGCAGAGCCCTCACAGCAGATCGACGCGGCGACAATGTCCCGACGTCTCGGCATCACGCACGCGGTGTTGTCGGCGCTCGAGTGCAAAGAGCTGGTGGAGCTCGAACGCCGGCCGCTGGAAGAAACGTCCTGCTGGAAGCTCGGGGCTGGTGGGGCCGGCGACTTCGTTCTTACCGGCGATCAGGAGCGTGCGCTCGCCACGGTCGAGCGTGCTATCGACGAGCGCGCTCAACGCGCGGCGTTGCTGCACGGCGTGACCGGCAGTGGCAAGACCGAGGTCTATCTGCGCGCTGCCGCGCATGCGCTGCGAGCTGGACGGTCAGCGCTGCTGCTGGTTCCGGAGATCGGCCTCACGCCGCAGCTCGAGGAACGAGCCCGGGCGGTGCTCGGCGACAGAGTCTCGGTACTCCACTCCGGGATGGCCGACGGAGCGCGCGCCCGTGCCTGGTGGCGCGTCCGGCGCGGCGACTCACGCGTCGTGGTGGGTCCGCGATCTGCGGTGTTCGCGCCGCTTACCGACGTTGGCCTCATCGTCATCGACGAAGAGCAAGACGGCGCCTACAAGCAGGATGAGCGACCGCGTTACAACGGCCGCGACGTAGCCCGGTGGCGGGCCCGTCTCGAGGGTGCAGCCGTCCTGTTGGGGTCGGCGACACCGGCGGTCGAGAGCTACCGGCAGGCTTCCACCGGTGAGTGGGAGTTGTTGCGGCTGCCGCACCGTGTGCGGCGCCAACCGATGCCGGAAGTGAGTCTCGTCGACATGCGGCGTGAATGGAAAGAATGCGGTCGGAGCCTCGTTTCGAGGAGGCTCGAGGACAGCATCGTGGCGCGCCTGGAACGTCGAGAGCAGGCGTTGATTCTGCTCAATCGACGGGGCTTCGCAGCGGTGCTGCTCTGCCGCGTGTGTGGCGAACGCGTGGAATGCCCTCATTGTGCGGTGAGCCTTGCCGTCCATCGGTCCGACCGGACGCTGCGCTGCCACTACTGTGACCACCGCAAGCCGGTGCCTAGCGTGTGCGTCGCCTGCGGAGCATCGGTGCTGCACGACATCGGCCACGGTACCGAGCGTCTGCAAGCGGCGCTGCGGCAGCGGTTTGCGGGTGCCCGTATCGAGCGTTTCGACGCCGATCAAACACAGCGCCGAGGTTCGCATGCGCGCATTCTGTCGCGTTTCGGAAAGGGCGAGATCGACGTGCTTGTCGGCACTCAGATGCTAGCCAAAGGGCACGACTTTCCGGGCGTGACCCTGGTCGGTGTCGTTGGTGCCGATTCGTCGCTGTCGATGCCCGACTTTCGCGCCGCCGAGCGTACCTTCCAGCTGCTCACGCAGATGGCTGGAAGGGCCGGTCGTGGGGAGGTCGCAGGAGAGGTGGTTCTGCAGGCACACCAGCCGGACCACTACGCCATCGAGGCGGCGATGCAGCACGACTTTGTGGCGTTCTATGAACGGGAGATCGAGTACAGGCGGCGGCTACGGTATCCACCCTTCGTGGTCCTTGCGGCATGCGTCTGCAGAGGTAAGCTGGCCGCGTCGGTGAAGGAGGAGGCGGATCGCCTCGCGGCCGCGCTGCGGACCGATATGGGGGAGGGAATCGAGGTGTTTGGTCCGGCGTCGCCGCCGATCTCGCGACTGCGTAGCAAGTACCGCGTCCAGCTTCTCCTCAAAGGCCCGACTCGGCGTGACCTCAGTGACCACCTGAGGCGATCGATGCGGCGCTTGCGCCAAGCGCGCTGCTTGCCGCGCGACCTGGTGATCGACATCGACCCGCAGAACCTCTTATGAGCAGCGCGCTCCAGGAAGACACAGAGTTCGACAGGTGCTCGCCACCCCTATACTTCGCCGGGGGGCTCGATGACCTGCTGCCGACTCGTCGCGGCGTCATCGATACGAACGTACATTGTCAGGGGGGCCTGCCAGCCCCGCTGCCGATCGAACTGCGCAAGGAGAAACGGGGGATGGCGGGATGAGCAGACAGCGCATCCTGATATTGGACTTCGGCGGTCAGTACACCCAGCTCATCGCGCGTCGGGTTCGTGAGGCCGGTGTGTACTCGGAGATCCTGCCGTTTCAGGCTTCGCCCGAGATCCTCGACACCGATGCTCCGGCGGGGGTGGTGCTGTCGGGTGGCCCCGAGTCCGTGGCGGACGCCGAGGCGCCGCGTTGTCACCCCGCCTGGCTGGAGGCCCGCGTCCCTGTGCTGGGGATCTGCTACGGCATGCAGCTGATGGTGAGCGAGCTCGGCGGAACGGTGGAGCCGTCGAGTCGGCGAGAGTACGGCAGGTCGAGCGTCGAGCTCGAGGCCGGTTCGTCTCGCCTACTCGACGGCTGGTCGAGCGGTGACCCCGTTTGGATGAGCCACGGCGACACTGCGCGCAACCTTCCCGCTGGCTATCGAGTTACGGCGCGGTCGGATGGTGTGATTGCGGCTATCGAGAGCGCCGATGCGCGTCGCTGTGGCATCCAGTTTCATCCGGAAGTCCACCATACGCCGCGTGGGCCGACGTTGCTGAGTAACTTCGTTTTCGACATCTGCGGCTGCGAGCCGAGCTGGACTCCTGAGACCTTCGTCGATGATCTCGTGGCTGACGTTCAGGCCAAGGTCGGCGACGCCAGCGTGCTCTGCGCCCTGTCGGGGGGCGTCGACTCGGCGGTAACCGCGCTGTTGCTCCGCCGGGCGCTTGGCGGTCGCGTCGTCTGCGTGATGGTGGATACGGGCCTCCTCCGGCTCGGCGAGCGAGCCGCATTAGAGCGCTCGTTCGAGGAGCGGCTCGAGTTTCCGGTGCACGTCGTGGACGCGAAGCGGCGCTTTCTGGACGCCTTGTCCGGGATCGAGGATCCCGAGATGAAGCGCAAGATCATCGGTCGTGAGTTCATCGAGATATTTGCTCGCGAGGCCGAACGGCTGGCCAGCTCGCGCGGCGAGCGGTTCGACTTCCTCGCCCAGGGAACTCTCTATCCTGACGTGATCGAGAGCGTGTCGGTGCGCGGTCCGTCGGTAACCATCAAGAGCCACCACAACGTTGGCGGTTTACCCGAGCACATGCCGATGGGCCTGATCGAGCCGCTGAGGGAGCTCTTCAAGGACGAGGTGCGACGCCTCGGCGTGGAGCTCGGTCTCGACGACGAGTTCGTACATCGGCACCCGTTTCCGGGGCCAGGCCTCGCCGTCAGGGTGCTGGGCTCGATCGACGAAGAACGGCTCGAGCGCGTTCGTGGGGCCGATGCCATTTTTATCGAGGAGATTCGCCGCGCCGAGCTGTATGGTGCTGTCTGGCAGGCGTTCGCCGTGTTGCTGCCGGTTCGGAGCGTCGGAGTGATGGGGGACAACCGCACCTATGACGAGGTCATCGCGCTACGGGCGGTGCATTCGGTTGATGGAATGACTGCGGATTGGGTCCCACTTCCCCACGAGGTGCTGCAACGGACAGCGGCACGGGTCGCCAATGAAGTCGAAGGCGTAAACCGTGTCGTCTACGACATATCCACCAAACCACCGGCAACGATCGAATGGGAATAGTCGAATGGCGCCGATGAGCCGAGATCAGCCGCGATCGTCGTTCGTGCACCTGCACAACCACACCAATTTCTCGCTGCTGGACGGCGCGACTCGCATCAATGATCTGATGCTGCGCTGTCGAGAGCTCGGCATGCACGCCGTGGCGCTGACGGACCACGGCAACATGTTCGGAGCGATCCAGTTCTATCGGCAGGCGATCGCCAATGATCTCAAACCGATCATCGGCATCGAGGCCTACTTGGCCCCAGCATCACGGTTCGACCGCACGGCGCGTCGAGCCGGCGAGGCGGCCTATCACCAAGTGCTCCTGGCCAAGAACAGCACCGGCTACGGCAACCTGATGAAGCTCGCCAGCATCGGCTACCTGGAGGGGTTCTACTACCGACCGCGCATCGACAAGGAGACGCTCGCCAAGCATGCCGAAGGGCTCATTGGAACGACCAGCTGCCTGTCGGGAGAGGTCTGCCGGCTGTTGCTGAACGGCGACACCAACGGCGCCCGGCATGCCGTCGGCGAGATGATCGAGATCTTCGGGCGCGGCAACTACTACGTCGAGCTCCAGGACCAGGGACTTGAAGAGCAACGCCGCATCAACCCCGAACTGGTTCGGCTGGCTGCCGAGTTCGATATCCCGCTCGTCGCCACGAACGATTGCCACTACCTGCGCCAGGAGGACGCCCGACCGCACGACGTCTTGCTGTGCATCCAGACAGGCAAAGGCATCAACGATGTCAACCGCATGAAGTTTCCCAACGACGAGTTCTACGTAAAGTCGCCCGATGAGATGGCGAAGATCTTTGCCGAGGTGCCCGAAGCGCTCGCTGCCACCTTGGAAATCGCTGATCGCTGCGAGCTCGAGCTCGATTTCGGAGCGATGCACCTGCCGCGCTTCCCGTTTCCCGAGGGCCGCACACTGGACGGCTATTTCGACGAGGTCACCAGGGACGGTTTCGAACAACGCATGCTGCAGCTGGGCAAGGGTAACGGCTGGCACGGTAGCGTTGCGTACGAGGAGTACTGCGGCCGCCTCGACTTCGAGCTATCGGTAATCCGCCAGATGGGGTTCCCGGGGTATTTCCTGATCGTCTGGGATTTCATCCGGTTTGCCCGCGAACAGCGCATACCGGTGGGTCCGGGACGCGGCAGCGCTGCCGGAAGCCTGGTGGCGTATGCCCTCGGGATTACCGACGTCGACCCGCTGGTGTACGGCCTGGTGTTCGAGCGCTTCCTCAACCCGGAGCGCATCAGCATGCCGGATATCGATATCGACTTCTGCATGCGGCGCCGCGGCGAGGTGATCGAGTACGTGGCGAACAAGTATGGCCGCGATCGCGTAGCGCATATCATCACCTTCGGCACTATGGCGGCCAAGGCGGCGATACGGGACGTCGGCCGGGCCCTGGAGATGCCCTTTGGGGACGTCGACCGTATCGCCAAGATGATCCCCGCGGAACTCGACGTCAGCATTGCCGGGGCGCGGCTCACCGAGGAGCCGTTGCGGGACGCGATCGACCAGGATCCACAGGTGGAGCGCCTGGTGGAACTGGCCGGGCACCTGGAAGGGCAGGTGCGACACGCCTCGACGCATGCCGCCGGTGTAGTGATCGCGGACGAGCCGTTGACCAACTACGTGCCGCTCTACAAGCCGCCGAGCGGCCAGGGATCAGACCAGGATCACTTCGTCGCCACGCAATACCCGATGAACGACGTCGACGCGATCGGCCTTCTGAAGGTGGACTTCCTCGGGCTGCGGACGTTGACGCTCGTACACGATTGCCTGGCGACCATCTCGCGCGAGCTCGACCGCGCGTTAACCACCGCGGACATACCACTCGACGACGCGGCGACGTATCGCCTGTTCGCGCAGGGGGCGACGTCCGGCGTCTTCCAGTTCGAGTCGTCGGGGATGCGCGACGCCCTGAGGCGACTGAAGCCGACACGCCTCGACGACCTCATCGCGATGAATGCGCTCTACCGTCCCGGCCCGATTCGCTCCGGCATTGTCGACGAGTACATCGGAAGGAAACATGATCTGACGCGCGTCAAGTACGTGCGGCCCGAGCTTCAGCCGATCCTCGAAGATACCTATGGGGTCATCGTCTACCAAGAGCAGGTAATGAAGATCGCCTCAGAGATGGCCGGGTTCTCACTCGGCGAGGCGGACGTGCTGCGCAAGGCGATGGGGAAGAAGAGTCCCGAGGTGATGGCATCGATGGAGGAGAAGTTCCTGCACGGCAGCGAGGCGGGAGGAATACCGGCCAACACCGCCAAGCCCATCTGGGACATGATCGTCGAATTCGCCGGCTACGGATTCAACAAGTCACATTCGGCTGCTTACGCGCTCCTGGCGTATCAGACGGCCTATCTGAAGACCAACTTCCCGATTCACTTCATGGCCGCTCTGTTGACTACGGAGCAGGGCAATACCGACAAGGTCGTGCAGTACATCAACGAGTGCCGTGGGCTGAGCATTCCGGTCCTACCGCCCGACGTCAACGAAAGCTTTGTGCATTTTGCACCGGCCGGCGAAGCAATTCGTTTTGGGCTGGCAGCGATCAAAGGTGTTGGCGAGGGTGCCGTCGAGGCGATCATCGAGGCTCGTGAGCGCGTCGGTGTGTATCGGCACCTGCTGCAGTTCTGCGAAGAGGTACAGCAGCGCGGCGGTATAAATCGCAAGACGATCGAGAGCTTGATCAAGGCGGGAGCCATGGACGGGTTGGTGGGTGACCGGCAACTCGATGTCGGAACTGCCCGCGCCATCCTCATGGCACAGCTCGAGGGTTCGTTGGCAGCCGGGCAAAAGCTCCAACGTGACCGCGCCGCCGGGCAGCGGAATCTTTTTGCGGGCGGCAGCGGCTCTCCCGAAGAGGACCAGTATGTACCGCTGCCCGCGCCACCCGAACGGTGGTCGGAGCGCGAGGTCCTGAACGCTGAGCGCGAGTCGCTCGGCTACTACGTCACCGGCCATCCGTTGCAGCGCTACGCGGCCGATATGGAAGAGCATGCCGATGCCACGACACGGGAGCTGGGCCAGGGGCGAAAGGGACGCGAGGTCACCATCGCCGGGCTTGCCAACTCGATTCGTAGCCTGACGACACGCAAGGGCGAGCGCATGGCGGTGATTCAGGTCGAGGACATGGAGGGTCAGGCCGAGGTAGTCGTCTTTCCGGCCGTGTACCGCCGCTGCGCCTCACTGCTGGAGCCCGACGCCGCGCTGTTGTTCAAAGGGCGCGCCGAGGCCAACGAGGACATGCCTCGGCTGCTTGCCAGCGAGGTCAGCTTGCTAGCCGACGCCTCCAAGAGACAACGGCAGCAGTCGGCCCAGGCGCTGCGTATCGCTGTCGAAGTTGGCGACGCTGCCGCGGACTTGGCATCGACACTGCGCGGCGTGCTCGAACGCCATCGCGGCTCGATTCCGGTCTATGTGGACGTGTTCCGCAGCGATTCTGACGGGTTCCGTGCTCGTATTGCCCCCAACCGGTATCTGTTCGTTGATCCGAACGACGCGCTGATGGGCGAGCTCGAACAGCTGCTGGGTGCGGGATGCGCCCGCCTGACTAGTGGCAGTTGACGCTGACGCTGTGGACGACGATGCGGAACGGCTCGAGGTGGCGCTACGGGCGATTCCGGCGCACTCCGGCCTGGTGGGCGAGCAGGAAGAGCAATTTCGGCGTTTGCGTCTGCGCATCGGCCAGCGACAAGGCGACTGGCGCCGGAGCATGGGCTCGTTGGCGCCACTGTTCGACGACGACGCACACTTCGCCAAGGCGCTGGCCGGCAACCTGGCGACGGAGCTCGCCGGGATCCTCAGAGCGTGGTCGCGCATTCGCTCTGAGCGTGGCCCGTTCGGCGTCGACGAGCTGCAGCCCTTGCTGACTTGGGTCGATGAGGCCGCGGCGCAGTGGCGATCCGCGGCGCGGGGCTACGTGGCGCTGGAGGGCTGGACCGGCGAGGCCGTCGAGGTGTTCGACGGGTTTCTCGACGAGCTCAGTGAGCGCGCCGTGGCAAGTGCTTCGGAGCAGCTCCGCAACATCGAGCCGGCGGTTGGCAGGGGTGCCGAGGGTTGGGGAATCGTCGGTCAGTTCATCCGTGCCGTAATGGGCGCCGTAGGGCGCGTTTTCCACCCCGGATCGCCGGGATCTCGGTAGGCCGCACGGCCTTAATGGGTTGAGGGGGCCGTGCTAATCTTGCGCCATGTTACGAAAGGCAGAGGAGCTCGAGAAACCGATTCGCGAGCTTGAGCAGCAGATCGCCGAGCTGCAGCAATACCCGGAATCGATGCAGCGCGATGTCAGGCTGCAGCGACTGGAGGAGAAGCTCGACGGCACTCAGCGGGAGGTCTACGCGAACCTCAGTCGCTGGCAGACGACGTTGGTGGCTCGCCATCCGAAGCGGCCGCATACGCTCGACTACATTGGCGGGCTGTGCGAGGACTTCGTCGAGCTGCATGGCGATCGGCTTTTTCGCGATGATCCGGCGATCGTCGCCGGCCTGGCCTCGTTCGAGGGCCGGCCGGTAGCCGTGGTGGGGCACCAGAAGGGACGTAACACCAACGAGAAGCTGTATCGCAACTTCGGGATGCCCAACCCGGAGGGTTATCGCAAGGCGCTGCGAGTGGTGCGGTTGGCAGAGAAGTTCGGAAACCCGGTGCTCACCTTCATCGACACGCCCGGCGCGTATCCAGGGTCGGGCGCCGAGGAACGCGGCGTAGCCGAGTCGATTGCCATGAATCTGCGCGAGATGGCAGGCCTTCGCACACCGATTGTTGCCACGGTTATCGGTGAGGGCGGCAGCGGTGGGGCCCTCGCCATCGGCGTGGCGGACCGGGTCAACATGCTGGAGCACGCGGTTTATTCGGTGATCTCACCGGAGTCTTGCTCGTCGATACTGTGGCGTGACGCCGAGCACGTCGAAGAGGCTGCCGACGCCCTGCGCCTGGCGGCGCCGGATCTCTTCGAGATGGGAATCATCGACGAGATCGTCGGCGAGCCGGTCGGCGGCGCACACGCTGATCCCGCCGCTGCGGTAGCTAGCGTGGGTCACGTGTTGCGGCGGCAGCTCGCCGAGCTCGATGCACTGGATACCGACACGCTGATCGATCAGCGGTATCAGAAGTTCAAGGCCATGGGGACCTACGAGTCCCGGTGACTGGCTCGGGCGAGCAGGTTGTAGACCCACCTATCCTGGCGGCCCGGCAGCCCTGGCGAGTGCGCGACGTGGACCTCGAGCGCGCCGCCGAGATCGAGACAGGGCTGGGATTGGATCCGATTACCGCGCGGGTCTTGGTGGTACGCGGGTTGGACACCACGGCGGCCGCCGAGCGCTTTCTGGCCCCGGGACTGGACGAGCTGCATTCACCCTTTGCCTTCGTGCAGATGGAGTCAGCAGTCGACCGATTGCTGTTTGCGCTGCGCAACGGTGAGCGTATCGCCGTACACGGTGACTACGACGTGGATGGCATCACTGGCGCCGTTCTCCTGGTGATCGTTCTGCGTCATCTCGGCGGCGAGGTGGAGTTGATTCTTCCTCACCGGATCGCCGATGGCTATGGGCTCAATCCGAGCGGTATTGATAAAGCACATGCCGCCGGTGCTGCAGTCCTCATTGCGGTGGATTGCGGCATCAGCGCCCTCGACGCCTGTGCCCACGCACGCTCGCTCGGCATCGACGTCATCGTAGCGGATCATCATTTGCCGAAGGCCGAGCTGCCGCTGGCGACTGCTCTGTTGAACCCTCGGTTGCCCGACTCCGGCTACCCCGAACAGGAGCTTGCGGCCGTTGGTGTGGCCTTCAAGCTGGCGCGCGGGCTTCTCGAGCGGCACCCTACGAAGTTCAGCGGGATCGCGATGCTGAAGCTCGTTGCCCTCGGAACTGTCGCCGACCTGGTGCCGCTGCGTGGGGAGAACCGAGTCATGGCGTTCCACGGTCTTGCCGGACTTGCCAACCCCTCCAACCCCGGCTTGAAGGCGCTGCTCGACGTGGCGGGGGTCGACTCACAGCGGGTCAGCGCCGCTGACGTCGCCTTTCGTCTGGCGCCGCGGATCAACGCGGCCGGCCGGCTGGCCCATCCGCGCGACGCTGCCGAGATGTTCCTGACGACGGATCCCGTCCGTGCTCGGAGGCTTGCCGGTGAGCTGCAGCGGCTCAATGCCCTCCGCCAGGAAACTGAGCGCGGAGTGTACGCCGAGGCGGCGGCGCTATGCACCGGCGAGGATCCGATCACCGTCGTCAGCGGCGCCGGCTGGCATCGCGGCGTAATCGGCATTGTGGCGTCAAGGTTGGTGGAGCGTTTCGGTCGTCCGGCGCTGGTGATCTCGACCGACGGAGCGAGCGCCCATGGCTCAGCCCGATCGATCCCCGGCTTCAACGTCGTGGCGGCGCTCGAAGCGGCGGCAGGCCACCTCGCGGCGTACGGAGGCCACCACCAGGCCGCGGGGTTTCAGCTTCCGGCGGACCAGGTGGACGCACTACGCGACAGCCTCATCGAACACGCTGATCGTCAGGATCCCCTGGCGCTGTGCGCGACCCTCAATTGCGATGCCATCCTCGAACCGGAAGCCATCTCGCCGGCGCTGGCGCTCGAGTTGGAGCGGCTGGCACCGTTCGGTGTCGGAAATCCGCGGCCGCGTTTCCTATGTCCGGATCTCCGCCTTGCGGCGCCGCCACGCTTGCTCAAGGAGGAGCACGTGAAGCTGCAGTTGCGCGGTCCGGAGACCGACATAGAGGCAATAGGCTGGCGCCGCGCTGACCTTGCCGAGTCACTCCGCGGGGTCGAGCGCGTCTCCCTGGTAGCGACGCTACGGCCGCGTAAGTGGCAGGGTCGGCTCACCGCCCAGCTGGAGATCGGCGATATCAGCGCCCGAGGCTAGCAGGCCGTGTTGGAAGTGTGGCGTAACCCTTCGGGCGACAGGGGGTTGTGCGCGTGTGCTATGTCGTTCGTCGTCAACGATGGGCTACCCATCGCCTCCTCCTTTCTCCTTGCCTCCGCCTCGCAAGACCCTGTCGCCAGGCCCGCCACACTTCCAACACGGCCTGTTAGCGCATCAGTCGCGCGGCGCAACCGCCCAGGCGATCAAGATGCCGATGGCGTACAGAAGCAGCATCGGCAAGGCCAGAATGGTCTGTGTCGCCATGTCCGGGGTCGGGGTTACTACGGCCGCCACGACGAAGATGATCAGCACGGCGTAGCGAAAATTCCGCCACATGCTTCCAGCCGTCAGAATGCCCAACCGGGCGAGGAACAGCACGATGATCGGCCACTGAAAAATCAGCGCGCAACCGAGCAGGGTGCGGGTGAGGAACCCGAACAGGCCGTTCACTGCCAGCACGGGCCGGAACTCGCTGCCCAGCGAAAGGAAGAAGTGGGCCATCACCGGAAACAGGATGCGGTATCCGAACAGGGCTCCTAGAAGGAAGCAGCCCACCGAGGACGCTACGACCGGAAACGCGTAGTGCCGCTCGCGTCGGTACAGGCCCGGCGCAACGAACATCCACACCTGGTAGATGATCACTGGGGACGCCACGAGGAACCCTGACAGCGCGGCGACCTTGAGATAGAGGATGAACGGCTCGGTAAGCGATAGGAACGCGGGCCGCTCGTCGCCCGGCAGTAAGTCGACGATCGGCCGAGTCAGAAGGGCGTAGATGTCTGCTGCGAATGCCCAACACACCAGCATCCCGATGACGAACGCCACCAGGCTGACGACGAGGCGTTGGCGCAACTCGGTCAGATGGCCAAGCAGCGACATCTCCGGCAGGGCTTCGCTTCGGCCAGCTCCCGGCTGCTCGTCGGTCTTCGTGGGGTCCGCAGACTGGCTCACCGTGTGGTTACTCCGACCACTCGCTCAGTTGGCCCACGGCTCAGTCGGTATCGGGAGATTCTGTGGGCTCGCTGCGGCGTTCGTCGAGTGTGATCTCATCTTCAAGCGAGCGTTTCAGGTCGTTCGAGGCTCGCCGGAACTCACCCAGGCCTTTGCCAATCGTGCGTCCCAGCTCCGGCAAGCGCTTCGGGCCGAACACCACTAACGCGATTACCAGGATGATGAGGATCTCAGTGCCCCCGATCGAGCCGAACATGACTTCCTCACGTTAACTTTTCTGAAGACCGGACAGCGACCATCATATTGCCACTTGAGCTGCGGCGACACTCCCAGACGCTCCGAGAGCCGCTATCTCCTGTCTTTTTGTCGTGGTTCGCCACACGGCGGGGCAGATTTGCCAAGCGACGATAGGTACTTATAGGCGTTGCCGGTGAGCAAGCAGACGACGCGCCCGTCGCCATCGAGCCGCCCCTGGCTGGCGAGATCGGCCGCCGCTACGAGCGTTGCGGCAGCTTCGGGGGCGGGATAGATGCCCTCGAGGCGCGCAGCCGTGCGTAGCATGTCCAACATGGCCTCATCCGACACCGTGATCGCGTCGCCGTGGGATTCGCGCAGGACGGCGAGGATCTCCTGATCTGCAAACGCCCGAGGGACGCGGAGTCCGTTGGCGATCGTTCGGGCGTCGGACCAAGTCTCTGCGCCAGTGTCTCCAGTCTCGAACGCCCGTACGATGGGCGCGCAGCCTTCGGCTTGTACGGCGTACATGCGAGGTCTCTGCGGCCCGATCATTCCCAGCGCCTCGAGCTCGTCGAAGGCCTTCCAAATGCCGAGTAGACCGGTCCCACCCCCGGTCGGGTAGACGATGCTATCCGGCAGCTTCCAACCTAGCTGCTCGGCGATCTCGTAGCCCATCGTCTTCTTGCCCTCGAGGCGGTAGGGCTCCTGCAACGTGCTCACCGGGAACCAGTCGTCGGCTGCGTCGGCGGCCATTCTTGCTCCGGCGTCGGCAATCGTGCCTTCGATCGCCACTACCTCTGCGCCGAGATCGCGGCACTCGACGACAAACTCCCGCGGTGTGTCGACCGGCATGTAGATAACCGCTCTCAGTCCGCCGCGGGCACAGTACGCTGCCAGTGCGCTGCCCGCGTTTCCCGCTGTGGGGATCGACAGCGTTCGGGCACCGAGCTCGCGCGCGCGGCTCACCGCGACACATAGTCCACGGGCCTTGAAGGAGCCGGTCGGATTCACCCCCTCGTCCTTTAGCAACAGGCGAGGTAGCCTGATCTGGCGGCCGAGTCGCTCCGCCGCTAGCAGTGGGGTGCCACCCTCGCCGAGACACAGGCGGTGTTGGGGCGCCCCTACGGGAAGTAGCTCAGCGTATCGCCACAAGTTCCAGGGGCGCTTTCCCAGTGTCTCGGTGTCCCAGGGCACACGGGCGGTGTCGAGCTCATAGCGCGCATACAGCGGGCCGCCGCAGCTCGTGCAGAATCGTTGTAGCCGATCGGCGTCGTGCGACGTAGCGCATCGAGTGCAGGTCAGATCACGAAGGAGAGACTGCGGCGACATCGTTGGTCTCGAATGGAGAGCTTCCTCGGTGTCTGAAGCACCCAACCGTTGGGGCGACAAGCGGGATGGAAGGACCCAGGGCCGGGACACTATCAGGTCGAGGTAGGTCTCTCGCTCCGAGGCGCCGCTCCGCCGCCAGGCTCGTTGAAGGTACCCATCATTTTTGTTACCGTCTGACTAATTCGGGTACCTCGGAGAGGTGGGCCCCAGCGCCCGCCCTTTTTTTATTAGGGGGTTTCCTTGGCAACGTCTGCGATTCAGGAAGCGCAACCGAGCGACGCTCGATCGGGCGGTAGCTCGTCGGGGGAAGTGGCTTCCGGCGACGTTGTTGAGCGGCTTCGCCCGCACGCGGAGCGCGTCGTGCGGCGCGAGGGCTGCATCCTGGTCGATCTCCGACACCTGTTCGAAGACGGGGGCTGGATGTTGCGCGTGGTGATCGACCGTGAGAGCGGGGTGAACGTCGAGCATTGCGCTCGCGTCAGCCGCCAGCTCTCGGCCGTTCTGGACGTCGAGGACGTGCTGCCCGGTGCCTACCGCCTGGAGGTTTCTTCTCCGGGGCTCGATCAACCGCTGCTTGTTGCAGCAGATTTTCGCCGATACGCCGGCCACAGAGTGCGGATCCTGGTTCGGGCCGCGGACGGTGAACGATTGCATCGAGGCCTTCTTCGCGGCCTGCAGCACGGCACCATTCTGCTCGACGATGACGCTAAGGGACGACTCGACATACCGCTGAAGCGGGTGGCCGAGGCGTGCCTGGAAGTCGAAATCTGAGCTGCGTGAGGAGAGGCCGCTAGATGCTACTCCAGACAATCGAGCAGATTGGTCGTGAGAAGAACATCGCGCCCGAGATCATCATCGCCGCGATCGAAGAAGCGATGGCGGTCGCGGCGCAGAAGTTCTATCACACCGAGGACTACGTCGAGGCGCAGCTGAATCCTGAGACCGGAGAGGTCGAGCTGTACGCCGTCAAGAACGTCGTCGAGGAGGTAGAGGACCCGCTCTCCGAGATCACTGTCGAAGGCGCGCTCAAGGAAGGGATGGAAGACGCGCAGATCGGCGCGCAGATGCGCACGTCGATGGCCACTGACCAGCTCGGTCGCATCGCCGCTCAGGCCGCCAAGCAGGTTCTCTATCAAAAGGTGCGCGACGCCGAGCGCGACAATATTCACGCCGAGTACAGCGATCGCATCGGCGAGCTGCTCACCGGAACAGTGAAGCGATTCGAGCGCGGCGACATGATTGTCGACTTGGGCCGTGCCGAGGCGCTGCTACCACGGCGGGAACAGTCGCGTGCCGAGCACTACAACATCAGCGATCGAATCCGCGTCGTGATCGTCGAAGTGCTGCACGCCACTCGCGGGCCGCAGATCGTTATCTCACGCAGCAGTCCATTGCTCCTGCTGCGTCTTTTCGAGATGGAAGTGCCGGAGATCTACGACGGGACGGTGACGATCAAGGGAGCTGTGCGGGAGGGGGGCGATCGCGCCAAGGTGGCGGTCTACTCCAAGGACGCCGACGTCGACCCTGTGGGGGCTTGCGTCGGCATGCGTGGCTCACGAGTCCAGGCGATCATTCGCGAGCTGCGAGGCGAGAAGATCGACATCGTCGAATGGGCCGAAGACCCGGATCAGTACGCCATTAATTCGCTCAAGCCGGCGCGCGTTAGCCGCGTCGGTGAGTTGGTCGTGGTCAGCGAGCATGGCCAGGAGGAGCACCACCTCGAAGTCATCGTTGACGAAGACCAGCTGTCGCTGGCGATCGGCAAGCGCGGACAAAACGTGCGCCTCGCCGGAAAGCTCCTGGGCCGCAAGATCGACGTCAAGAGCCACGAGCAGAAGCGGCAGGAGATGGCGCCACCGGTGGCCGAACCGAGCGTCAGCGCAGACGTTGTAACTGGCACATCGGCATCGTCCACAGAAGAGCTGCGACAGATTCCCGGTGTCGGACCGAAGGCTGCGGAGGCTCTGCTTGCCGCTGGTTTCAAGGGCGCCGCGGACATCGTCGATGCCGATATGGAGGCGTTGATCGCGGTCGACGGTATCGGGCCGAAGACCGCGGCGAAGATCCAGCAGGCGGCCTCGGCCTCGCTCAGCGTCGAACCCGTGGCCGCCGAGCCCGCGGCGACTCCGGAGCCCGAGATAGCCCTAGATGCACCGCAGCCGGAGCCTGTCTAGGCGCGGCGCACCATAGTCCATAGCTCAGAATCCCTCGAGAATTCCACACGTAAACGAAGTCTAGAGCGAAGAGACAGAAAGAACCGATGCGCGTACACGAGATCGCCAAGGAGCTCGACATCGCCAGCAAGGTTGCCATCGAGCGGCTGAACGAACTTGGCGTGGCGGTGAAATCGCACGCCAACGCCATTAGCGAAGCCGATGCTGAGCGGCTACGCGAGCTGGTCGCTGGCCAGGCCGGACCGGCAGCCGCGAAGGCCAAATCGGTGGCCAAAGCGAAGCCCAAGGCGACAGCGGCCGCCAAGGCAAAAGCGGGTGCGAAGGCCGAGGCGAAGTCCGAGACCGAGCCCGAACCGGCAGCGGAGCCTGTAGTAGAGGTCGAGACGACTCCCCAGTCAGCTGCACCCGAAGCCGAGGTTGGCGACGATCTGGAGGCCAGCGGCTCGGCGACCGAGGCCGACGAGACGGCCGCAGTGTTACTTGCCTCCGAGCTGGTCGAGGTCGAAGAAGGGGTTACTGTCCGCCAGCTTGCGGAAGCGGCCAAACTGAGTCCCACCGACATCATCACTGGTCTCATGGCGAAAGGCATCATGGCCAACCTCACCCAATCGCTCGACGCCGAGGTGGCAGTGGCGATCGCCGCAGAGCGCGGCGTCAGGCTCAAGGTGTTCACTGCCGCCGAGCGACTGCTCGGCGAGCCGGAAGTAGGCGACGAGGCGGACTCGGTGACGCGCCCCCCGGTGGTGACGATCATGGGCCACGTCGATCATGGCAAGACGCAGCTACTGGACTCGATTCGCGAGACCAACGTGGTGGCACGGGAAGCCGGCGGAATCACACAGCATATCGGCGCCTCCGAAGTCGAGTGGAAGGGCAATCGCATCGTGCTCATCGACACACCGGGCCACCAGGCGTTCACGCGTATGCGCGCTCGCGGAGCCCAACTCACCGACATCGTGGTGCTCGTGGTGGCCGCCGACGACGGCATCATGCCGCAGACTGTCGAGGCCATCGATCACGCGCGTGCCGCCGACGTCCCGATTCTCGTGGCCATTAACAAGATCGATCTGCCACAGGCCAATGTCGATCGCGTCAAACAGCAGCTCATCGAGCATCAGCTGAACCCGGAAGATTGGGGTGGCGACACGGTTTGCGTTCCAGTGTCGGCCAAGACCAAGGAGAATCTCGAAGACTTGTTGGAGATGGTCATCCTGTCGGCGGAGCTTCTAGAGCTACGAGCGAACCCGGAGATCTCGGCCCGCGGCACTGTCCTGGAGGCTCAGCTTGATCGCCAGCGGGGCGCGTTGGCCACCTTGCTAGTACAGGAAGGTACCTTGCGAGTGGGGGATTCGCTCGTTGCCGGCAGCCAGAGCGCCAAGGTGCGGGCGATGATCGACGCGCGCGGCGCACAGACGAAGGAAGCACCTCCGGCAACCGCCGTCGAAGTGATGGGGTTCTCCGGTGTGCCGGAAGCCGGCGATAAATTCCAGGTGGTCGAAGAGGCCTCGGTGGCACGCAAGGTGGCTGAGTTGCGCCAGTTCAAGCTGCGCTCCGAAAATCTCTCCGCAGGCTCGCGGTTGACGCTCGAGGATCTTCACGCCCGGATACTCGAGGGTGAGAAGGTCAAGCTCCCGGTGGTGCTGAAGGCCGACACGCAGGGCTCCGTCCAGACGCTGAGCGATGCCCTGGGTAAGCTCTCGACCGACTCCGTGCAGGTGGAGATGATGCACGCCGCGGTCGGTGGCGTGACCGAGACGGACGTCCTGTTGGCAGCCGCGTCCGATGCGATCATCGTGGGCTTCAACGTGCGTCCGGAGCGTGACGTGGCCGCCGCGGCTACGCGCGAGCGCGTCGACCTACGGCTACACACGGTCATCTACCGGCTTATCGACGAGGTCAAGGCGGCCATGGTCGGCAAGCTCGATCCGACGTTCGAAGAACAGGCCATGGGCGTTGCCGAAGTACGCGACACTTTCCGCGTGCCGCGCGCCGGCATGGTGGCAGGCTGCTACGTAACCGAGGGCAAGTTCTTGCGCGGCGGACGGGCTCGCCTGGTACGCGATTCGCGCATCATCTACGAGGGCAAGGTCGGCTCGTTGCGCCGCTTCAAAGAAGATGTGCGGGAAGTACAGCAGGGCTACGAGTGTGGCATCGGGCTGGAGAATTTCAACGACGTCAAGGTCGGCGACGTGCTCGAGACCTACGATCTCAAGGAGATTGCGCCCAGTCTCTGAGCGTCCACACCGCGTGGTTCGTACCGGCCCTCCGTGCGCCGGTGGTGAGGCCAGCTAATGGTCATCGGCGTCTGTAGTCTCGAGTTTCATCTGCCCGGTTGTAGGAGCCTCAAGGAAAAGCGCGCGTTCCTCAACCGCCTGAAAGGGCGGTTGAGGGCACGCTTCAACGTCGCGGTCGCCGAGGTGGAACATCAGGATCTATGGCAGCGATCCGGCGTAGCAGTGGCATCGGTATCGGCATCGCAGCGGCCCTTGGAAGGGCTGTTCGACCGTGTGGTTCGCGAGGCCGAGACTCACGACGCGGAGTTATTGCGGCACCATATCGAGTACTTGTAGGTGCGCCGACGTTTGCGCTCGCCGCAGGCGAAGGCACAAACATCGGCTGACCCGTCGAACTCGGGCTGCCACCGCGGCAAGGAACCTGACGATGCGGCATCGACCACGGCGTGTTGGAGACAGCCTGAGGGCAGTACTGGCTGACCTATTGCTCAACGAGGTGAAGGATCCGGGCTTGGGCTTCGTCACCGTCACCGAAGTTCGCATGAGCGCTGATTTGTGCCACGCCCGTGTGTTCATCAGCGTGCTCGGCGATGCCGACGCAGAGGCGGCGTCGATGCAGGGGCTGAGCCGGGCGAGCGGCTTCTTGCGCCGGGAAGTCGGGCGTCGGGTGCAATTGCGTCGTACGCCGGAGTTGCACTTCGAGATCGACCGGACCCTCGACCGCGGTGATCGAATCGACGAGCTGATACGCCAGGGTGCTCCGCAAGAGCGTGAGGAAGGTGAGACGGATGCCGCCGACGGGTGACGGAATAGAACGAGCAATCCGGTGGATCGACGGGCGCGATGATTTCGTCATCGCCTCGCACACTGATCCTGACGGCGATTCACTGGGCTCGTCGCTCGGCCTTTCACTGTTGCTCGACCAGATCGGCAAGCGATCAGAAGTGGTGATTCAGCAGCCATTCCCGCGACGGTTCGGGTGGCTACCGGAGTGTTCACGGGTGCAGACTCTCGACGCGGTATCGCGTCGGGCGCGCGCCAGTATTTTGGTGGAATGCTCTGATTTCGCTCGCGCCGGCGTTGCTGGGCTGGATCGAATCGAGTCGCTCAATATCGATCATCATAGTCAGAATGCGATGTTCGCTAACGTCAACTGGATCGATCCGCAGGTGGCTGCCACCAGCATGATGATTGCGCGGCTGGCCGAGCCTCTGGGCGCCGAGATCACGCCGTCAATAGCAACCCTGCTGTACGTTGCCGTGCTTACCGACACCGGCTCCTTCCATCACTCCAACACCGACGCCGCGGCGCTGAAGTTCGCTGCCGATATGGTCGAGTCGGGTGCCGATGCCGCCGGTATCGCCGAGGAGGTCTACGGCAACGTCCCTGCGGCGCGCGTCTATCTGCTCGCCGACGCGCTGGCGACGCTGAAGTTGGAGGAGGATGGATACGTGGCCTGGATGGTGCTCTGGCGCCGCGACTTTGACCGTCGCGGTGGCGGCGATACCGAGGGGTTGATCAACCAGGCGCAGGCGATCGCCGGCGTCGGGGTCGCGCTGCTCTTCAAGGAAGTCGGTCGCGACCGTTTTCGGGTCAGCCTGCGCTCCGATGGGAGCGTCGACGTCGCAGAGCTTGCCGCGTCTCATGGGGGCGGGGGGCATCCGCGCGCTGCAGGCTGCCAGCTCGATGGCTCGCTCGAAGAGGTGCGCGCCAGCATCCTGGCGAAGATCAGGGCCAAGCGGGCACGAGGCCGGCGGAAGTGAATAGCAAGCTCGTCGGCATGCTGGTGGCCGACAAGCCCGCCGGGGTGACGTCCCACGATGTTGTCGCCAAGGTACGCCACCGACTTCGCTGCCGCGCCGGGCACACCGGCACGCTTGATCCTCAGGCAACTGGGGTGTTGATCCTGTGCCTGGGCCGCGCGACGCGCTTGGCGAGGTTTCTGCAGAGCCAGGACAAGCTATATGAGTGTGGTATTCGGTTCGGTTGGGCCACCGACACCTACGACTCCGAAGGGGAGATGACCGGCAGCCGCGTGGCGGTGCCGGCTATCGAGCCGCAACAGTTGGCAGCGACGCTGCAGTCGTTCGTTGGCGAGATACAGCAGGTTCCGCCCGCCTATTCGGCCAAGAAGATCCGTGGTCAGCCGGCGTACAAGCGCGTGCGACGTGGGGAAGTGGTCGTTCACGAGGCGGTGCCGGTGCAGATCAATTCAATCGAGGAGATCGATCATGAGGCCGATACCCTGCGATTGCGCGTGCACTGCGGATCGGGCACCTATGTGCGTACCCTGGCGCATGACATCGGGGCGGCGTTGGGGTGTCCGGCGCACCTGGCTTCGCTCCGCCGCCTGCGCGTCGGGCGGTTCGATCTGTCGGGGGCGCTTGGTTGGGAGGCGCTCGACAGCGGGCCGATCGAGGACATCGAGGCGCGTATTCTGCCGGCAGCGGCCATGGTGCAGGAATGGCCTGGCGTAGTGGTAGATCGCCGGGGGCTGGAGATTCTCCGCAACGGTGGTGTGCTGGAGCCGCATTGCATTGTCGAGCGGGTTCCGGCCGAGGGCCCGGGAGCGACGCTCGGCCGTGGAGGCTGGGTGCGTGTGCTGGATCCGGAAGCGCACTTGCTTGCCGCCGCGGAACTGCTTCCGGGGGGCATGCTACAACCGCGCATCGTGCTGGTCTGATGACGCTGAGCGGCCGTGCCTACGTGCGTTTACAGTCGCCGGGCCCCGTGGTACCGTTGCCGCCTGCCTGGCACTCGTGCGTCTGGATGCGCTGTGAACCTTTGTGCCTGGGCAGATCAACACGAAAACCGTAGTAACGGAGCTACGCGAAGAGGATGATGAGTCAAGCGGAGATAGCGATCAGCGAGTACCGGCACCACCCGACCGACACCGGCTCGTCAGAGGTTCAAATCGCGCAGCTGAGTGCGCGCGTGCGCCACCTCACGGAGCACATGAAGGCCAACCGCACCGACTATGCAACCCAGCGCGGGTTGCAGATGCTCGTCGGCAAGCGTCGCCGCCTACTCGATTACCTGCGGCGCGTGGATGTAGGCCAGTATCAGAATTTAATTGAGAGGCTAGGACTGCGACGCTAGTCCTGGACCTGCTGCGGAAGGAAACGGGGTAAGGAAATACGCGGAAAGCGGGCGCGGCGAAGGGAACTTCGAAGTCGGCCGGACACACACCTCGGGGAACATGCTCCACCCCACCCCCTTGATCGTGTAGCCAAGCCGCGCGCTCGCTCGCCTGTACCGGGGTCGCCGTGCGGCCTGGAGGAACACACTAGATGATCGTGCAAGAGAAGATCGAGCTGAATGGGCAGACTGTCGAGTTCGAGCTCGGCCGCGTGGCTCGCCAAGCCGATGGCTCCGTGGTGGTGTCATGTGGTGACACCAAAGTGCTGGTTACCGCGGTCATGGACCGCAAGCCCAAGGCGGCCTCGTTTCTGCCGCTCACGGTTGACTATCGTGAGTGGACGTACGCCGGTGGCCGTATCCCGGGGGGGTTCTTCAAGCGTGAGGGGCGGCCTGCGGACAAGGAGATCCTCACCTCACGGATGATCGATCGCAGCATCCGTCCGCTGTTCCCGAAAGGGTATCGGTACGAGACGCAGGTGATCGGGATGGTGCTCTCGGCCGACGGCGAGAACGATCCGGCGATCCTCGCCAAGATGGGTGCGTCGATGGCGTTGTATTGCTCACGCATCCCGTTCGAAACACCGTTCTCGGCCTTCCGTATCGGGCTCGACGAGGACGGCTACCTGCTCAACCCGACCTCCACCCAGATGGACAACAGCTGCCTTGACCTCATCCTTTGTGCACGTCGCGATGCTGTCATGATGGTCGAGGCAGGCGCTGACGAGGTCAGCGAGGCCGAGGTCATCGGTGCCTTCGAGTTCGCGCAGCCGTATGTCGAGGCATACATCGACCTGCAGGAACGTGTGCGCGAGCAGCTCGGTGTGGAGAAGTTCGTCTTCGAGCCGACGGAGCTCGACGCGGATTTGTGCGCCCGCGTCGAGGCGATCGGTGGCGACCGAATCCGTGAGGCTCTGTCGATCGCCGACAAGATCGAGCGCCGTGATCGGATGGGGGAGATCAAGGCCGAGATCAAGAATGCCGTCGCCGAGGAAAACGCCGATTGGGCTGCCGATGCCGGAGAGGCAATCTCCGACCTAGTGAAGGTGGCGACACGCCACTCGGCTCTGAATGAAGGGAAGCGCTTCGATGGCAGGGCGTTCGACGAGGTTCGGCCGATTCGATGTGAGGTGGGTTACGCGCCTCGAGTCCATGGGTCGGCATTGTTCACTCGCGGTGAGACGCAGGCCTTCGTCACCACGACACTCGGTACGACGGACGACTCCCGGAAGGTCGAGGGCTACGATGGCGAGTTCTGGAAGCGGTTCATGCTGCATTACAACTTCCCGCCGTTCTCGGTTGGCGAAGCACGCTTCATGCGAGGCCCCGGTCGACGCGAGATCGGCCATGGAAATCTTGCCGAGCGGGCTATCGACCCGGTGCTACCGACGGACGATGAATGGCCCTATGTCGTGCGGACCGTTTCCGAGATCTTCGAGTCGAACGGGTCGTCATCGATGGCCACGATATGCGGCGGAACGTTGTCGCTGATGGATGCCGGGGTGCCGATTCGGGCGCCAGTGGCGGGCGTCGCGATGGGGCTCATGAAGGATGACGACACTGTCGCCATTCTGTCCGACATCGCCGGTGAGGAGGACCATTACGGCGATATGGACTTCAAGGTGGCGGGCACGCCACGCGGCATTACGGCGTTGCAGATGGACATCAAGATCTCCGGCCTGTCGAGGGAGATCTTGGAGCAGGCGCTCGAGCAGGCGCGTGAAAACCGCATGCAGATCTTGAAGACGATGAGTGAGGCTCTAGCGTCGCCGCGGCCCGAGACGAGCCGTTGGGCGCCGCAGATCATCTCTGTAAAGATCCCGGTCGATCGCATCCGCGACATCATCGGCCCGGGCGGACGCATTATCCGGCAGATGCAGGAAGACACTGGCTGCAAGATCAACGTCGAGGACGATGGGACGGTGCAGATCGCATCGCCGGACTCCGAGGCGTGTGCCGCCGCCCAGAAGATGATCTCGGACCTCACGCAGGAGGCCGAGGTGGGGAAGGTGTACCGCGGTAAGGTGCGCTCGATCAAAGATTTCGGCGCCTTTGTCGAGATCTTGCCAGGAACGGACGGCCTGCTGCATATTTCCGAGGTCGCAGATCACCACGTCGAGGACATGCGTGAGCATGTGAGCGAGGGGCAGGAGCTCACCGTCAAGGTCGTCAAGATCGAGGCTCCGAACCGCATTCGCCTGTCGATCAAGGCGCTGACCGAGGCAGAGCGTGCCTCGGTCGAGGTCTAGGGGCAGGTCGCGTAGGATGCTGATACAGCTGGGCAACGAGACGCTGGGTACCGCGAATGCCACCCTGGTGGGCGGACCGGCAAAACAAGGTTGATTCGATGAGTACTCCATACCCATCCGCCAAGGACATCGAGCGTCGTTGGTGGTCGATCGACGCCGAAGGCCAAGTGTTGGGCCGGCTGTCTACGACGATTGCCCGACTACTGATGGGAAAGCACCGGGCGATCTACACGCCCTTCCTGGATTGCGGCGACCATGTCGTGGTGGTGAATGCCGAGAAGATCGTCTTGACGGGCAACAAGCTCGATGACAAGAAGTACTACCGCTACAGTGGCTACCCGGGAGGCCTGAAGGAAACCACCGCGCGCCGCGTCTTGGAGACGCACCCCGAGCGTGTGCTCGAGGCTGCGGTGAAGGGCATGCTCCCCAAGACCCGATTGGGTCGGCAGATGTACAGCAAGTTGCGTGTGTACGCGGGCGCTGAGCATCCGCATGCCAGTCAGCACCCCGAGCCGTTCGTCGGCTACAAGGCTTGACGAGGAGACGATGAAAGAGGTCCGGTACTACGGAACAGGCAAGCGGAAGTCGTCCATCGCGCGGGTGTTCATGCGTCCGGGGGCCGGAGAGATCACGGTCAATCGACGAACTCTGGAACACTACTTTCCTATTCCAACGCATCGCGCGGCAGTGACGTTGCCGCTGCAGGTGGCCGCGGCCGAAGGTAAGGTCGATCTGTTGATTACGGTGAAAGGCGGCGGGCCGTCGGGGCAGGCAGGGGCAGTGCGACACGGTATCGCGCGCGCGCTTCTGGACTCCGATCCCGGCCTCCGCGCCGCCCTTAAGGAACACGGATTGCTGACGCGTGACGCTCGCAGGAAGGAGCGCAAGAAGTACGGCCTCAAGGGGGCGCGCGCCAGGTTCCAGTTCAGCAAGCGTTAGGAGGAATCGTGGTCGGCGTTTCGCTACGGCAACTGCTCGAGGCTGGGGTCCATTTCGGCCATCAGACCGGGCGCTGGAACCCGAAGATGAAGCCGTTCATCTTCGGGAAGAAGAACGGTATCTACATCATCGACCTGCAAAAGACGCAGGCCGCATGGAGAGACGCGCTCAGCTTCCTGGAGCAGGAGGCAGCACAGGGCGGCAAGGTCCTGTTCGTCGGTACCAAGCGTCAGGCCCAAGAGACGATCGCCGAGGAGGCGAACCGTTGCGGCCAGTACTACGTCAACCACCGTTGGCTCGGCGGGCTGCTCACCAACTATGAGACGATCCGCAAGAGCATCGAGCGATACAAAGATCTCGAGGCGATGTCGGAGGACGGACGCTTCGACCTTCTGCCGAAGAAGGAAGTGCTGAAGCTCAAGCGTGAGCTCTTCAAGCTCGACCGCAACCTCGTCGGAATCAAGGACATGAACGGCCTCCCCGACGTCGTCTTCGTGATGGACATCCGGCGCGAGCGGATTGCTGTCGACGAGGCTCTGAAGCTGGGGATTCCGGTCGTGGCGATCGTTGACACGAACTGTGATCCGGACGGCATCGATTTTGTCATTCCAGGCAACGACGACGCACTGCGTGCGATCCGACTGTTCTGTTGGGCGGCGGCGAACGCGCTCCTGGCGGGCCGCGGCACGTACGACGCCGCCCTCGATGAAGCAGCTCGCGAGCGCGCCGAAGCCGAGAAGGCGAAGGAAGTGGTAGCAGAGGCGGCGGAAGCGGCGGAGGTGGCGGAGGTGGCAGACGCGGTGGAAGCGACGGACGTGCCAGATGCGGCCAAAGCGATCGATGCGCCGGACGCGGCCGAGGCCGGTTCCGACGATACCGAGTCCGCGGCCGAGCCCACAGCGCAAGCTGCGGAACCGCCGGCCGAGGAAGCTCTAGTCGACGGCGAAGCAGCCGAGGTCGCTGTGGCGGAGGTGCCCGACACCGACTCGGAAACCACGTCCGAGGCGGACAAGGCCTGACGCCGAACCCCTACCAGGTATTGCCGGCGGAAGTAGATGCTTCCGCGACTAACACGAACTTCGCGCATGAGGAAGGCAACAGATGGACATCAGTGCGACCGTTGTCAAAGAGCTTCGAGAGCGCACCGGCGTCGGTTTCATGGACTGCAAGCAGGCCCTGCGGGAAGCCAGCGGTGATATCGACGAGGCGATCAAGATCCTCCGTACCATGGGCAAGGCAAAGGCTGCCAAGAAGGCCGGCCGAGCCGCCACCGAAGGGCGCATCGAGGCGTACGTCCATATGGGCGGCAAGATCGCGGTATTGCTCGAGCTCAACTGCGAGACGGACTTCGTGGCCCGGAACGAGGACTTCATCGCCCTTGCTCGTGACCTGGCGATGCACGTTGCAGCTGCCAACCCCAAGCACGTCGTCCGCGAAGATGTCGACGCCGCGACGTTGGAAGCCGAGCGGCAGCTGTATCGCGACCAGGCAATGGGAGAGGGTAAGCCGGAGAATATCATCGACAAGATTGTCGACGGAAAGATCAACCGCTATCTTGCCGAGACATGCCTGGTAGAGCAGGGCTTCGTCAAGGAGCCGGACAAGAAGATCGCCGACCTGATCACCGAAGCTGTCTCGAAGCTCGGCGAGAATATCCGCGTCGGGCGCTTCTCACGGCTGGCGATTGGCGATTCAGATGCCACTCTGGCGGTGAGTAGTCTGCCCAGCTCCGACTAAACGTCCGTACCTGTGATCAGGAGCACTGCCCGCCCGAGCGGGTGCCCGTTCAACCGGAGGGAAGCACATGACCGACGCTCGGCCAGCGTATCGCCGCGTGCTTCTGAAGCTGTCCGGCGAGGTGTTGATGGGCTCGTCGGGCTACGGAATCGATCATCGCGTTGTCCACAGCCTCGCCCAGGAGATCCGCGAGGCGCGCGCAGCATGCGATGCGATGGGTATCGTCATTGGCGGCGGCAATATCTTCCGCGGCATAAACGCTGACGAACTCGGAATCGATCGGGTTACCGCCGATCACATCGGCATGCTGGCGACGGTAATGAACAGTCTGGCGTTGCAGGATGCGCTCGAGAAGACTGGCATGGACACTCGTGTCATGTCCGCTGTGCGGATGGACAAGGTCGCCGAGCCGTTCATCCGTCGTCGGGCGCAGCGGCATCTGGAAAAGGGCCGCATGGTGATCTTCGCGGCCGGCACCGGAAGCCCGTACTTCTCCACTGACACGGCGGCAGCCCTACGGGCGCTAGAGATGGGCGCCGACGTGCTAATGAAGGGCACCAAGGTAGATGGAGTGTTTACCGCTGATCCGGTCACCGACCCGAATGCCCGTTTGATCGAGCGGACCACCTTCGAGGAAGTACTGAGCCGCCGGCTCAGGGTAATGGACTCGGCGGCGGTGGCTCACTGTATGGAAAATGAGCTGCCTATTCTGATCTTCAACATGCGCGAATCCGGTAATATCGTGACGGCAATCCGGGGCGAGCCGATCGGATCGTTGATCGCTCCTGCGGAGTACCCCCATAGCAGCTGAGGGCTCGAGCGATGACGGAAGACGACGTCCAGCGGGTGTTGCATGACGGGCAACGGCGGATGCACGACGCCACGGAGGGATTGACTCGCGAGTTGCGGACGATTCGGACCGGTCGCGCTACCACCGCAGTTCTCGACGACGTGCTGGTCGACTACTACGGCGCCTCCACCCCGTTGAACCAACTTGCCAGCCTGGCGGCTCCTGAGCCGCAGCTGCTCGTCGTGCAGCCCTACGACAGGGGCTCGATCGGAGCCATCGAGAAGGCGATCCTGCAAGCGGACCTGGGGTTGAATCCGAGCAACGACGGAACGGTGATCCGCGTGCCGATTCCCGAGCTGACCGAGGAGCGTCGACAGGACCTTGCCAAGGCTGTCGGGACGATTGCTGAACATAGCAAGACCGAGATGCGGCAGATTCGTCGCGATATCAATGACGAGCTCAAGCGGCTCGAAAACGACAAGGAGCTCTCGCAGGACGATGCGCGACGGGCGCTCAAGCAAGGGCAGGAGCTGACCGACAAGTTCTGCGCGGGCGTCGAGGAACTGGCCGAGGCGAAGCGGCAGGAGCTCCTCACGTTCTGAGGACTGACCTGAGAGACGAATCGCTCGATCCCGACGGTGAACGCCTCGGCGCCATGGTCCTGGCGGCCGGGAAAGCGGTTCGCCTGCGGCCGTTGACCGACGATCGCGCCAAGGCCGTCGTGCCGTTTCTGAACCGGCCGCTCCTCGACTACACGCTCGACTGGCTGCGTCGCTGCGGTTTCCGGGAGGTATGGGTCAACCTCCACCACCAGCCGGATTCGATCGCCGGGACCTACGGCGGTCGAGCATTCCAGATGACGATTCGTTATAGCGTCGAGGAGCGCCTCCTCGGCACCGCCGGCGGGCCGCGGCGAATCCTCGAGCAGCTCCGTCCCACCACACTGCTGATCAATGGGGATACCGTTTCATCGCTGGCTCTCGGTCCGCTACTACGGCAGCATCGCAGCGGGGCTCTCGCGACTTTGGCGCTGTACCGCGGCGAATCGTCACGCGGGTATCCGACCGTAACCGCAAACGGTGCAGGACACCTACTGGCCTTCCCCGGTGATCCGATGCCGACCGTCGAGCGGCCCGTGCAGGGGGTGTTCTCAGGGGTGCACCTGGTCGAGCGTGAGGTATTGGAGACGCTCCCGGCCGGTGAGCCCGTCGGGATGGTCGATCCGGTGTATCGAGCGCTCTTACGTGCCGGGCTGCCAGTGCATGCGTTGCCGGTGGCCGGCAGTTGGTACGAGGCCGGTGATCCGAGTCGCTATATCGATGCCCAACTCGCGGCGCTGGAACAGGGCCACGCGTCGCTCGGCTACGCACGAGCGCGGCGCTTGTTGAGCGGCGGCTACGTGAGCCGGGACACTCACCTGGAGAACGTCCGGCTGGAGCCGCCGTTTCTGATCGGTGCCGGTACTCGCCTCAAGCACGGCAGCATACTGAGGGGCCTTGTGGTCGCCGATGTTTGTCGAGTTGAAAACGGCTGCCGCATAACAGAGAGCGTCCTCTGGAAGGGCTCCAACGTCGGCCCTGGGTGTCGACTGCACCGGGTAGTGGTGATGGAGGGGGTTGCGGTGCCGTCTCGCACCGAAGGGCAGGAGGTCGTGTTCACGAAAGAGGGGCCGGTCCCCTTCGCGACTGCGCCGCTGGCCGGCCCCACGTGATTCGCCAGGTGCTGCCCTCGGAGCTCGCAGCGGACGGCGTCCTCGAGGGCCTGGTGCTCCCCACCGGCGCGTCGTTGGAGCGGCTGACCGGTCACGCCTCGAGTCGCCGGTTCTTTCGGGTAACCACTGGCGAGGCGGCGAGCATCCTGGTCGTCTATCCGAGCGGCGAGCGCGATGGTCCTGTCCGCTACGTGAAGACGGCCGAGTTCTTCCGGCGCGCTGGTGCCCGGGTGCCGCGGGTCCAGTCCGTGGGAGCACGGGCGCTGGTGGTTGAAGACGGCGGTGATGAGTTGCTCGACCAGGCGCCGTCGGGGCAGTTGGCACCGCTGTATCGGCAGGCGGCGCGAGTCATCGTGAATCTTCAGCGCCGTGGCCGCCGCGAGGCGGCTCCCAACCCGGACCTGTGCCTCGACGCTGCTCGACTACGTCGGGAGCTCGACTTCATGGAGCAACACGCGCTGGGCCGCTGGCTCGGGGTCGACGGCGGCAGCGGTGGGCGGGCAAGAGCCTATGACCGTCTTGTCGCCGAGGTCGAGCGACAGCCGCTGGTGTTGTGTCACCGTGACTACCACGCCCGCAACTTGCTGGTAACCGGTGGACGGCTAATGGTGCTCGACTTCCAGGACGTCATGGCAGGGCCGTTGCTGTACGACATCGCATCGTTGATCTGGGACAACTACTGCGATGTCGATCCGGCCGTAGCCGCCGCCACGCTGGCCAGTTTCTGGGCAGGCTGCGGCTGTCGGCTCGAAGCCTCTCACGCTGCGGAGATCCCCGCGCACCCCGCCGGACTGCCGGCGGCGGCCCGGCAAGCTTTCTGTCTGGTTGGCTTGCAACGCTGCCTCAAGGCGCTCGGGACATTCGGATACCAGGTGACCGTTGCCGGAAATCCCGGCTATGCTCGCTATGCGCCGCGTACGTGGAGGCACGCTCGCTCCGCCCTGGTGGCGCTGGGTTGGGACGACGTGTTGCGGCAGCTCGCGGGCTTCGATCGCCTCATGGCGTGACTTGCACAGACAGCAACGGTACCTTCTTCGTCACCACCTGGCAGGCCACACTTCCATCACCGCTGACGGAGCCCGCGACGTGCTACCGTTCGTCTACGTCGAGGATCTCGCCGATCACGTCGACGCTGAAGTGTGTCTGCGTGGCTGGCTCTACAACAAGCGTGGCAGTGGCAAGATCGCGTTCCTGCAGGTTCGCGACGGCAGCGGTGTTGTGCAGGCGGTCGCCGTTCGCAGCAAAATCGACGCCGAGCTCTGGGATCTGATCGACGGGCTGGGCCAGGAGTCATCGATTGTCGTTACCGGACAGGTAAAGGCAGACGATCGTGCTCTTGGCGGCGTCGAGATCGGGCTAACCCGCATGGAAGTGGTTCAGCAGGTTCACGACTACCCGATCTCTCCCAAGGAGCACGGCATCGAGTTTCTGATGGACCGGCGCCATCTGTGGCTGCGGTCCTCCCAGCAGCACGCCATCCTGCGTGTGCGCAGCAAGCTCGAGAAGCTATGCCGTGACTATTTCCACGATCGGGGCTTCACGCTGATCGACAGCCCCGTGCTGACGGCATTGTCGGTGGAAGGCACCACCAGCCTGTTTGAAACAGACTACTTCGGACGCTCCGCGTACCTCACGCAGAGCGGGCAGCTCTATCAGGAGGCCGGCGCCATGGCGCACGGCAGGGTGTTCTGCTTTGGTCCGACCTTCCGCGCCGAGAAGTCGAAGACACGCCGCCACCTGACGGAGTTCTGGATGCTCGAGCCGGAGGTTGCCTACGCCGACCTCGAGGACATCATGGAGTTGGCAGAGGACTTCATCGTTACCGTGGTGCAGGGGGCACTGACAGCTTGCGCCAGCGAGCTGGCGACGCTCGAGCGCGACACACAACGGCTCGAGACGGTGCTCAAGCCCTTCCCACGCATCCACTATGACGAGGCGGTGCAGCTCCTCCAGGATGCCGGGGAGGAGTTCGATTGGGGCAGTGATTTCGGCGGCGGCCACGAGACTCTCATCTCGGGCGCCTACGATCGCCCGGTCTTCATCAACCGATTCCCGACGAAGATCAAGCCCTTCTACATGGAGCCCGATGCCGATCGTCCGGAGTTGGTGTTGGGGTGCGACATGATCGCCCCAGAGGGCTATGGAGAGCTCGTCGGCGGCGGCCAGCGTATACACGATCCGGACTTGCTGGAGGCACGGCTGCTGGAGCACCGGCTGCCACGGGAGCCATACGCCTGGTATCTGGACCTCAGACGTTACGGGACGGTGCCGCACTCTGGCTTCGGTATGGGGCTGGAGCGCCTCGTCGCCTGGGTAACCGGCCGGCCGCACCTGCGCGAAACAATTCCGTTCCCCCGCATGCTTGGGCGGCTAGAGCCGTGAGCCTGCTGACTCGCGCATCGCGGCTGTTGACGAGCTGCTTCGGGATCGGCTTCATTTCGCCTTCGGGGACCTGGGGCTCTTTGCTGGGGCTCGTGCTGTTCGGATCGTTGCTCGCTGCTCGTCCCGTCGTCGTACAGGCTGCGGCGGTGCTCGTGGTGACCGTCGTCGGTGCCTTGGCGGCGTCGCGTGTCAGCCGGGCGCTGATGACGGAAGACCCGTCCGAGATCGTTATCGATGAGGTCGCCGGCATGTGGGTTGCTCTGCTGGGAACGAGCGGGTTGGCCGCTGGCCTGTTGGCGTTCGCGCTCTTCCGATTCTTCGACATCGCCAAGCCGTTCCCGGTACGCCAGGCCGAGGCTCTGCCGGCAGGGTGGGGGGTCATGGCCGACGATGTGTTCGCCGGCCTCTATGCGCTCGTGCTGGTGCGCCTGGCAGCGCCTTGGTTGTCCATCTGACTACTCCCGACGAACTCGCAGCGCGCCTCATAGCGATGTTGACCGCTGAAGGGGAAACGCTGGCGCTGGTCGAATCGTGTACCGGCGGTGAGGTTGCAGCAGCGCTGACCCGAGTGCCGCGCGCATCGGCGTGTTTCTGGGGATCCGTGGTGGCCTACACGGCGGACGCGAAGCGCCGGCTGGTTGGCGCATCGGCCGATGTGCTCGGTACGCACGGCACGGTGTCGGAGGCCACGACGCGTGATTTGGCCGAGCAAGTGCGGTGCCTTGCGCGGACCACATACGGCGCGGCGGTTACCGGGTGGGCCGGGCCGAGCAAGGATGGCCCTGATCCCGTGGGAACCGTTTATCTGGCCGTTTCGGCTGCCGACCGGGTAGGGGCGATGCGCTGCGTATACGATGGCGATCGCATCTCTGTACGCCATGCCGCAACGAGCCGAATGTTGCGTTGCCTCATCGAAGAGGTCGTACGTAGGCACGACGCTCGTGCTCAGGAGTAAGCGTTGGGACCAACCTTCCTTGCCCTCATCTCGGGGTTTGCTGTTGGTAGCGTACCGTTCGGGTTCCTCCTCGTGCGCCTGCTCGGTCGCGGGGATGTCCGGTCGGTGGGTAGCGGCAATATCGGGGCTACCAACGTCGGCCGCCTGCTGGGTCCGGCCGGTTGGACGGTCACCCTGGCGGCCGACGCCGGTAAGGGAGCCGTCGGCGTCTTGGTCGGTGGCATGTTGGCGGACGGCGTGCCGGCTACCGCGGTTGCTGGTGGGGTCGGTGCGGTGCTCGGGCATTGCTTTACGCCCTGGTTACGCGGGCGTGGTGGTAAGGGCGTCGCGACAATGCTGGGCGCCTTCAGCTTGCTGAGCCCGTGGGTCACCCTGGCGGCGCTAGTCGTCTTCGCGGTGGTGGCGGGATGGCACCGAACCATATCGCTGGCGTCCCTCAGTGCCGCCCTGACGCTGCCCACCGGAAGCCTGGCTGTGGGTGAGCTTGCGGCTGTTGTCGCAGGTGCAGCGATCGTGACGGTCGTGGTTGCCCTGCGCCATGCCAACAACATCGCGCGGCTGTGTGCCGGCGACGAGCCGCGCCTGGGGAGCAAGCGCCCATGACAGAGCCATCGTCGTCGTCGGCAATGCCGTTCGCAGTGGTTGGGGCCGGTTCGTGGGGCACTGCGTTGGCGATCCACGCCGCCTCGGCAGGCCACGATGTCGTGCTCTGGGGCCACGATGTCGACAACGTGGCGCGCCTGCGCGAAGAGCGTGAAAACGCCGCATACCTGGCGGGGATTCCTTTCCCGGCGACTCTGCGCGTTACCGCGGTACCGGAGGAGGCGCTGCGGGACGCCCGGCTGGTGATCAGCGCCGTTCCCTCCCGTTTTCTGCGAGACGTATGGGCACGCCTAGGGTCGTCCGTGGCGCCCGATGCACATCTGATCTCGGCGACCAAGGGTATTGAAGAGGGCAGTGGCCTGCGGATGACCGAGTTGCTACGGGAGGTAATCCCGGTTTCCGTGAGGTCGCTTTCGGCGTTGTCCGGGCCCTCCTTCGCGCGCGAGCTGGCCGAGGGCCAACCTACCGCAGTCGCCCTCGGCTGTGCCGACGCTGCTGCCGCCGAGCAGGTCCAGGTCGCCCTTAGCTACGGTCCGTTGCGCGTCTACCGCAACTCCGACCTCATCGGAGTAGAGATCGCCGGCGCTCTCAAGAACGTGATCGCCTTGGCGGCGGGGATCGCCGCCGGCCTCAGTCTCGGGGCCAATAGTAGCGCCGCTTTGATTAGCCGCGGTCTGAGGGAAATATCGAGACTTGCCGTCGAGTTGGGCGGGCGTGCTGAGACGATGATGGGGTTGGCGGGCCTGGGCGATCTCGTGCTCACGTGCAACGGACCCTTGAGCCGCAACCGCGGCGTCGGGGTGGCGATCGGTCGCGGCCAGACTCTCGATGAAGCGACGCGGGGCATGACGATGGTTGCCGAAGGGATCGCCACTACCCGTTCCGTGCGTCAGATCGCTCGACGCCACGGAGTCGAGATGCCGATCGCCGAGCAAGTCTATCGAGTGCTGTACGGTGGCACGCCGGCGAGGCAGGCGATCGATGAGTTGCTGGCGCGCGCCCTGGTTGAAGAATGAGGCTGAGCACCCGGCTGTTTCCTGCAGGCGCGCTTTCCCGACTTGCCAGTGTCCTGAGTGAGGAATCCGGCTATCGGCGCATCGCGCATGCTACGATCTCGTTGATCGCCATGTGGGAGGCGATCAATTTCTGAATGTGCTCTCGTTGGGGGAAGCGCATGCTCCGAGTCACCGTCCTAGCACTGCTGATCTCCAGCTTCGGCAGCCCATTGGCCGCCGCCCAGCGCGCTGTCGACCCGCTCATCGTCAACAGCGAGGATCCAACCGAGCTGCAGCAGTTGGCGGTCCAGTTCATCCCCACCAATCAGCTCGGGCAGGCGTTGGCGGCTCTCCACAAGTCGGTCGACCTCTACCCGGAGAACGCCGAGTCGCGTATGTGGCTGGGGGTCGTGTATACGCAGCTCGACGACTTCGATGCGGGCGAAGCGGAGTTCCGCACCGCCTTGCAGATCAACCCGCAGCTGACCGAGACCCACAACTGGTTCGGCGTCCACTGGGCCCAGCGTGGCGACCTGGTGCGTGCTGTCGAACACTATCGGGCAGCGCTGGACGACCCGGCCTATCCACGCATCTCACGCGCCCGGGTGCTGGTAAACCTGGGCAACGTCTACGTGCAACTGGGCGACGTCGAAGCCGCCATCCCGGCGCTCAGCAAGGCGACGCGGGCCACGGTTTCGTCGAACGATCCGTTATACGCGCTCATGTACGTGTCGCTTGCCGATGCGCTGATCAAGAACGGACGGCCGCAAGAGGCGCTCGGATCTCTGGAGAGCCTCGCAGTTCTGCCGGCATCGCCTAGGGGCGAGCTGCTGCGCGGCCTGGCACATCGAGATCTGGGCTCCAACGAGGTAGCGATGGATCACCTGAGACAGGTGCTCCGACTGGCGCCGCGCAGTGCTCTCGCGGAGCAGGCGCTGGAGGTCATGCACCAGCTGCAAAGTTCGGAATCGCGGTAGCAGCCCTGGTGGAAGTGAGACGGGCCTGGCGACGGTGGCCAACTTTCTGACGCGCTCGTTGGGTAACAGCCGCGCCCGGGTGGCAGCGGCACTGGGACGGTTGCTCCCCGGCGGCCGACTCGCAGAACGTGACCTCGAGGCCTTGGAGGAGGCGCTTGTCGGCGCTGACGTAGCAGTCGAAACTGCCGAAGAGCTCTTACAAGTAGTTCGCAACGCTAGCACTGCCCCCGGTGCGGCGCGGGCGGTGCTCGCGAAAGCAATGGTGGAGCTGCTCGAGGGTGCCGAGAAGGCTGCTCCTGTTTCGCCGCCGAGCCCGTTGGTCGTGCTACTGGTCGGGGTCAACGGGTCGGGCAAGACAACGACCGCTGCCAAGCTGGCGCGTTGGTATCAAGCTCGAGGTCAAACGCCTATCCTGGGTGCTGCAGACACGTTCCGGGCTGCCGCCGTTGAGCAACTGCAGGAATGGGGACGTCGGCTCGATATCCGGGTGGTTGCTCATCCGTCCGGCGGAGACCCGGCGGCGGTGGCGTTCGATACGTGTGAGGCGCTGGTCGCCGGGAAGGCCGACGTTGCTATCATCGACACTGCCGGCCGACTGCAGACACACGACAACCTGATGTCGGAGCTCGACAAGATCCGCCGCGTCACGACTCGCGTCGTGGACGGTGCGCCGCACGAGGTATTGCTGGTTCTCGATGGCACCACGGGCCAGAACGGCCTTCGGCAAGCGGAACAGTTTCTCCGTCACGCGGGCGTTACCGGGCTTGTTCTCGCCAAGCTCGATGGTACCGCCAGGGGAGGGGTGGCTTTGACCATTGCGCGCCGCCTGGCGCTCCCGATCCGGTTCGTGGGCACCGGCGAAAGTGCTGAGGATCTCGCGAGTTTCGACGCCGCCGGTTATGTTGAAGCGCTGATCGGAGAGACCGACGCATGAGCGATCGATTGACCACGAGCGACAACGCGCACCGGACGCATGCCCAGGAGTGCCTCGATCTGGCGGCCAAAGCGCGCGGCGATACAGGCTCCAATCCACTCGTAGGGGCGGTGGTGGTTGCCAACGGCGAGGTCATCGGCCGCGGCTATCATCGCCGTTCTGGTGATCCCCATGCCGAGCAGGTTGCTCTCGCCCAGGCAGGTGGCGCGGCGCGCGGTGCCACCCTGTATACAAACGTCGAGCCCTGCTGTCACCAGGGGCGTACGCCGCCGTGCGTGGATGCCATCATTGCGGCGGGCGTACGTGCGGTCGTTTCGTCGCATCGCGATCCTGACGGGCGCGTCGATGGACGCGGCTTCGAGGCGCTGCGGGCGGCCGGGGTGGGTGTTTCGATCGGGGTCTTGGCGACCGAGGCCGCGGAGCTCAACGCCGCCTACCTGAAGCTCAAGCGAACCGGCCGACCGCTGGTTATCGCCAAGGCGGCCCTGTCGCTCGACGGCCGTATGGCGACGCATACTCGAGGGTCCCAGTGGATTACTGGCGACGAGGCACGGGATTTCGCACACCAGGTGCGTGGTTCCGTTGACGCGGTGATCGTCGGGGTGGGTACGCTGCTCGCCGACAATCCGCGACTCACTGCTCGCCTGTCCGGAGCCCACCAGCCCAGCTACCGAGGCGTCGTCGACGCGCGGCTCGACACGCCGCCCGCCGCCCGACTGCTGCAAGAGACGGCGGGCACGCCGTTGATCGTCACCACCTCGGCGCCCGGCATGGATGCACGCGCCCGCCTGGAGGCCTGCGGTGCTCAGGTGGTCGAGGTCAAGGCGACGGCCACCGGCCGCGTCGATCTTGATGACATGCTGGTGAAATTCGCCGGCCTCGAGGTAGCGTCGGTGTTGCTCGAGGGCGGCAGTACCTTGCTCACCAGCGCTTTCGAGCTTGGTATAATCGACAAGGTGATGTTGTTTTACGCTCCGCTACTGATCGGCGGGCAGGAGGCTCTCCCGCTGTGGGGCGGCGACGGCATCGCTGATCTCGCCTCAGCGCCCCGTGTGCAGCGAGTTCGCATGCACCGGCTCGGTCCCGATTGGGCCATAGAAGGGTATCTCCAGCCGCCCGAGCCGCCCGCTTAGGCCCCGCAGCCTATCCTCCGTCTCGGCGCCGCCACTGAGTTGCACGGTGCCCGGAGCTTCATTGTCATGTTTACCGGACTGGTCGAAGAGGTCGGCACCGTCGTCGGTATCGATGGGCTGGCGCAAGGGTCGCGTCTTCGCGTCGCCGCCAAGGCCGTGCTCGCTGGGCTCGAGCAGGGAGAGAGCATCGCGGTTGACGGCGTGTGCCTGACGGCGCTCGATATCGATAGCGACGCCTTCTCTGCGGATGTTTCTCCGGAAACCATCGCCCGCAGCAACGTATCGCTCTACCGGGTCGGAACTGCGGTGAATCTCGAGCGCGCGCTGTGCGTCGGGCAGCGTCTCGGCGGACATTTCGTGCAGGGGCATGTCGATAGTGTGACCCGCGCGGTCCGGGTCCTCGATGAGGAGGACTTCGTTCGCGTCACGTTCGAGATCCCTGCGGAGCTGCGTGCCCACCTCGTGCCGAAAGGCTCGGTGTCGGTAAACGGGGTATCGTTGACTGTTGCCAGCCTCGACGAGCGCTCATTTGATGTCCAGCTGGTACCGCACACGCTCGAGCGTACCAACCTCACATCCGAGAAGCGTTGCGAGACGCTCAACCTCGAAGTCGACATCCTGGGGAAGTACGTAGCCCAACTACTCGATCACAGATACAACGCTGATCTTACCGCTGAAGTTTCTAGAGGCCTCGACACGGGCTGAACGGGAAGACTGCCACCATGGCCTTTACGAAAATTGAAGACGCCCTTGCCGACATCCGTGCCGGCCGCATGGTGATCGTCGTCGACGACGAGGATCGAGAGAACGAAGGCGATCTGACGATCGCTGCCGAGAAGGTGACGCCGGAGGCGATCAACTTCATGGCCAAGCACGGTCGCGGGCTGATCTGCCTGTCGATGACTCGCCAGCGCCTCAAGGAGCTCGAGATTCCGCTCATGGTGTCGGAGAACTCCTCGCGCTTCAACACGGCATTCTGCGTGTCGATCGAGGCGCGACTCGGGGTGTCGACGGGTATCTCGGCCGCAGATCGCAGCGCCACGGTGCAGACCGCGATCCAACCTGACACGACGGCTGGGGACTTGGCGCGTCCGGGGCACATGTTTCCGCTGCGTGCAGTGGACGGGGGTGTCTTGCAGCGCGCCGGCCAGACGGAGGCCGCGATCGACCTGGCCCGCATCGCCGGACTGTACCCGGCGGGCGTTATCTGCGAAGTGATGAACGAGGATGGCACGATGGCGCGCGTCCCCGATCTCGAGCGTTTCGCCGAGCTACACGACCTTAAGCTCATCGCCATCGCCGACCTCATCCAGTATCGGCTGCAGACCGAGCGATTTGTGAAGAGGGTTGCGGCCCCGGCGCTGCCAACAAGGTACGGGGACTTCCGTATCTATGCGTACGAGAACGAGCTCGATGGGAAGGAGCATGTAGCGCTGGTAATGGGGGATGTGGGCACTTCCGACCCGGTTCTGGTGCGGGTGCATTCCGAGTGCCTGACCGGGGACGTGTTCGGCTCGGTGCGGTGCGACTGTGGCGAGCAACTGGATGTCGCTATGCGAGTCATCGCACAAGAAGGTCGGGGCATCGTCATCTACCTACGTCAGGAAGGCCGCGGGATTGGCCTGCACAACAAGCTCCGAGCCTACGAGCTGCAGGATGACGGCGCCGACACGGTCGAGGCCAACGAGGCCCTCGGGTTCAAGGCGGATCAGCGTGAATATGGTATCGGCGCTCAGATGCTGACCGACCTTGGCGCCTCGAGTTTGCGTGTAATGACCAATAACCCGCGGAAGTTCGTGGGGCTATCGGGGTACGGGTTGGAAGTTGTCGAACGAGTGCCCATCGAGATTCCGCCGCGCTCGGAGTCGACGCGCCGCTACCTCAAGACCAAGAAAGACAAGCTCGGTCACAGACTCGAGTCGGTCTGAGCCTCGGAGCTCACGAACGCATGTTCGAGCAACTTACTGATCGCCTGCAAGGAACGCTGCGCAAGCTTCGCGGCACCGTCAAGATCGACGAGGCCAGTTTCGCCGAGGTTGCACGTGAGCTCCGCCTGGCGCTGCTCGAGGCCGACGTTCACTTCGGCGTGGTCAAGGAGTTCCTGGGGCGCGTCAAGGAAAAGGCACTGGGCGAAGCGGTGACGGGCTCGCTAACCCCCGGCCAGCAAGTAATCAAAATCGTTCGCGACGAGCTCATCGAGCTGCTTGGCGGTGCGCCGCAGCAGTTGCGGCTGCACGGCCCAACGCCACATGTACTCATGGTTGTCGGCCTGCAGGGTACGGGCAAGACCACGACGGTGGCCAAGCTGGGGAACTGGTTGCGGTCGAACGGCCGATCGCCACACCTGGTTAGCGTCGATGTGCATCGACCAGCGGCGAGGGATCAGCTACGCATCCTTGGTGAGAGCGCCGGATTGTACGTCTACGACGGTGACGAATCGACCGCTGCCGACCTGGCGGTAGCGGCCCTTGCGGCGGCCCGTCGACGCGGCGACGACGTATTGCTGGTCGATACCGCCGGCCGTCTCCACATCGATACCGAGATGATGGCAGAAGTTCAGGAGGTGGCGCGCCGGGTGAGGCCAGAGAGCGTGCTTTACGTGGCGGATGCGATGGTTGGCCAAGATGCTGTGCAGGCGGCGACGGCGTTTGCTGAGGCGCTGCCGCTCGACGGCCACGTGCTGACCAAGCTCGACGGTGACGCGCGAGGGGGAGCTTCGCTGTCGGTCGTGGCGGTTACCGGGCTACCGATCTTCTTTGCCGGGGTCGGCGAGGAGATCGAAGATTTCGAGATCTTTCATCCGGATCGGGTGGCCTCGCGCATCCTCGGGATGGGGGATGTGTTGACGCTGATCGAGAAAGTGCAAGAGAATGTCGACGTCGAAGCCGCTGCGAACATGGAGGAGCGTACCCGGCGAGGCGATCTCAATCTGGAGGACTTCCAGCAGCAACTGGCTCAGATTCGTAAGATGGGACCGTTGTCGCAGGTGCTCGAGATGCTTCCGGGGGCAGGCTCGATCCCAGGCCTGAAGCAAATGGCGCCCGACGAGGACGAGCTGCGCAAGATCCAAGCGATCATTGATTCGATGACCGTGCAAGAGCGGAGGCGACCGCAGATTATCAGCCGCAGCCGTAAGCTGAGGATTGCAGCAGGCAGTGGCAGCGGCATACCGGACGTCAATCGACTACTCAAACGATTCGCCCAGACAAAGAAAATGATGAAAAAGCTTGGCAAGAAGGGTCGAGGCGGAATGCGCTGGGCGAATCTGCCGGGCCTGTGATCCGAAGATCACGGAGGCTCGGGATACAACCTGTGAGAGGAGGAACATCGTGCTGATGATTCGCTTGCGCCGTACCGGCGCCAAGAAGGATCCGCACTATCGCGTCGTCGTTGCCGACCGAGCAGCGGGCCGCGACGGCGCGTTCTTGGAGATTCTCGGGCATTACCATCCGCGCCAACAGCCGGCCGAGATTGTCTTCAACATGGAGCGGACCGAGATTTGGTTGGGCCAGGGCGCCCGGATGAGCGATACGGTTCGCAATCTCTATCGGCGCGTACGGTTGGGTCGCGTGGAGGCGGCGCCGGAGGTGCCGGAGGTGGAGGCAGCGTCGACCCCGGCCGAGGCTCCGAGCGACACGGAGCTCGAAGCGGCCGCAGAGGTAGAGGCAGAAGCGCCTGATGCGAGTGCCGATGCCGCGGCGTCGGCGGATGAAGAGGCCGAGGGAACGCCGCAAGAAGACTGAGTACCTAGGCCGGCGTAGCCGGCTTGATCGCAGCTACCACGAACTGACGAACAACGCTGAAGAAGAGGTGCGATCGATGAATCTCAAACAGATGATCGAAGACGTAGCGCGTGCCCTGGTCGACAACCCCGACGAGGTAGTCGTTACCGAGGTGCAAGGCGAGCAGACCACAGTGCTGGAGCTCCGCGTCGCACAGGGCGACCTCGGCAAGGTAATCGGCAAGCAGGGCCGCACGGCGCGGGCCATGCGCACGCTGCTCGCCGCCGCCGGCCTGAAGCACGAGATCCGCGCAGTTCTAGAGATCCTCGAATAGCGCGCGATGGATGGCCACCCCGATCTCGTTCGGGTGGGACGGGTAGTCAAGCCACACGGGCTCCGCGGTGAGCTCGTGATCGCTCCCCTGGGGCACACCCTGGGCTCGCTTTCGCCGTCTGCCCCGATCTGGATCGGAAAACCGACTCCGTATCGCTTCGAATCGGTACGCCGGCACCAGGGCCGGTTGTTGGTAACGCTCGAGGGCTGCGATGATCGTGATGCCGCCCAGCGCTTACGCGGTGCGGACGTGCAGGTGGAACGTGGTCGGCTGGCCGAGTTGCCCGACGACGAATGGTACGTCGATGATTTGGTCGGCTATGTCGTGGAGGACGCTGGCGGCAGCGGTGCGGGACGCGTGACGGCCGTGGTCGAAGGGGCCCACGACATGCTCGAGGTGAGTTGGGACGGCGAAACTGTCCTGGTTCCAATGGTGCGCCAGTGGCTCGTTAGCACGGACCTGGCGGCTCGACGTATCGTCGTGCGCTTGCCCGGCGGCCTGCTCGAGACCAACGCTCCGAACCGTCAGGGTTGAGATGAGCCATCGTTTCGACATCGTTACGATCTTTCCGGCAATGTTCCCGGGGCCGCTCGGCGTCGGGGTCATCGGCAAGGCCCTCGACAGAGGCCTCTTCTCGATTCAAGCGCACGATCTGCGCCACTTCGCCGATCCTCCGCATCGCCAGGTCGATGACGAGCCGTTCGGCGGCGGCGCCGGCATGGTCTACAAGCCCGAACCTCTGTGCCGCGCCCTCGATCATGTTGCCACGACCGTCCGTGAGAGCCAGTCGGACCCCGGCCTGGTGGCGTTGCTCAGCCCGCAGGGCCGGCGCCTCGATCATCGGCTGGTGCAGGAGCTGGCAGCCGCTCATCAGTTGACGTTGGTGTGTGGACGCTACGAGGGCGTCGACGAGCGTGTGCGCCAACATCGCATCGACCTGGAGATATCGATCGGCGACTACGTGCTAACAGGAGGGGAGTTGGCGGCCATGGTGCTTGTCGAGTGCATCGTACGGCTGCTGCCGGAGGCACTCGGCGACCCGGATTCGGCACGGCATGATTCGTTCGTTGACGGTATTCTCGATCATCCGCACTATACGCGGCCGGCGGAGTACGCTGGTTGGCGGGTACCTGAGGTGCTGAGGTCGGGAAATCACGCTGCGATCGAGCGCTGGAGACGCCGGGAGGCGCTGCGCAACACCGCGATGAAGCGGCCCGATCTGCTCAACCAGGTGGATCTCGACGGCGAGGAGAGGCGCTTCGTCGAGGCGCTATTGAGCGGTGACGGGAGCGACCGCGAGAACGCGCCTACTGAGGTACAATAGCGCCCGACGCGCCGGCCAGCGCGGCCCTCATTCGACCGCCGGCGCAGGAGTGTGACCGATGACAATGGAACTACTGAACGCCGTTGATGCTCCCTACATGCGCGATGACCGGCCGGAGTTCGCCGCCGGCGATACGGTCAAGGTTCACTTGCGCGTCATCGAGGGGAACAGGCAGCGAATCCAGATATTCGAAGGTGTGGTGATCGGCCGGCGCGGCAGTCGCACCAATGCCAGCTTTACGGTGCGCAAGATTTCGTCGGGAATGGGCGTAGAGCGCATCTTTCCGCTGCACTCGCCGAACGTCGAGAAGATCGAAGTGGTTCGGTTGGGCAGGGTCCGTCGCGCCAAGCTTTACTACCTCCGCGACCTGCGTGGTAAGGCAGCCCGGATCAAGGAAAAGCGCATCCGCTGAGCCTGTGCCGCAACCGCTTGTGGCGATGGAGCCTTTCGAGGCGGACCTGCAGCGTTGCGGGGCAAAGCACGTCGCCGGAATCGACGAGGTAGGTCGCGGTGCGCTCTTCGGTCCGGTACTGGCGGCGGCGGTGGTGCTGGATCCAGAGGGTCCGGTGGCCGGCCTCAACGACTCCAAGCAGCTCAGCGCTGCTCGCCGTATCGAGTTGTTCTACCAGCTGCAGGAACGCGCCGTCGACTGGGCAATAGGCCTGGCGTCGGCGGCGGAGATTGATCAGGTCAACATCCTACGTGCCTCGCGACTCGCCATGGCCAGGGCAGTACGCGGGCTGCGTAGGCGGCCCGATCATCTGCTGATCGACGCCATGCAGCTCGACGAGCTGGATATTCCGCAGACCCCGATTATCCGGGGTGACGCGCGTTGCAGCTCGATCGCCGCCGCATCCATCGTCGCCAAGTGTGTGCGCGACGAGCTCATCCGGCAGTATGGCAGGATCATTCGTGGCTATGGGCTGGCGCGCAACATGGGATACGCCACTGCCGAGCATCGGGCTGCGATCATCAGCCGGGGATTTTCCGAAATCCACCGCCGCACGTTCCGCGTGCAGGGGACGCTACCGTTCTAACCCGCCACACTTCCACCATGGCCGGCTAGGGGCGGCAGGGACGTCGCCGGCCAAACCAGGATGTCGAGCCCAGCGCTCGGCGCATTGGGAGAGAGAGGTTGCTGCAGATATTGAGGTCACGCCTCGCGGAGGCGATCCAGGCCGCGGTGGCTGATGTCACCGGCGAGCAGATCGAGCCGCCGCAGGTCGAGGATACGCCCCGGCCTGAGATGGGTGATCTGGCGTGTGCTGTGGCCCTGCAGCTGTCCAAGAAGCTGAGCTGCAACCCGCGCCAGCTGGCCCAACAGCTCGTCGAGCGCCTGGAGTCGGTAGTGGTAGCCGGTGTGTCGTCGTGGAGCATTGCCGGGCCGGGCTTCCTCAACGTTCATCTTGATCGCGGGTCAGCCTTGCTGGCGCTCGTTGACGGCCTTGACGACGTCTCGCCGGCTCGCCGCGAGAAGGTGTTGATCGAGCACACCAGCGTCAACCCGAACAAGGCAGCGCACGTCGGTCATCTACGGAATGCCTGCATGGGAGACACGCTGGCGAAGATCTGCGCGGCTGTCGGACACCCGATCGAGGTGCACAACTACATCGATGATACGGGCGTCCAGGTAGCCGACGTGGTGATCGGCTTCCTCGACCTGCGCGCCATGTCGCCAGATGAAGTCCGCGAGCTTCCCGAGCCCTTCGACTTCCTGTGCTGGGATCTCTATACGGAGGTCAGCGCGCGCTTGCAGGACGACGAAGCGCTCGTCGAGCGTCGCCGCGAGGTCCTGCTGGCATTGGAGGAGGGGGAGAGCGTCGAGGCTGAAATGGGCCGCGTGGTGTCCGAGCGGGTCGTTGGGCGACACCTGCTGACCATGGGTCGAATGGGAATCGAATATGACCTGCTGGTAAAAGAAGGCGACATCCTGGACCTCGATTTGTGGTCGGAAGCGTTCGAGCGCCTCAAGTCGAGCCCTCAGGTCGTCTATGTCGAAGAGGGCAAGCACGCCGGTTGCTGGGTGTTGCGACTGAGCGCGACGGAGGGTTTCGAGCAGCTCCAGGAAGCCGATAAGGTGCTGGTGCGCTCGAATGGCACGGCGACGTATGTTGCTAAGGACATCGCCCATCATTTTTGGAAGTACGGGCTACTGGAAAGAGACTTCAACTACGAGATCACCCCAGGTAGCCGCCCCAAGCGCGACGGTACCCGAGTATGGCGCACGACCTCAGGCGCTGGCGCGGCGGCGCGATTCGGCCACGCCGATCGGGCCATCTCGGTCATCGACGTTCGGCAATCGTACCTGCAGTCGATTGTCGAACAGGCTTTCTATCTGATCGGCGAGGACGCTGTCGGCGATAGCTTCACCCACTTCGACTACGAGATGGTGGCACTGTCGCCACGAACGGCAAAAGCGCTTGGCATACCGACCGAGGCATCCGCGCCTGGTGCGGAATCTGAAAGCAGGCAGTTCATCGAGATGTCGGGTCGCCGCGGCTATGGCGTCAAGGCGGACGATCTGCTCGATGAGCTCGTGCGGCGGGCCACGGACGAAGTGGCGAGCCGCAACGAGCACCTTGCGCCGGGTGTACAAGCAGCTATCGGCGCCCAGATCGCTGTCGGGGCCGCCCGCTACTTGCTGCTCCGCTATGCGCGGAACACGGTCATCGTCTTCGACCTCGACGAAGCGCTCAGCTTCGAGGGCGAGACGGGTCCGTACATCCAGTATGCGGCGGTGCGGGCAGCGCGAATCTTCGACAAGCTCTCGGAGCGTCTAGGTGGAGACGCATCCGTAGCCCTCGAGGCCGCGCTACGGGGCGAAGACAGCGCGCTGGCCGTTGACCGCGACGCGATCAGCTCACGGCTACAAGCGGACGACGGGCTGCTCTGGAGCCTGGTGCTGGCCCTGGGTGGCTACGAGGAGGTGCTGCATCAGACGGCGAGCTCACTGGAGGTCTCGAACCTGGCTCGCTACGCCTTCACGCTGGCACAGCACTTCAGCCGCTTTTACCACGGCTACCCGATCCTGCAGGCGAACGACGAGCACGACCGCGCGCTCCGGGTTCTCGTTGCCTATGCCTTCCAGGGGCGACTGTCCACACTCCTCCACCTGCTCGGCATTCCGCTCCCGGAGCGCATGTAGGGCGCCTACGGAGAGCCGCTGTGTCCGGGGCCACTAAAGGCGGCTGACGAGCACGTTACTTCCCGTCTCGGATAGCGTAGCCTCGAAGCAGGCGACGCCGCTCCCGCCGTTCCGGACCTCGGAGCACGCCCGGGCCTTCCGCCCCGAATCCTGCGAAACCACCCCAGAAACGAGACCTCGAGAGTGAATCACCGCGCCCAGCCGATGCGACGACGTGCCTTCGTGGCTGCCCTCCTGGTAGTCGCGAGCCTGGCGGCGGCGCCGGTCTCGCGGGCCGCCGACGCGCCGGTCATCGTGCGCATCGAGACGCCGCTTGGCGGCTTCGACGTCGAGCTGTTTCCGGATGTTACTCCGGTCACCGTCGCCAACTTCCTCAAGTACGTCACAGACGGCGATTTCACCAACTCCTTCATCCACCGCAGCGTGCCCGGGTTCGTGATCCAGGGTGGAGGGTTCATCTTCAACGCCGCCGGGCTCCCCACCGCGGTGCCTGCGGATCCGGCGATCGTCAATGAGTTCAATCGCTCCAACGTGCGTGGGACCATTGCCATGGGGAAACAGGCGGGCGACCCGAACAGCGCCACCAGCCACTGGTTCATCAACCTGGCCAACAACGCGTCCGTCCTCGATGGGCAAAACGGCGGCTTTACGGTCTTCGGCCAGGTGATAGGGGGCGGCATGTCGGTGGTCGATGCGATCGCCAGGGTGCCGATCTTCGATGCCGGCGGGGCGTTCGCCGAGCTACCGCTGATCGACCACACGCCGTCGAACAACATCGCCCTGGAGAACCTGATCCTCACGGCGCTCTCGGTGGTAGGTGCCACCGAGACATCAGTCGCGCCTTCCGTACTGTTGCGCCGCAACCGCACCCGCCGCTGGTTTTCGTACAAGCTCCGGCTGGAGGGCGGAGCCGTGAAGATCGAGCAGAAAGGGTCCGTGCGCTTGACCCGGGATGCCAGGTTCGAAACCGTCTCGCGCGGCGACTTCGACGGTGATGGCGAGTCTGACGCGCTGCTCCGCGAGCTCGCCGGGTCGGCCGGCAGATGGGTCGGCGCCGCAGGCGCGGGAGCGGCCGGGGGGTGGCTACTGGCGACCCTGGACGGCAAGAAAGTAACCTCCGACGGTGTTGTCGGCCTTACCTCCGACGCCGACTTCGAGTTGATCTCCACCGATGATTTCGATGGCGATGGCCGGGCCGACGCGCTGCTGCGCAACGCTGTCGATGGCCGCTGGCTGCTCTACTTGCTCGATGCTCAGACGGTGAAGTCCGAGCTTGCCCTCGACATGACCGCCAGCTTGACCGACACGCCCGTCGGCACAGCCGACTTCAACAACGACGGCCGCGCTGATGTGTTGCTGCGGCGCGCCAACGGTACGTGGCTGCTGTACACGCTCGGCAGCGGCGGCGAATCGACGCTGCACAAGCCGAAGATCACCCGGAGCCGGAAGTTCACGGTGCAGGCCCTGGACGACTTCGACGGCGATGGATTCACCGACGTGCTCGTACGTCAGACGAACGGCAAGTGGTTCCTGTACCTGCTAGACGGCGAGAAAATCCGTCGAAAGGCCGACCCGGGCATTCCGGCCGATACCGACTTCACGCTGCAGTCACACGCCGACTTCAACGGCGATGGCAAGGCCGATGCGCTATTGCGTGGCGTCGACGGAACCTGGTTTCTCTACTCGCTGGACGGCCTGGCGATTCTCAATGCGGGGGCGCTGGCGATGAGCGATGACGGCGGGTTCGAGATCGTCTCGGTGGCCGATTGTAACGGCGACGGCAAGGCCGATGTGTTGCTGCGGCACGCCGATGGGAGCTGGATGCTCTATGCAATCGACGGCGACGGCCCCTCGGTGATCGCCAGCGGCGCTCCAAAAATGGTGGAGAACACGGACTGGGTGCCACAGGGCGATTGATACCGGCGATACAAGCTCGGCGGAACGATCGCGCGCCCGCCGTGCGTTGTGCGCCGCGAGCGGCCCCTGCTAGCATGAAATCACTCCCGCGCCTCTACTCTTCGAGCACCATGATCCGATCCGCCCGTCTTCTCAGGCTGTGTGTGTGCGCCCTTGCGCCCGCCGTCGTCGTCGGCAGCCAAGCGAGCGGATCGGTACCACGAACGCAGGCGATCGATGGGACGACCACCGAGCTGATGAGCTTCTCGGAGGTCAGAGTCGGTATGGTGGGGACCGGATACACGGTGGTCCGTGGTACGGAGCCCGAGAGCTTCAGCGCCGAAGTGCTCGGGGTGCTGCACAACGTGTTCCCGAGGCGCGATCTGATCGTCGCGCGCCTTACCGGTCTGGGTCTCGAGCGCGCCGGCGTACTTGCAGGAATGAGCGGCAGCCCGGTGTACATCGACGGGCGTCTGGTGGGCGCCGTGGCGTATCGACTGGTGAACTTCGGGCACGAGGCGGTTGCCGGGATCGTACCGATCGAGGACATGCTGGAGGTGTCGGCGCTCGAATCCGATGGCCGGGGCACGTCGGTGGCGGCAGATATCTCGCCAGAGCTCGCTCTGCGAGCTGCGTCTGCGTTGCTGATTGGCTCCAGTGGCGTCGAGGGGCTGCTGCCGCCGCGCCGTACGACGCAGGGAGTGCAGGCTATCTCGACACCGGTCGCCATCGGCGGGCTTTCGCCGGCGCTCGTCGGGCGCCTGGCACCGTTGTTCGATGTACTCGGGTGGACGGCAACGCTCGGCGGAACGGCTGGGTCGATGGTGATCGAAGCCAACTTCGAGCCGGGAGGCATGGTGGGAGTTCAGCTGGTCCGGGGCGATGTCAATATCACCGCTTCCGGCACGATCACCTACCGTGACGGAGATCGGCTTCTGGCGTTCGGGCACCCGTTCCTACGCGGTGGCAACGTCGACTTTCCGATGGTGCCTGCTCAGGTCATCACCGTGCTCAGCAGCGCCCAGGCCTCTTCGAAGCTGGCCGCTGCCGGCGATCAGGTAGTGGGCGCGGTGCGGCAGGACCGCCAGACGGCGATCCTCGGAGTCATCGGTGAGCGCCCGCGAATGGTCCCGGTACATACGAGGATCGAGGACGGGGGAAGAACGGAGCGTCTCGATTTCGAGATTGTCGCCGACCGGCTCATCACGCCGCTGTACCTGTTCTTCGGCCTGGTCAGTGGTGTGCAAAGCCTTGATCGTGCGTTCGGCGAGGGATCCATCGAAGTCGACGCGCGGATGGATCTCGGTGGTGGCTTCGATCCAGTGCGGTTCGGCAACCTGTTCTCATCTGCGGACCAGGCGATAGTGTCGTTGTCGTCAACCCTGGCCGGTCTATTCCGGGCGCTCTACGACAACGAGTTCGAGCCCGTCGATGTAGAGGCGATCGATGTGTCCATCAGCCTGCGCCACGATCGCAGGAGCGCTACGATTAGCCGCGTCTGGTACGACCGGGCAAGCGTTCGACCGGGCGAGACAATCACATTGACCGTGGCGCTGAAGCCGTTTCGCGGTCCGGAGGTCCTCGAGCAGCTGAAGTTCACCGTGCCGCCGGGTACGCCGCCGGGCTCGGTGACCCTCGTGATCGGGGATGCCGCGTCGATCGACCGTCGGGACGTCGCAGCAATTGGCGGTGCCAACCGGTCGCGAAGTCTCGCTCACGTGGTTCGGTTGTTGAACAATCTCCGGCGCAGCGATCGCCTGTATCTGCAGGCGACGCGCCCGGCTGCTGGTGCTATGTTGAACGGCGCGATGCTGCCGGCGCTGCCCCCTTCGGTGCTGCAGGTATTGAGCTCCGAGCAGGCGAGGGGAGACGTCGTGCGGCTTGATCATGCGCTGATCCTGGAAGTCGTCCAGCCGGTGGACTACGTGGTTAGCGGTTCCCACGAGATCGAAGTGCAGGTGCGGAGTCGCTAGCGGCGTTGCGCTCGACGCCGGGGCCTGATGGGGAGGAAGTGTGAGTAACAGAATTGCCACCGGGGCTGCTGCGGTGGTCCTGTCGATCGCTGCCATGGGGCTTGGCGGCGGTCCCACCGTGTGGTCGCAGGCCGGTACCAAGGACTTCTCCGCCGGAGAGCCGCTCGGGGTGTCGATCGCCGCCGACGGCGCCCTCCGCTTGGCGCCGTCGATCGAGACGGTGCTCGACGCCGACCGGCCGCGTATCTGGGGTGTTGCGGCCGATGGCGCGGGCAGCATCTTCGTTGCTGCGGGCGAGGACGGGACGGTGACTCGCGTACGGCCAGACGGTGAGCCCGAGGTGTTCTTTACCGCCCCCGGCGAGGCATCCGTCCAGGCGATCGAGTGGGCTCCCGACGGTCATCTGTTCGTTGCTGCGGGACCACGCGGTTCCGTTTATCGAGTGCCCGCGACTTATGCCGGAGGTGAGCTGGAGACCTGGGCGGAGCTCGACGTGGCCTACGTTTGGGATCTGGCCGTCGATTCCAGGGGACGCCTGGTCGCGGCTACCGGGGGCGATGCGGCGATCGTCCGCATCGACGACGGTCAGGTGGAGCTCTTGTACGAGACGGCGGAGCCAAACGTGACAACGGTCGCGGTCGACGCCCTGGGTGGGATTGTCGCCGGCACCGACGGCAAGGGCTACGTCTACCGGATCGCCGAGTCCGGCGGCGTGTTCGTTCTCTATGACGCGCCGCTCCCCGAGATCACCGACGTGTTACTGGCGGATGGAGTGGTGTGGGTGGGGGCGTTCGGACCGCTGGATAGCAGCGGAGACTTATCCAGCGAGTCGGTGCTGGGCGGGCGCGTGTCGTTGGTGGCTTCCGCAGACGGGCCGGCGAAGGCTTCGGGAGCGGTCTACCGGCTTGATGCGGCCGGGTTCGCACAGACCGTTTGGGAGAGCGCCAGCGAGGGCGTCTATGCGCTCGCCATGGCGCCGGATGGTGTGCTTGCAGGCACGGGCCCGGTCGGGCACGTCTATCATGTCGGTGCCGATCGCAGCGTAACTTTGTTGAGCCGATTCGACGCCGAACAGGTCGTCTCGCTGGTGGAGGTTGGCGGCAGTGTGACGCTGGTTGCAACCAGCAACATTGGTCGTGTACATCGTCTGGGAGCGTCCTACCGAGCCGAGGGCGAGTACCTTTCCCAGGTCAAGGACACCGGCACGACGTCCACCTGGGGAACGCTCCGTTGGCGGGCCGAGGCCCCGGACGGTACGGCAGTGCGGTTGTACACGCGTAGTGGCAACACTGGCACGCCCGACGATACATGGAGCGCCTGGTCAAGCCCACCGGGCGATTCGGACGCCAGTGCGGTGGCCTCGCCGGCAGCACGCTTCCTGCAATGGCGCGCCGAACTGGTGACCTCCGATGGTGGGCGGACACCCCTACTGCATCGTGTCGAGATTGCCTACGTTCCGGGCAATCTTCCCCCTAGGGTCGACGTGCTTCAGGTTCATCCGGCCGGGGTGATCTATCGGCAAACGTCCGCCTTCGAGGATGGACTGCCGTTCGCGCAGATCCCATCCTCGGTGGTCGAGGCGCTGCGTACCATGGACTCATCGACTTCCCCCAGTGCGGCGCGTCCTTTCCTCGGGCGCCCTTTCTACATGCACGGTCTGCGGACCTTCACCTGGGAAGCGAGCGATCCCAACGGTGACGGGCTCGAGTACACCCTCGAGTACCGCGGTGAGGAGGAAGCCACCTGGAAGCCGCTTGCCGCAGCGCTCGACGCGACGCAGTTCACCCTTGATACGGCCCGCCTGGCCGACGGCAGGTATGTGGTGCGGGTATCCGCCGACGATCGTCCGTCCAATCCGCAGTCGCTCGCCGAGTCGGGGAGCGCCACGTCGCGAGCTTTTTCGGTCGACAACACGGCGCCAGTGTTCGATTCGTTGGAGGGGGAGGTGAGCGGCGACACGGTTCGTATTTTGGGGCACGTACACGACGCCGCGTCGCTTCTCCGTCAGCTCCGGTATTCTGTTGATGGTGCGGTTTGGCATACTGTATTGCCGGCCGATGGTGCGGCCGATTCTGCGATCGAGGAGATCGACTTCAGGATCGAAGGTCTCGCGGTTGGCGAACATGCGGTGGTCGTGCAGGTGGCCGATACAGCGCTGAATCGTAGCGCCGGTCAGGTCTTGGTGGTTGTCGGGGATCCTCGGTAGGGCTGGATCGGAAACGGAGACCGGAGGCCAATGGCGGGCAGAGGAGTGAACGTGACGGCTCGATGCGGGAGCCGACGCGAGTGGATCGACCCGATGCAGGTGTTCTCCGAGCGCGTCTTCACGATGGCCGGCTTCGACGACGAGCAAGCTTACTGGCCGATCCTGGCGGTGCGCGAGGCGATCATGAATGCCGTCCTGCACGGCAACAAGGAGCGACCGGATGCGGCGGTCACCGTCGGCTATCGGCTGGGTGATGGAAGCGTCGAGATTTCGGTATGCGATCAGGGTGAGGGGTTTGATCCCAGCGACCTGGGCGACCCACTGTCGGCGGAAAACCTGCTCAGCGAAGGGGGGCGCGGGGTGTGCCTGATGCGTCAGTTCATGGACGAGGTGAGCTTCTCGTTTCCGGACGAAGGGGGCACGTGTATCTCGTTGGTGAAGAAGTTACCCACCGAGCGCGACGACGCCTAGAGCGACGTGAGATAGCTCGAGTCCACCAGCACCCTGCGGGCTTTCGAGCCACTGGGAGGGCCGACGATTCCTGCCTCTTCCATCATGTCCATGATGCGGCCAGCGCGCGCGTACCCGAGACTGAGCTTGCGCTGAATGTTCGAGACGGAGGCCTCGCCCGCGTGCACTACTACGCGGACGGCGTCGACGAAGAACTCGTCCCGGCCCGTTGGATCTCCGCGCTTGCCCTTGTCTGCTGCCTCCGGGGGTGGCTTGGTGACTCCCGTCGAGTACGCCGGGCGGGCTTGGTCACGCCAGAAGGTGACCACCGCCTTCACCTCTTCTTCGGAAACGAACGCGGCGTGCACTCGAGATATTCGCGAGGTTCCGGGCGCCAGGAAGAGCATGTCGCCGCGTCCCAGCAGGGTTTCGGCTCCCTGAGTGTCGAGAATCACTCGCGAGTCGACCCGCGAAGCAACACGGAAGCTCATTCTTGCGGGCAGGTTGTTTTTGATGACCCCGGTGAGCACGTCAACCGAGGGTCGCTGGGTCGCCAGAATCAGGTGAATGCCGACCGCGCGCGCCATTTGCGATAGCCTGACGATCGCCTCCTCGACAAGGTTGGAAGAGGTCATCATCAGGTCGGCGAGCTCGTCGATAATAACCACGATGTAGGGCAGGGGCTTGAGCTCCTCAGCACCGTCGTCGCCGTCGCCCAGTTTCTGCCCGCCGCGTTTGAGGATCAAGTTGAACTGATCGATGTTGCGAACACCGTACTCGGCCAGCAGCTTGTAGCGCCGCTCCATCTCGCGGACAGCCCAGCTCAGCGCATTGGCGGCCAGCTTCGGCTCGACCACGACTGGTGTGAGCAGATGTGGTATGTCCTTGTAGAGACCGAATTCCAGGCGTTTCGGATCGATCAGAACAACCTTTACCTGGTCGGGCGTGGCTTTGTAGAGCAGGCTCAACAGCATGCAGTTGAGCGCCACGCTCTTTCCTGCCCCGGTGGTGCCGGCGATGAGAAGGTGCGGCATGCGCGCTAGATCGGTGACCGTAGTCTCACCGTGGATCTGCTTGCCGAGCGCCAACGTCAGCTTTGACTTCGAGCTCTGGAACTCGCCCGATTCGATGATGTCACGGAAACCGATCGTGGCGCGATTCCGGTTGGGCACCTCGATACCGACCGTGGCCTTGCCGGGCAGACGGGCGATCCGGATCGATTCAGCCTTGAGCGCCAGGCTGAGGTCCTCTTCGAGGTTGGTGATGCGGCTGTACTTGACGCCGGTGCCAGGCCGGAACTCGAAGGTGGTCACCACCGGGCCCGGATGGATCGCCACCACCTCACCGGTAACGCGGAACTCGGCGGCCTTTGAAGTGATGGACTTGGCCTTCCCCATCAGCTCTTTCTGGTCGATTGCCTGGCTAGCATCGGTTTGCTCTAGCAGGTCTGTATCTGGGAGCGCGTATTCGCCGTCAGGGCCGGCCGGCTGTTCGAACGGCAAGGGCGCGGGCGCGCTGGGCTCGGTGAGCTCGATGCGCGGCAACCCGGTGCCCTCGGCGGCATCGAGTCCTGGATCGGAGTCGAGCAAGATCTCGGGGAGCGGAGCTCCCAGGCGGGCCGCGCTGATCGGCACTCGCAGCGTCAGCAGCGCGCCTGGCTCGGTGGGGGGCAACGGGGCCTCGGCTTCGGTCTCGGCCGGGGACTCTTCGGCTCCCAGGTGCCGGGCAGCATACTTCTTGATCACCGTACGTCGCTGTCGCGTCTTGCGGCGCCGCTCGCGCCAGCGCGCCGTGGTCGTTCGGCCATGTCCAATGGTGGCTGTGCATCCCGACCACAGCATGGCAACACCGCGGGCGAGCGACAGCTTGGTGACCGCGACCAGCGCCAACAGAGACGCAGTGCCGGCCACCAGCGGCCCCCCGACCGTCCCGAATGCTCCCTGCAACGTATGGCCACCTGACACGCCGAGCAATCCTCCGGCGGGCGATAGGCGTCCACCGAGCCAGAGCTCCCCGAAACCGAAGTGCGCCAAAACGCAGCCGAATCCCACGAACGTCACCAACCCGATGGTCTTGGTGATCACTGAGGGAATGTGCTCGCCTCGAATGCGGCACCAGCCGAGCGCTCCGCAGGTGGCGACGGCTACCCACGCGCCAATCCCCAACATCTGAAAGGCGAGCGCGGCGAGCGTCGCACCCACCGTGCCGCCCAGGTTCTTGGGGGTGTCGCCAGCAATGTGGATGAAGAGATCGCTGTCGGCGGCGTCGTACGAATACAGCGACACGAGAAGAAACGTCGTCGCTGCGAGCATGATCATGCCGAGGAGCTCACCGCGGCGGCTTGGATGGCGGCCCCTGGCAGGCGACCTGCGCTTCTTGCTCTTGCGAGCCGCGCGTCCCCGAGCTACGTCTTTTCGAGCGGTGCTTGTCCGAGCCAAGGTCTGACCTCGATGTCAGTACGTCGGTCTCGACCGGCTTTCGCCCCTAACGCGCGGCCGCGAGCAATACTAGCGCTGCGAGCCAACAGTACCATGCAAAATGGTACCACCAGCCAATCTGTGTAGCGCGGTGAACGAACCCGATGCAACAGTAACCAACGAGCCCGGCCGCAAGAGTAGCAAACAGTACGTGGCTGAACAAGAGCGCGGCGGGGGCCGGCGAGAGACTCAGTTGCACAGCATCGAGCACCGACGCTCCGAGGATCGCCGGGACTGACAGGAGCAACGAGAAGGTGACTGCTTGAGCCGGCCGTACCCTGGCTAGCAGCGCGACGCTGATGGTCAGGGCGGAGCGCGAGACGCCAGGGAAGATAGCGATCCCCTGCACGAAACCGATCAATAGAGCGGTTCGCCAGGTAAGCGGTCCGGCGGTGGGCGGCCGGAGACGCGAGGCCATCAAGAACGCCCCCGTCACTACCAGGCCTGCGGCGATCGCAGGCAGGCTGCCGAACGCCGCATGAACGGCGTTGCGCGACAGCGACCCGATGATCGCGGTCGGCAGGCTGCCCACCAGGAGCATCATCCACCATTGTTGGCGCTCGATACCCAACAGGGCTGGTCCCGGCCGGTTACGGAACATGCCTGAGACCAAGGCGCGATAGTAAATCAGCACCGCGACGGTTGTTCCGAGATGGGTAGCAAGCTCGAGCGTGAGGCCCGGATACGCAACCTCGGGGAACAGCAGTTGCGCGGCTCCAAGGTGACCGCTACTCGATATCGGCAGGAATTCGGTCAGGCCCTGGATCACTCCGAGCAGAATGGCGGCGCCGAGCGTCGGGCCGGTGGGGCTCATCGTGGCAAGAGCGGCAGCCCGGCCGCCAGGCGACGCCACTGGTGCGGCGCAACGGTTTCGGCACGCGCGCCGCTTTGCAGGCCGATCTGGGTGCACGAGTCGGTGGCCGCGTCGGCCTCCCAGCCAGCGAGCACGAGCCCGTTGGCCAGAGTCTTACGTCGATGCGCGAAGCCTGCTTCCAGCGTTCGCATCTCGTGCGCCGAGGGCGGCGGCGCCTCGGCGAGTGGGCGGGGGGTGAGGCGCACGAACGCCGAGTCGACTTTGGGCACCGGGCGAAATGACCCAGCGGTCAGTCGTTTGACCACCTCGACCCCGAACTCCCATTGAGTGCGCACGGAAAGCACACCGTAGGACTTGGATCCCGGCGGGCTGGCGGCGCGATCCGCGACCTCACGCTGCAGCATGTAGTGGGCATCGACGATGTCGGCCCGATGGCTAGCCGTCCAGCGCAAGAAGGGCCCACTGAGGTTGTACGGAAGGTTTCCAATCAAGCGTAGATGCTCAGTTTGCCACGGTAACTCTGTATCTATTCCCAGCGCGTCGCCGCAAATCAGAGTGAGGGCCGTTCCAGCGAAGCGCTGCCGCAGGCCCCGGCAACACTCCTCATCGACCTCGACCCCAATCACATCGGCACCGCGCCGCAGCAGTGCGCCGGTGAGGCGGCCGGTTCCAGGCCCGATCTCGATGAAGGTCTCTTCGGGACGCGCGTGGATCGCCGCGACGAGCGTCTCGGCCAACGCATCGTTCGCCAGCCAGTGCTGCCCCCATTTCTTCTTGGCGATGGCCATTGGCCGAATTATAGGGGCTGGACGACTGTCGACCTGCCCCGGGGCGCCCTGTCGAGGGTGCGTTGACAGGTTGACGACGTCGCGTTTTGATTAGCTACCTCACTTGAATCGCCGGTATGGCCTGCCAGGCCCACGCTCGCACACACTACCAGGCGATTTCCCCGACCGACCCTCGATCGAGAGCCATGGACGACAGGATAACTGCACCGTCGGCCGGCGAAGACATGCCGAAGGGCTTTGAGCCCGAGGCGGTGGAAGAGCGCTGGCGAGTTGCCTGGGAGGAGGCCGAGATCGGACGTGCCGATCCAGACTCCGGTGCGGCCAAGTTCTCGATGGTGATTCCGCCCCCCAACGTTACGGGGGTGCTACATCTGGGGCACGCGCTCGACCAGACACTTCAGGATGTCATGGCGCGATGGAAGCGCATGCACGGGCTCGACGTCCTTTGGCTGCCAGGCACCGACCATGCGGGCATTGCCACGCAGAACGTGGTCGAGAAGGTGCTGCTGGACGAAGGGCTCGATCGCCGAGAGCTCGGACGCGAAGCGTTCGAGAAGCGTGTCTGGGAATGGAGGGAGCAGTACGGGGATCGGATCCTCGATCAAATGCGGGGTCTGGGGCTTTCGGTCGACTGGTCGCGGCTACGATTCACGCTCGATCAGAGTATGTCCAACGCCGTGCGGCAAGCGTTTGTGGATCTCTACGAACAGGGCCTGATCTATCGCGGTGAGTACATGGTCAACTGGTGCCCGCACGACCAGACGGCGATCTCCGATCTCGAGGTGAGACACGAGGAAGTCGATGGGAAGCTCTGGAAGATCCGCTACCCGTTGGTGCCTGACCCCGAGGGTGGGGGGCGCGATTGGCTCGAGGTCGAGACGACACGGCCGGAGACCATGCTCGGTGATACGGCGCTGGCGGTGCATCCGAGCGATGCTCGCTACGTCGACGCCGTAGGTCGCACCGCGGTGTTACCGCTGCTCGGACGCGAAATTTCCGTCGTTGCAGATGATTTTGTCGATCCGGAGTTCGGCACGGGCGTCGTCAAGGTGACGCCGGCGCACGATCCCAACGACCACGAGATCGGCCAGCGCAACAATCTGGAGCGCATACAGGTGATCGGCTTCGACGGTCGCATGACCGACAACGCCGGACCGTATGCGGGGCTGGACCGGTTCGAGGCCCGGGAGCGTGTCCTCGAGCACCTGCGGGAGCAGTCGCTGCTGGTTGGCGAGCGCGCGCACAGGCACGCCGTAGGACACAGCGAGCGCAGCGGCGCCATCATCGAGCCGCAGCTATCGACGCAGTGGTTCGTCAAGACCGCGCCGCTCGCCGAGGCCGCACTGGCGGCGGCAGAAAGCGGGCAGGTGCGTTTTCACCCCGACAATCAGCTGAAGATCTTCCGCGAATGGATGACCAACATCCGCGACTGGTGCATCTCCCGTCAGCTCTGGTGGGGTCATCGCATTCCCGCATGGCATGACGACGCCACCGGCGAGATCATCGTCACACTCGAAGATCCAGATCCTGCCCTCGGGCTACGGCAGGACCCGGATGTTCTGGACACCTGGTTCTCTTCCGGGCTGTTTCCCTTCTCAACCTTGGGTTGGCCGGAAGACACCGCTGATCTGCGGCGCTACTACCCGACCGACGTGCTGGTAACCGGCTACGACATCCTGTTCTTCTGGGTCGCCCGCATGGTGATGATGGGGATTCACTTCTGCCAGGAACCGCCGTTTCAGAACGTCTTTCTGCACGGGCTGATTCGCGACGCCGACGGCGTCAAGATGAGCAAGTCGCGCGGCAACGGAGTCGACCCGCTGGAAATGGTCGACAAGTACGGAGCCGACGCGCTGCGCTTCATGCTGGTGGCGTCGGCGACGCCAGGTACAGACCTGATCTTCTCCGAGGAGCGTGTTGGTGGCTACCGAGCCTTCGCGAACAAGCTCTGGAACGCGACGCGTTTCAGCCTGATGAATCTCGGTGATGGTGTAGAGGCGTTGCAGGCCAGCGCCGATGCGGCGGATCCGAGCGCCACGAGCTTGCCGGATCGCTGGATCCTGTCGCGCACTGTCACCGTGGTGGGTCGGTGCGAGCGCGACATGTCGAAGTTCCGTTTCGACGAGGCGGCGCAGGGGCTCTATCAATTCATCTGGCACGAGTTCTGCGACTGGTATCTGGAGATGGCCAAGGTGGCGCTCAACGGTGGCGACCCTCACGCCAGACGCGAGACCCGGGCAACGTTGTTGGCGACGCTCGAGATCGTGCTGCGTGCGCTCCATCCCATGATGCCGTTCCTCACCGAGGAGCTCTGGAGCCGACTGCCCGGGGATCGGGGTTTGCTGGCACTTGCGCCCTTCGCTGCGACCCAGGATGAGTGGCGTAGCGAAAAGGTAGAGGCTGCCGTTCGTACGCTGCAGGGTGTCGTGACCGAGGTGCGCAAGCTGCGCGCCGAGATCGGTATCGAGCCCCGGCAGCGGATTCAGCTCGTGCTGATCGCCGAGTCCGAGGATCGTCGCGTCGAGCTGGCCGCGGCAGAGCCGTTGATGCGCAGCTTGGCGGGTTGCAGGGAGGTCCGCATCGCCGCCGATGATGGTGCAGTCGACAAGCGCGTCGTCGGCGTGGTTGGCGACATCCAGGTACTGATTCTGCTCGAGGAAGTCGATCTCGATCGCGAGCGAGCCCGCATCAACAAAGTGCTCGACCGTGCGACGGGCGAGCTTGCAGGGATTGAGGGACGGCTATCGAACGCCGGTTTCCTGGCGAAGGCGCCGGAAGAAGTGGTGGCGAAGGTGCGGCAACGACAGGTCGAGCTGGTCGCTGAGCGGCAGCGGCTTGAAGAGCGCCTTTCAGCAATCGGCGAGTGAGCGTCGCCATGCGTACGTCCAGCGCGCCAGCCAGCCGACCCCTCGATGTGGCGCGGTTCCGAGATCTGGCAGGGCCTGTTCGCCTGACTCGCCAAGTAGTGGCTTGCCAGACGGTGGAGTCGACGAACGCCGTTGCGCGTCAGCTCGGCCGCAACGGTGCCGAAGATGGCACCCTGGTACTCGCCGAGGAGCAGACTGCGGGCCGCGGTCGCCGTCGGCGTCACTGGGAGTCTCCCGCGGGACTCGGCCTCTACGTGTCGCTGGTTCTGCGTCCGCCGGCTTCTTCGCAGGAATACTCGACTGCGGTGCAGTTGGCCGCCGGCATCGCCGTAGCGGAAGCCCTTGTCGACGTCCAGCCGCATACCGCCGAGCTCCTCTGGCCGAACGACTGCTATTGCCTTGGCCAGAAGGTTGCCGGCGTGCTTGTCGAGGGCGAGTTGACGGGGCCGGATCTTGATTTCCTGGTGTGTGGGATTGGCCTCAACGTGAATCAGCAGCGCAGCGATTTCTCCGACGAGCTCAAGGGAGCTACCAGCGCGCGGTTGCTGGCCGGCCATTTGGTCGACCGCGAGCAGCTGCTGGCCCGGCTCGTCGCCAGCATGCAACATTGGGACGACATCGCTCGCGATGATGGCCTGCAGGCGGTGATCGATCGCTGGTTGCTGCTGGCACCATCGGCAGTCGGCAGCGTGGTCGACGTCCGTACCCACGATGGAGTGCTCCACGGACGGTGCGCTGGACTGTCGCCAAGCGGTGCGCTCAGGGTCGTGGCCAGTGGCCGCACCCACGAAATCACGGCAGGGGAGCTGATCCGGTTGAGGAGGCAATGGTGAGCTTGAAAGCGATCCGCGGCACGCGGGACATCCTGCCCGGCGAGGTCGAGCGCTGGCAGCGTGTCGAGAAGGCAGCACGCGAGGTGTTCGCGCTCTACGGCTTCCGCGAGATGCGAACGCCGATCTTCGAGGACAGCGCCGTGTTCTTGAAGGGGACCGGGGAGTCCACCGACATCGTGCAGAAGGAGATGTACCGCTTCGAGGATCTCGGCGGCAACGACCTGACGTTGCGCCCGGAAGGCACCCCGCCGGTGATTCGCGCATATCTGGAGAACGGACTCGGGCGCGGCCAGTCTATCGACCGTTTCTATTACGTGGGCCCGATGTTTCGCTATGAGCGTCCCCAAAAAGGTCGCTTCAGGCAATTTCATCAGATCGGAGTCGAGGCGCTCGGCTCCGCGTCGCCGCGAGTCGATGTCGAGATCATGGAGATGGCGATGCGCTGGCTCCATGAGCTCGGCGTGCACCAACCACGCCTCGCGCTCAACACGGTAGGCGACCAGGAAACGCGAACCACGTACCTGGCGGAGCTCGTACGGGTCCAGGCGCTGCACCTTGATGGCCTTTGCCATGACTGTCATCGTCGGCATGCGACCAACCCGTTGCGGGTTTTCGACTGCAAGGTTGCGGAGTGCCAGCCAATCCTCGACCAGCTGCCGTCCATCCACGAGTCGCTATCGTCGCAATCGGCCAAGCACTTCGAACGCGTGCAACAGTTGCTCGAGCGCTGGCACGTCGAGTACGACCTCGATCCGCGGTTGGTGCGCGGACTCGACTACTACCGGGAGACGGTCTTCGAGATCACCTCGGCAGCTCTTGGCGCCCAGGATTCGCTCTTGGGGGGCGGCAGATACGACGGGCTCGTGGCGCAGATGGGCGGAGACGATCGCCCCGGCACGGGATTCGCCTCCGGCGTTGAACGTATCCTGCTCGCCATGCCGGACGAGGCCGACGGCACTGCCGTGGACGTTTTCGTCGTGGCGTTCGATCCGCAGTCAACCGAGGTTGCGCACGAGCTCGTACACGGCTTGCGAGCCGCCGGGGTCCGGACGCTCAGCGCCGCGTACGATGCTCGCACCAAGAAGGCACAATCGCATGCCGCGAAACGTTCCGGAGCGGCATGGCAGCTCGTCGTCGGGCCGGATGAGATCGCTGCAGGCCGATACACTCTTAGACGAATTGTCGACGGTGAGCGCGTGCAGATCGACGCCGCCGAGCTGCCCACCCAGGTTGCACAGCTACTGTCGGATGCGAAGGGCGCGTCGATCTGAACGGCGCCGTAGGCATCGACGAGGAATGAATGCTCAGAACGCATCGTTGTGGCGAGATCTCAGCCGAGCAGGTCGGGGCACAGGTGTGCCTACAGGGGTGGGTCTGGCATCGTCGGGATCTCGGCGGTTTGATCTTCGTCGATCTGCGCGACCGTGCTGGCTCGATCCAGTGTGTGCTCAATCCAGAGCAGGCAGCCGAGGCGCACGCCATTGCCGGCGATTGGCGGCCGGAGTATGTCGTCGAGGTGCGAGGCGTCGTCGTGGAGCGCTCGGCCGATACGGTCAATCCGGCGGTACCGAACGGTGATGTGGAGGTCCGCGTCGAGAACGTTGCGACGATATCGACCGCCGAGACGCCGCCGTTCGTCATCGAAGAGGACGGCAGGGCTTCGGAGGAGCTGCGGCTGCGCGAGCGATTCCTCGATCTACGGCGGCCACCGCTACAGGCGGCATTGACGCTCAGACACCGGCTGGCGATGGCGACACGCGGTCTGCTCGACGAGCAGGGGTTTCTGGAGATCGAGACGCCGATGCTGACGCGCTCCACACCGGAAGGGGCGCGCGACTATCTGGTGCCCAGCCGCGTTCATCCGGGCAACTTCTACGCGCTGCCGCAGAGCCCGCAGCTCTTCAAGCAGCTTCTGATGGTGTCGGGCTTCGACCGCTATTTCCAGATCGTCCGTTGTTTCCGCGACGAGGACCTGCGCGCCGATCGACAGCCGGAGTTCACCCAGATCGACGTGGAGATGAGCTTCGTCGACGCGGATGACGTTCGCTCGCTGGCAGAGTCGTTGATGATGCGGCTCCTGGCGGTCAGCGGGTACGAGGTCGAGCCGGGCTTTCCCCAGCTGAGCTTCCGCGATGCGATGAATCGATTCGGTTCGGATCGCCCCGACATGCGGTACGAGCACGAGCTCGTTGATGTCACCGAGTATTTCGCCGGCAGTGGCTTCCGCGCTTTTGCCGATGTGGCGTCTGGCGGCGGCGCAGTCAAGGCGCTGCGCATACAGGGTGCGGCGAGCTGGGGGCGCGCGCGCTTCGATAAGCTCACCGAGCGCGCCCGCGAGTGTGGTGCCAAAGGTCTGGTCTGGGGCAAGCGAGTCGACGGTGAGGTCAGCTCGCCGATTGCGAAGTTCCTCGAAGCCGGGCTGCTGGAGTCGGTGGCTGACGCCGCCGCCCTCGAGAAAGGCGATGGAATGGTGCTGGTCGGCGACGACTGGGAGCTTGCTGCAACGACCCTGGGCACCCTTCGCACGTCGCTGGCCAAGTCCGAAGGCTGGGTTGGGTCCGGGTTGCGTTTTCTTTGGGTCAACGAGTTCCCGCTGCTGGAGCGCACCGCCGAGGCCGGCCGATTGGCCGCACGCCATCATCCGTTCACCTCGCCGGTGGAACAGGATGTCGATCTGCTGGAAAGCGACCCGCTGTCGGTTCGTGCGCAGTCCTATGACCTGGTGCTCAACGGTGTCGAGCTGGGTGGCGGGAGTATCAGGATTCACCGAAGCAGACTTCAGCAGCGAGTGTTCGATGCCATCGGCGTCGATGACAGCGAGGCCGAGGAGAAGTTCGGGTTCTTGCTCCGCGCACTCCGCTATGGGGCCCCCCCCCACGGTGGCATTGCATTGGGGTTCGATCGTATCGTGATGATGATGGCCGGCCGAAAGAGCTTGCGAGACGTGATCGCTTTCCCCAAGACGACGCGCGCCTCCGACCTGCTGACCGAGGCTCCAGGGCCGGCGTCTGACGAGCAGCTCGAGGAGCTACATATCCAAGTGCGGGCGCTACCTACGACGAAGACTGTCGGAGCAGGGTCGGATGACTCAGGGTAAGCTGCGCGCCGAGCCTGGCCGTCGGATCGAGCTTGCCGAGCGTGCCGCCCAGGTGCTCTTCGGCGTCCACGACGAGAACCTGCAGCTGCTCGAACGCGAGCTCCGGGTGCAGATCTCGGCGCGCGATCAGGAAGTATTCCTCGATGGTGACCCCGAGAGCGTCGACACGGCGGCTCGCATCCTGACGGCACTCGGCGGACTGGCGGAACGGGGACGCGAGATCAGGGTTGCGGAGATCCGGACGGCGATTCAGGTGGCGAACGAACAGCCGCACCTGTCGCTCGAGGGCTTCTTTACGGATATCGAGATTCCGTCGTACAAGGGGCGCTCAGTCCGCCCCAAGGGGCCAAACCAGCGGCTCTACCTGGAGGCGATCCGGACACACGATCTCGTCTTTGCTGTGGGACCGGCCGGCACCGGCAAGACCTTCCTGGCCATGGCGATGGCGATCGAGGCGCTCAACGCCCGCCGGGTGCGCCGCATTATCCTGGCGCGCCCTGCCATTGAGGCCGGCGAGCGACTGGGATTTCTCCCTGGGGACATGATCGAAAAGGTCAACCCGTATCTTCGACCGCTGTACGACGCGCTCTACTCGTTGGTCGGGTTCGATCATGCCTCCCGTCTCATCGAGCGCGATCAGATCGAGATTGCGCCACTCGCTTTCATGCGAGGCCGCACGCTTTCCGATGCCTTCGTAATTCTCGATGAAGCGCAGAACACCACGCCGGATCAGATGAAGATGTTGCTGACTCGCATCGGCCTGAACTCGCGCGCGGTGATCAACGGCGATGTGACCCAGACCGATCTGCGCGGCGACCAGCCCTCTGGTCTGGTCGACGCGCGCGGCGTGCTTGCCGGAATCGAAGGCATTGCCCATGTGGAGTTCAGTCGAGGTGATGTCGTGCGCCACGAGTTGGTCAAGCAGATCGTGCAGGCGTATGAGCAGCACGATCAGCAGCCTGGCGTCAACGATTCTGGATTATCGAAACACCGAAATGACTGAGGGCGACGGTCGATCGAACAGCCCCGGTAAGCTCGAACGGCTGCTTGACCGCGAGCACTTCTGGTCGGTGATTGCTGCCCTCGTCATCGTGTTTCTGATCAGCAGCCAACAGAGCATCCGCACGTACGACTACTCGGCCGGCGACGTGGTGGAGGCTGACATCGCAGCGCCGATCGAGCTGCGTGTTCCTGATCCGGAATCCACCGCGCGTAGGCGCGATGAAGCGCGTGCCGCCGTACTTGATGTTTACGACTTCGATCCGTTCGCTTGGCGCGAGCCGGTAGCGTCGTTGAACGCCTTGTTCGCCTGGGGTCGCGAACAAGTTCTCGACGGCGGCAGCTGGTCGGAGCTGGAACGCGACCGTCGTGTCCAGGTGATCTCCGAGGCCGACGCGGTACTCGGATTGATGCTTCCCGACGGCCTCATCGGTCCCGCGTGGGACGAGGGCTTCACCGCTGAAACCGAGCTGGCGGCGGAGCGGCTGCTCCGCAACCAGGTGCAACATGCGCTACTCGGCACGACACAAGTGCTCAGCTTGGGCCGTAACAGCGCCATCCGTTTACGCGACATTGCTGACCAGAAAGAGCGTGTGCTCGACGATCTGAGCGACATCGTCGACCTGGAGACCGCGCGCGGCAGAATACGGCGTCAGGTGATGGAAGCGCTCGAGGTCGACGCCGAGATGGAGGAAGGGCTGGCGGCGCTGCTCGGCAAGCTGCTGTTGCCGAACCTCACGTACAGCAGCAACGAGACGCTGTCGCGCAGACAGGACGCTGCCGGTGCTGTCGACCAGGTTTTCTACCAGGTGAAACGGGGCCGTGCTATCGCTCGTGAGGGCGACGCAGTAACCGATCGTATGCTCCGCGAGTTGGCCGCCTTCAGACAGCAGGGCGCGCCCGGCGGATCGCGCACGGCGACCGGTGGCATTCTGCTGCTCGTCGGGCTGGCCATTGCCGCCATGTGGCGCTATGTACGCCACTATCGCCGCCGGAATCGCGTTGTTCGGGTGGCGAGGCTGCATCACCTGCTGCTGATTCTGTTGGTAGGCACCACCCTGGTCACGCGTATCTCGCTGTTCATTGGCGACGCGGTGGCGCGGTCGTTTGCGCAGCCGCCGTACAACGTAGCCGAGGCATACTCCTATGCCTTACCGGTGGCTGTCGGGGCGCTCCTGGTGGTGTTGCTGGTCGACGCCGATGTGGCTTGGATTTATGCGGCCGTACAAGCGGTGATCTTGGGTGTCATGACGGGCAGCCTCGAACTCGCGGTGTACGCGCTGTTGAGCTCGTTTGCCGCGGTGTTCGCGCTGGTGCGGTACAGCCAGCGAACGGCTATGGCGCGCACCGTGGTGGTGGTCGGTCTGGTCAACGTGCTGGTCGTTCTCGGCTTCGCGCTGTTGGCACAGCCGGCGCCGCCGTGGTCGCTGGCCGGATTCGAGGGTGCCCTGGCCCTGTTCGGCGGTATCCAGGTCGCTGTGCTGGCGATGGCCGTCTTGCCTCCGCTCGAGTCAATGTTCAACACGCTCACCGATATCAAGCTTCTCGAGCTGTCGAACATGAACTTGCCGTTGCTCAAACAACTCGCGGTCGTTGCTCCAGGGACCTATCACCACAGCATCGTTGTGGGCACGCTGGCTGAGAAGGCTGCTGAGGCGATCGGAGCCAACCCGCTCTTTGCCCGCGTCGCGGCGTATTACCACGACGTCGGCAAGATGCGTCAGCCGGAGTACTTCGTCGAAAACCAAAAGGACGGGCGTAATCCGCACGACGGCATGGTGCCGCAAATGAGCGCGCTTATCCTCGTGCGCCACGTCAAGGACGGCGTCGCGTACGCCCACGAGCATCGGCTGCCGCAGGCTTTGATCGACATCGTGCCGCAGCACCATGGCACGCGATTCATGAGCTACTTTCACGAGCGTGCGAAGCAGCAGGCGGGGGACGAAGGCGCCGCCGTGCGCGAGGAGGACTTCCGTTACCCGGGACCCAGGCCGCAAAGTAGAGAGGCGGCGCTCATCATGCTGGCTGACGGGGTTGAGGCGATGTCGCGTCTCATCCAAGAGCCAACCGAGATGAAGCTCCGCCAGATGATTCGCAAGAACGTTCGCGACGTTCTCGATGACGGTCAGCTCGATGAATGCGACATGACCCTCGCCGATCTGTCCAAGGTTACCGAGGCGTTCGTCGAGGTGCTGTCTGGCATGCATCACCATCGGATCGAGTACCCGGAAGAGAGCGCGCCTGCCGAGCCGCCCGACGCAGAAGCTGCGGAGCCGACAGCCCAGCAGCCCGGCATGACGTCAGCACCCAATTGAACGTAGTCGTCCGGAACCATCAAGTCCGACCGGTGCTGGGATCATGCAAGCTTCGTCAGGTGGCGGAGGTCGCACGGGGGTGCGCCGGCGGGGACGGCGGAACCATCGGCTTCGCTTTCGTTGATGATGTGCGCATGGCCGATCATCACCTCCGTTTCCTCGGCAAGGACACCACGACCGATGTACTGTCGTTCCCGGTCAGCGATGTAGCATGTTCATTGACCACATCGCCGCCGCTCGACGATGCCCGCGCAGCGTACTGGGGCGATGTGATGATCTGCACCGACCAGGCGGCCCGCCAGGCCCGCGACCTCGATCACCCGTATCGTTACGAGCTGATCGTACTGGCGTTGCACGGGGTATTGCATTTGCTCGGATACGACCATACGAGCGACGACGGCACGATGTCACGGCTGGAGCGCGCTCTGCGGCCACGATGCGTAGCATCGGGGCCGGCGACGTGACGCCCGGGGAAGTCGCCGCAATCGTCGGAACCGGCCTGTTGCTGGCGGTCTCGGCAGCGGTAGCCGTTGCTGGCCGCAGCTTGAGCCGCTTGCAACGGCGCGAATGGGCAAGCGGAAGCCTTGCCGGCGACGCTGACGAGATGGGCCCTTCGGCGGTCGAGGTGGCGTTCGTGTCGATGGGTATGGTTCGCCAATTGCTGCTTGTCGGGTTGGCCATACAGATCGCCGGGCTCGGCGCCCACCATGCTTGGCAGCCCTGGCTGGTTGCCCCCATGGGGGTCACCGTGGCCGTGTATCTGGTGGTTGACAAGCTCCTGCCCTACTGGCTGGTAGCCTTGGTTGGCCCGGACGCGGTGCTCAGTGCAGGGGCCCTGTGGTTTCGCCTGGTGCGGTTCCTGTTCGGCCCGCTGGCGGGCTACTTGTCGCGTACGGCCGATCGCGCCCGCGCTCGTAACAGGGTAGATAGGGATGATGCAGAGCGCGACGACCTGGGGGCGTTTCTGGACCTGGCGGAAGAGGAGGGTCTGGTCAGCGAGTCTGAGGAGGCACTGCTGCGCGGTGTGGCAGATCTCGATGAGACCACTGTCCGAGAGGTGATGACACCGCGTGTCGACGTAATCGGTATCGACGCCAAAGAGAGCCTGGCCCAGCTGAGGCGCCTGATCGCCGAGCATCGATTCTCACGCATTCCGGTTGTGACCGATGATCTCGACCACGTCGTTGGGCTAGTGAACCTGAAGGACCTTCTTGCGGCGCTGCAGGACCAACTCGACGAAGAGCTGGTGACCAGCATCGTCCGTCCGGCGTTCTTCGTTCCCGAGAGCAAACGAGTGAGCGAGTTGCTCGGCGAGTTTCAGCGTCGACGGGAGCAGATGGCGATTGTCGTTGACGAGTATGGAGGTACGGCCGGTCTTGCCACGCTAGAGGACGTGCTCGAGGAGATCGTTGGCGAGATTCAGGATGAGGACGAGCCCGAGGAAAGGCTGGTCAAGATCCGCGCCGACGGAGCGATCGTCGCCGGTAAGGCGGAGATCGAGGACGTCGAGGAAGCCATTGGCCGTCCCATCCAAGAGGGCGAGTTTCATACCATCGGCGGTATGGTCTTCACACATTTGGGCCGTGTCCCGGAACCCGGGGAGCGATTCGACTGTGCGGATCTACACATCGAGGTTCTCGAAGCCGACGACCGACGTATCCAACGGATCCGCATCACGAAGCTTTGAGCAGTCGCCGGCGTTAGAACACCGGAAATGTCATGGGCGCTAAGCATCCCGATACGACGGCAGCGATCGACGAGTTCCGATGCGGCACCGTAACCCTCGTCGGTCGACCGAACGCGGGTAAGTCGACGCTGTTGAACCGCCTGGTCGGCACCAAGATATCGATTGTGTCGAACAAGCCGCAAACGACGCGGCATCGCATCAGCGGGGTTCTGACTGAGGATCGCGGCCAGGCGGTTTTCGTGGATACCCCGGGCGTCCACCGCCCCCACTACCGCATGAATCGTCGCATGATGCACGTGACCCGCCAGGCGATGCTCGATGTCGACCTGGTAGCCGTGATGGTCGATACTACCGAGCCGCGAGGCGGCGGCATCAACTACCTGATGCGCATTCTGCGAGCCGTTCCCGCGCCGACGATCTTGCTACTCAACAAGGTCGACCGCATCGCGAAACCGGCGTTGTTGCCGGCTATCGATTGGTTCCGACGACAGCACGAGTTTGTCGATATCATCCCGATCTCAGCCCTGGCGGGCGACAATGCCAAGGCGTTCGTAGACGCTGTCTTCCGTCACCTTCCGGCCGGTCCGCTGTTGTATCCCGACGACACAGTCACCGATCGATCGGTGCGCTTCATGGTGGCCGAGATGGTGCGCGAGGAGCTCTTGCACCGCACCCACGAGGAGCTCCCGTATACGACTGCGGTTACGGTGGACCGTTGGGAAGAGGATGATGATGGTCAAGGCACTGTGCAAATCGGCGCTACGATCTACGTCGAGCGCGATGGCCAGAAGCCCATCGTCATCGGCAAGGGCGGAACGATGTTACGCCGCGTCGGCACGGCGGCGCGCCGCCAGATCGAGGAGCTCATCGGTAGGCACGTGCTGCTCGAGCTGTGGGTCAAGGTGAAGCCGGAGTGGAGACAGCAGGCCCGCTTGCTCGACGAGATGGAGATCACTTGATGCACCACCAGGGCGTCAGTCTGATGGTGCAGCCGTTGCGCCGGCTGCTGCAGCGCGGGGCGCGCGCCCACGCGGGGAATTTCGTCTCCAAGCTGCACGCCGCCGACGTGGCGCGGCTGCTCACGCGTCTCGACGAGGATGAGAGCACCGATGTGTTCGGCTTGGTTCTCGCCGATGCGCCGCGCCGCGCTGGCGAGGTGCTGGCCGAGCTGGAGCCCTCCGACGTGGCGCGGCTGCTGCTGGGACGACCGGACGACGAGATCGCCAGGATCCTCGCAGAGGTGGGGGCCGACGACGCCGCCGACCTGGTAACCGCGCTACCGGAGGATGTCGCCGAGCGCGTGCTCGAGCAGCTCGAGCGAACGGGGCACGAGGAGGTCGAAGGCCTGCTCGGCTACGACGAGGACACCGCCGGCAGAATCATGAGCCCGGAAGTTTTCGCGCTGCACGAGGACTTGACGATTGCCGAGGCTATCGAGGCGCTGCGGCAATCGCGCTCCGAGGACCTGGAGATGGCGTTCTACCTGTACGTGGTCGACGAGCATGGCCACTTGATGGGTGTGTGCTCGCTGCGCGATCTGCTGCTTCGTGGCGCCAGCGAGCAGCTCAAAGACGTCATGAAGACGCGATTGGTGGCGGTCAGTGTCGACACCGACCAGGAAGAGGTGGCGAATTTGGTGGCGCGCTACAACTACTTGGCGCTGCCCGTCGTCGACCACGAAAACAAGCTGACCGGCATGGTCACGGTCGACGACGTGATCGACATCATGCGGGAGGAGGAGACAGAGGACATCCTGCTGATGGCTGGTGTGGGCGAGGACGAGGAGGAGGTACTGACCGCGCCGCTATGGCGCAACGTGCTCCTGCGTCTGCCGTGGCTGTTCGCCGCGTGGATCGGGGGCGTGATGGCAGCAGAGGTCATCGAGCACTTCGAGGACCTGCTGTCACAGATGATCGTGTTGGCCTTGTTCATCCCGATCATCGTCGGTATGGGCGGCAATGTGGGCACGCAGGCGGCGACCATCGTGGTGCGCGGCATGGCCACGGGACGCTTGGTCACCGGGCAGCGAATGGTGACGGTGTTTCGTGAGCTACGCGTGGCGCTCACGTTAGGGATCGTTTTTGGAGCCCTGCTGGGGGTGACGGTCTATTTTCGAAACCCCGAGGTTCCGGCGCTGGCGGTCGTGGTGGCGCTATCGTTGGTCTCGTGCATGGTGTTGGCGGCCAGCGTCGGCGCTTCGACCCCC